>Ga0307492_10000249_pt1 | contig 23223 bp, 21 predicted proteins | sample SI3LmetaG_FD_202365 | JGI IMG/M metagenome (GOLD analysis project Ga0307492, IMG submission 202365) | Sea-ice brine microbial communities from Beaufort Sea near Barrow, Alaska, United States - SI3L | ecosystem: Environmental > Aquatic > Marine > Coastal | place: USA: Alaska | collected 2017-05-06 | reverse complement strand
GACGTGCCGTCTGGAACAGCCGAACCAGTAATAGACCAAAGGATATCTCGCTGATCGGTCGTTCAAAGATGGGCTCGCAGACGCTGCGAATGGCCGCCTCGAATTCATTTACCCGAGTCGTGGCCGGCACCCAGCCCGACTCAACGTGCAGCTGCGCCACCAGATGGTAATCGCGATTAAAGAACGCGAGCAGATTCTGCGCCAAATAGTTCTGATCTTCCTGCGACAAAGAACCGACGATACCACAATCGATGCCGATATATTTTGGCTCGGCCGGTATGCTGGTGTCGACAAAGACATTGCCCGGGTGCATATCGGCATGAAAAAACGAATCGCGAAAGACCTGAGTAAAGAAAATGCGCACACCCCGTTCGGCCAAGACCTTGAAGTCAATTTGCGCAGCGCTCAGGGCGGCGATATCCGATATCGGCGTGCCATAGATGCGTTCAAGCACCAAGACCTGCTTGCGGGTGTATTGCCAGTGGACCAGCGGGATATAGAGTTCCCCGTCGGCTAGGGTATTGCGGCGCAAGGTCGCGGCATTGGCACCTTCGCGCAGCAGGTCCAGCTCATCAATAATGGTCCGTTCGAATTCTTCTACCACCTCCAGCGGCCGCAAGCGTTTACCATCGGCGCTCAAGCGGAGCAGACGGGCGAGTATTTTCATCACCCCAAGGTCCTTGCGGATAGTGCGCTCGATGCCGGGCCGAATAACCTTGACGACCACTTCCTGGCCATCAAAGAGCAGCGCCGAATGCACCTGAGCGATTGATGCAGAGGCCAGAGGCTCTAGATCGAAGCGGGCAAACAGCTCGCCGACCGACTGCCCCAACTGGGCTTCTACTATGGCCTGCGCACTGGCCCCGGGGAAGGGTGCCACCCGATCTTGCAGAAAAGCCAGTTCATCGGCCATGTCCGCCGGCAGTAAATCGCGCCGGGTCGAGAGTATCTGGCCAAACTTGATAAAAACCGGACCCAGATGTTCCAAGGCCAAGCGCAGGCGCCGCCCCTCATTGGCTCGCGCGGAACTGAGCCAGCGCAGCGGCAAGCAGAAGATAAACACCCGCACCAATAGCGGCATGGACTCGCGGGGCAGCAGGGTATCGAGGCGGTAGCGGCCAAAAACCCAAAGGATACGTAGTGCTCTGAGCAGACTCATAGCGCCGAATTCGTCGACGCGAGGCGCTCGGCGAAGCGATTGATTTTCGCCGCCATGCGCTCGACATCATTGCGCGCCGCCTGAACTTGGGATTGATGGGTTTGCCATAGATCACTCGGCACCAACAGGCCGGATTCTTCACGCCAATAATTTCGGCTGGTACGGCTAGCGGAGGCGAAGTGTTCACGCGCCATGCCACCGAAAAACCGTAAGCCGTCGGCGACCACATGGGCCGCCAGATCGCCGATCTTATCGCCGATGGCCATTTCCCAGTCAATATCGAGATGGGACAGAACATCCTGAATAGCGAAAAAGGTACGTGTATCGCCCTCTATATTAATTTCATGGGCCATCATCGCTGCGGTTCGATCTGTGGCACGCAACACGGCCAACAAGTCCAGCGCGGTGCCAGCAACACGGGCATCGTAGGTGTCAATCTGGCCGTGGTGAAGTAACACAAGGCCATTGGCTTCGATCGACAGGCTGATCGCAAGCGGTGGCTCGGTCAGCACCAGAAGCAGGGTTTTGCCGGCCAGGCCGATAATTTTCTGTTGTGCAACTGGATCGTAGGCCAGTGCATCATTAACCAGCTTTTGCACCGGCCACAGCCAAGCGCTCATGCCTTGACCCCTCGGTGTAGGGCAACGATGCCACCGGTCAGGTTATGGTAGCTGACTCGGTCAAAACCGGCGTCGCTCATCAGTTGTTTCAGGCTTTCCTGATCAGGATGCTTGCGAATCGATTCGGCCAAGTACTGGTAGCTGTCTGCGTCCTGGGTGATCAAGCGGCCCATAATCGGCAGCGCCTTGAAGGAGTAGAAGTCGTATGCCTTGCTGAGCAGGGTATGGGTGGGCTTGGAAAACTCCAGCACCAACAACCGGCCACCCGGCTTTAAAACTCGGTACATATCCGCCAGGGCGACTTCCTTGTGGGTGACATTGCGCAAGCCGAAGGCGATGGTCACAACGTCGAATTCATTATCGGCAAAGGGTAGGGCTTCAGCATTAGCCTGAACTACCTCTAGATTACCGGCGATACCCCGGTCGGCGAGGCGATCACGTCCGACTTGCAACATGGATTCATTAATATCGGCCAGAACCACCTGGCCTTCCGGCCCGACACGTTTGGCAAAGGCATAGGACAGGTCACCGGTACCGCCCGCTATATCGAGCACCCGATTGCCCGTGCGAACACCCGACATCTCGATGGTATAACGCTTCCAAAAGCGATGTACACCAAATGACATCACATCGTTCATCAGGTCGTATTTACCAGCAACAGAATGGAATACATCCGCTACCATCTTTTGCTTGTCATCGGCTTTCACCGTCTTATAGCCGAAATGGGTGGTCTCGGCGTCGGATTTCGCTTCGTGTGAATCAGCCATGGGGTGCTCTGCAATGAATAATCGGCGCCATTGTAGCCGGTTCACTCCATGCCTGCACCCAGTTGAAATGCACCGGGTGAATAGTTTTGCGCTTTATTTCGGGGATCGTTAGGCTAGGCCCACCTAAACCCGTTGCCAACAGAGAGCCTTTGCCATGCGTGCTTTTCCTGCTACCCGCCTACGTCGATTGCGAGCCCAAGACTTTTCCCGCCGCCTGGTGCGTGAACACCAACTGAGCGTCGATGACCTGATCTATCCGGTCTTTGTTTTGGAGGGTCAAAATCAGTGCCAACCGGTTGCGTCAATGCCCGGAGTCGATCGCCTGTCTATTGATTTGCTGGTCGCCCGGGCCAAAGAGTGGGTCGAACTCGGCATCCCGATGCTGGCCCTGTTTCCGGTCACTCCAGCAACACTGAAATCTGAATTAGCCGAAGAGGCCTTCAATCCAGAGGGTTTAACGCAACGCGCCGTGCGCGCCCTGAAGGCCGCCTATCCCGAACTCGGTATTATGACCGACGTAGCCTTGGATCCCTTTACCAGCCATGGCCAAGACGGCATTATCGATCAGCAGGGTTATGTCTTAAATGACCTGACCACCTCCGTTCTGGTCAAGCAGGCCTTGTCTCATGCCCAGGCCGGTGCCGACGTCATTGCACCAAGCGATATGATGGACGGGCGAATTGGCGCGATCCGGCAGGCCCTGGAACAGGCAGCCCAGGTCAACACACTGATTATGGCCTATTCTGCCAAATACGCGTCGAGCTTCTATGGGCCGTTTCGCGACGCAGTCGGCTCGGCTGGCAATCTCGGCAAAGGTGGCAAAGCCACCTACCAGATGGACCCCGCCAACAGCGCAGAAGCCATTCATGAGGTCGGCCTGGATCTGCAAGAAGGTGCCGATATGGTCATGATAAAGCCGGGCATGCCCTATCTCGACATTGTCTGGCGCATCAAGCAGGAATATGGCGCGCCAACCTTTGCCTACCAGGTGAGCGGCGAATACGCCATGCTCCAGGCGGCGGCGCAAAACGGCTGGATCGACAAGGAGCAAGTGATGATGGAAAGTCTATTAGCCTTTAAACGCGCCGGGGCCGATGGCATTTTGACCTATTCTGCGATCGCGGCAGCTAAGCTCCTAGCCTAGTCCTCGACCTGCCGCCCGGGACCGGGACCGACCGATGACTCGGTGTGGCCCCCGGTACATCGGCTTTGTGCCGCATTGTGCCAAAAAGGACCCTACAGCGTCTCAAAGTTTTTAGCCCCAAAGATTGGACAGGCTGATGCTAATCCGTAAACTTAGACCCTCAACTCTTAATGAAGTTATTGCCAAATGAGCGAACATATTCTTAACGTAACCGACGACAGCTTCGAAACTGACGTCTTACGCAACGAACTTCCGGTACTGGTCGACTATTGGGCCGAGTGGTGTGGTCCGTGTAAAATGATTGCACCGGTCCTGGAAGAAGTTGCCGACGAATACGCCGGTAAACTGGTTGTGGCCAAGTTAAATATAGACGACAACCCGAATACGCCGCCAAAATATGGTATCCGCGGTATTCCGACGCTAATGATCTTTAAGGGTGGCGAAGTCGCCGCGACTAAAGTAGGTGCCCTGTCAAAATCACAACTGAATGAATTTATTCAAAGCAATAGCTGACCTCGGACATTAGGCGCCTAGGGTGCCTAATGTCAAATAAGTTCTGGACACCTTCTAAGACAGCGCCTATATTGTTTTAATCAAACAAAAAAACCCCTTCACTCCAACCCCAGAGCCTTCGAGCTCGTCCCACGTCAAGCCTATAATCTATGAATCTGAGCGACTTAAAAACTAAAGCTGTACCCGAACTGTTAGACCTTGCCAAAGAAATGGGTTGTGAAAACATCAACCGTACCCGTAAACAAGATCTAATATTTAGCATACTGAAACGTCACTCCAAAAGTGGTGAAGACATTTACGGTGATGGTGTGCTCGAGATTTTGCAAGATGGCTTCGGCTTTTTGCGTTCCGCAACCGCTTCCTATTTGGCCGGTCCAGACGATATATATGTCTCACCGAGTCAAATTCGGCGCTTCAATTTGCGTACTGGCGATACCATTGCAGGCAAAATTCGACCGCCGAAAGAGGGTGAACGGTATTTCGCTTTATTAAAAGTTGATAAAATTAACTTTGAGCCCCTGGAGAACGCCAAAAATAAAATCCTCTTTGAAAACCTCACCCCTCTGTTTCCAGATGAGCGTATGACCCTGGAATCGGGCAATGGTGCGACCGAGGACATGGCCGGACGAATTTTGGATTTGGCTTCACCGATCGGTAAAGGCCAGCGCGGCTTGATAGTATCACCGCCGAAAGCCGGTAAAACCATCATGCTGCAAAACGTCGCCCAGGCAATTTCGCGTGCTTGCCCCGATGCCCACCTGATGGTGTTGCTGATCGACGAGCGGCCCGAGGAAGTCACCGAGATGCAACGCTCGGTGCGCGGCGAAGTAATTGCCTCGACCTTCGATGAGCCACCTGCGCGTCACGTTCAGGTAGCGGAAATGGTTATCGAAAAGGCTAAACGTCTGGTTGAACATAAGGCCGATGTAATTATCCTGCTCGACTCTATTACGCGTTTGGCACGCGCCTACAACACCATTGTACCAAGCTCTGGCAAGGTGCTCACCGGTGGTGTTGACGCCAATGCCTTGGAACGCCCCAAGCGTTTCTTTGGTGCGGCCCGGAATATCGAAGAAGGTGGTTCGCTAACCATTATCGCAACGGCACTGGTCGATACCGGCTCGAAGATGGATGAAGTGATTTACGAAGAATTCAAAGGTACCGGCAACATGGAAGTACATTTGGATCGAAAAATCGCCGAAAAACGCATCTTTCCTTCAATTAATATCCGTCGCTCCGGCACCCGTCGTGAAGAACGACTTACCTCAGCATCGGAACTGCAACGTATGTGGATTTTGCGCAAGTTGCTGGCCGAAATGGAAGATGTCGCCGCCATAGAATTCCTCATCGGCAAGCTCAAACAAACCAAGAGCAACGACGAATTCTTTAAAAGCATGAAGGGATAAAACCTCGGTAAACTGTGGAGCAATAAACCTCCCCTAACCGGAGGCTTATAGAGGTTTTATGACTGAAGCTACCCTTCAGCGCCTACGAGCAATTAGAACCCCTTAACGACCCCAAAACAGCACCCTAGTGGTGCTTTTTTCACCTTGCATCATCTAAACCCATAAAGTAATCCCCTGGCCGGCTCTCGCTCAAATCCACCCTGCACGTAAATCACCGTTCAGTTCTCAATGACTCACCGATACAATTCGGCGGACCCTCCTTGCTAGCGGCATTCCACACCTGGGTTCGAACTTATGAAGCTATTACTAACTGTTTAAAAGGACTAATATATGAACTGCAAACTAATGGTTCCTCTTGCCGTCGCGGGCCTTATGTCAGCCTGTTCAGCCTTGACCTATACCAATAGCGTTGAACCGGAGCCCATAGCTGACGGCTACCAGTGTGATATCAAGGAAATGGTAACCACCAGTGCCCGCGGCAAAACCTACGAACTGGTCAATCTGATCAGCGAAAAAGTTGTCAACAAAGAAGACTGTCGGGCCGAGAAATTCACACAGAAGGCCTATATGCGCTATATCTTTGTCAAGAAAACGAACGCAAGCGCGGAATTTAACAGCCAGTTAGCCTTCAGACGTGAAAATGGCTCTTTCGGTGTGCTCGATACTTGGATCGACCTAAAGAACATTTATAAGGATTTGGAACCAGAGCTCCTGGTTAATTATGCCGAAAGTTTGCCCTACGACTTTAGCTTGGTTTCAGAGACTGATGCCGCCGAACCAGCCTTTTGGTTTAAAACGCGCAACAGCAAGAAAGACAGTTCTCGCACATGGCTGCAAAACTATCAGGATGGCTATAAACGTACCGAGTTTTCTGTATCCGGCACACAAACCGAACAATGCAGTGCAGATGGGGTGCTTTGGGCCGACTGCTAAGAGGGTCAGACCAGACCCAGTCAGAATCTCTGACTGGGTCTGTATTGAGCCGGGGGGCCCCTAAAACATCCTCTTGACCGGTATTATCCTCAGCATCGGCGTATAAAGCCTCGTTGACCTAAGCTACTTCACCAAACCAATCTCTCGTAACCGCTGCATAAGATAGTCGTGAGCTTGGATCGGTTCATAACGTTTCGGGTTATCGGCCGAAACACATTGCGGCAACGCGTCCAACGACATATCCGGATTTGGATGTACGAAAAAGGGTATTGAATATCGCGATACCTGTCCGGCCGGCCCCTTGGGGTTCACCACCCGATGGGTGGTTGAGGGCAAACGATGATTGCACAGGCGCTGCAACATATCGCCGACATTGCAGATGATGGTGCCTTCGATCATCGAAATACCGGTCCATTCACCACTAGTGCTCAACACCTCCAGACCTTCCTGCTCCGAACCCACCAAGAGGGTAATCAGGTTTATATCTTCATGCGCACCGGCGCGCACATTGGGCAGGCTCTGGTCGGTTATCGGGGGATAGTGCAACGGCCGCAGTATCGAATTACCCCATTGAACCCGCTCGAAGAAGTAGTCTGCTGCTTCGCCTAAAAACAGCGCAAAGGCTTGCAGCAACTCATTGGCTAGCCTATCCAAAGCGCTAAATAGCGCCTGCATAGCCGGCTTAAAGGCCGGAACTTCAGTCGGCCAGACGTTGGCCGTCAATTGGGGAAAGGGCGCGGGACCGGGCACTTCTCGACCAACATGCCAAAATTCCTTCAGATCCACGTGCGTCGCGGTTTTGGCAATCTCGGTGCCGAATGGGGTATAGCCACGGGTTCCACCGTTGTCATAAAAGTACTGTCTTTTTACCGCTTCGGGCAGGCTGAAAAACTCAGCACTGGCCGCCAGCGCATCTTGAATCACGGCCATATCAATGCCGTGCTCCGTGATGCCGGCAAAACCCCAGGCCTGATAGGCAGCCCCCAGATCGGCAACGAAGGCTTCCCTATCGTGCTGAAATCTCGATACGTCGAGTACCGGAATGGTGCTTTGCTTCATATCTCTATCCTCGCAAGAAAACAGTCTTCGCCCTAGTGATACCGGGTCGAGCTCATCTCAGTGGCGGCCCGCTCAGTAGTTGGCTGCTGGGCAAAGACTCAGGCCGTAGGCAACCAAGCCATAGTTGGTAGGTCACGATAATGTCACTACTACTCGCGTTCTTTGGTGTAGGGCTTACCGATCGCCTTGGGTGCCACCGCCTTGCCAATAAAACCACCGAGTAACACGACGGTAAGGATGTAGGGTAGAGCTTCAATCAGTTGCACGGGTATGGCAATGCTACCGATGGTGGCCCCTTGAGAGCGATCAGCAATAGCCTGCAAAATGCCAAACATCAAACAGGCTAGCAGGGCACCTCTGGGATGCCACTTGCCAAAAATCAGCGCAGCAAGGGCCATATAACCTTTGCCGGCGCTCATATTGGGAATAAATTGTGCTGTTACCGCGACCGACAGATAGACGCCTGCCAGGCCAGCCAATCCGCCGCATATTATTAGCGCCAGATAGCGCATTTTGACCACCGAAATCCCGGCAGTGTCGACCGCGGCGGGATTCTCTCCGACCGCGCGTAAGCGCAATCCGAAGCGGGTCCGGAACATCAGCCACCAACAGGCTGGCACCGCGGCCAGCGCCAGATAGACGAGCAGAAAATGGCCACTGAACAGCTCTGAGTAGATGCCTCCGATAACCGGTACATCCTCGAGTCGATCGGCAAAGGGCAGGGTAATAGGGCTAAAACGGGCATCGATACCATTCACTTGGTCGACCAGGTTCGGCGTATTGCCGCCCTGTTGAAACCAATAGTTACCTAAGGCTGCGGTTAATCCGGCGGCTAAGATATTCAGCGCCATGCCCGAAACAACCTGATCGCCATTATGGGTGACGGTGGCGAAAGCGTGCATGAGCCCGAAGACGATACCCACGGCCACCCCCGCCAGCAAGCCCAACCAGGGTGAATTGGTCACATAAGCTGCTGCTGCACCACCAAAAGCGCTGGCCAAAATCTTACCTTCCAGGGCGATATTGACGATACCAGCACGCTCAGAGAACATTCCGGCTAGGGCCGCAAAGATCAGCGGGGTGGCGACACGCAGGGTGGCGTCTAGGATCAGTATAAGGCTGTTAAAGGTATCCATAGGTCAGCCCTCCGCCACGGTCGGTTGCTGAAATTTTTGACTCAGGGCGAGGTAGGCCCGCTCGATGGGGTGTTTCATCATGTGCTCAAGGGCACCGGAAAATAGAATCACCAGACCCTGCAATATAATGATGATGCGGGGGTCAACACCGTATTCAAACTGCAATTCGCTGCCACCCTGGTACAGAAAGCCAAACAGCAGACTGGCCAGCACTATGCCGAAAGGGTGGTTACGGCCCATCAGCGCCACCGCAATGCCGGTGAAGCCCATGCCGTTCACTAGGCCGAACTTAATTTGATGGGCTTCACCCTGGACGACATTTAGAGCGAAAAAACCCGCCAGGATGCCCGATATCATCATCGCCATAATGATCGTCCGGCCCGGTGCAATGCCGGCGTATTCGGCCGCGCTGCCATTCTGACCCAACGCTCGGATTTCATAACCCCAACGACTGTGCCAAATAAAGAAGTAGACCCCAACGGTACACAAGAGCGCCCAGAAAATGGAGATATTGAGTGGTGAACGTTGAATGCTCAGACCGAAATAGCTAAATACCTGGTACATCTTGGGTAACCAACTGGCCGGATCAAAAACCGCACTTTCCACCGACATACTGCCCGCCGGCTTAAGTACCTCAACCAGCAGATAACTCATCACGGCGGTCGCAATAAAGTTAAACATGATGGTAGTAATCACAATGTGGGAGCCCCTATAGCCCTGTAGCCAAGCTGGGATAAAGGTCCACAGGCCGCCAAACAGGCCAGCCGCGGCGATGCTCAGTGGCAGCAACAGGATAAAAGGAATCTTACCGCCTAAAAACAGACACACCAGACCCAGGCCCAAAGCGCCCATATAGGCTTGCCCTTCAACGCCAATATTGAACAGACCGCAGTGGAAAGCCACGGCCACGGCGAGCCCGGTAAAGATAAAGCTGGTGGTATAGTAGAGCGTATAGCCTAAACCGTAAGAGTCACCAAAGGCGCCGACGGCCATAGCCGTGACCGCTTGGACCGGATTTACATCGATATACCAGAACACAAAGGCGGCGGCCATAGCAGCCAACATAATATTAATCAGCGGGATCACGACGACATAGATCCAGCCTGGAATTCTCGGTTGACTCATGACTGCGCTCCGCTCTGCAACTGCTTGACTTCATCTGGCAGGATGTTGGCCATCATTAGCCCGAGCATGGTTTCAGTCGCCATATGAGCCGGAATTTCACCCACTATTTTGCCATCGAACATCACCAGAATGCGGTCGGCCAGGCTCATAATTTCTTCCAATTCAACCGATACCAATAACACCGCCTTGCCCGCATCGCGCATCCCGATAATTTGCTGGTGGATCGCTTCGATGGCGCCAATGTCGACCCCTCGGGTCGGCTGACCGACCAGCAGGATATCTGGGTTTTGCTCCATTTCTCGGGCAATAACCAGTTTCTGCTGATTACCGCCGGAAAAATTCGCCGTTTTTAAAGTGGGGTCTTGCGGGCGGACATCCCATTTCTGCATTTTCTCTACACAGTCGGCGGTGATCGCTGCACGGTTGGTTAAGAGTCGGTAGTTGTATTCGGGCTTACGGTGGTAACCCAGCACAAAGGCTTCATCGGCGGCGAAACTGTTGATCAGACCCATCTTATGGCGATCTTCCGGTATATGCCCGACCTTGTATGCCCGCACCTGAGCCGGGTTAAGCGGCGCGGCGTTGCTGATTAGATGGCCATTCAACTTAATACGGCCCTGTTGCAGGGTTTGAATACCCGATAAGACATCGAGTAATTCGGACTGACCGTTACCACTGACACCGGCGATACCGACAATCTCGCCCGCGCGCACGTTGAAGCTGACATTGTCCAAGCGCAAAACATTACTCGCGTTACGCCATGTCAATTCATTCACTTCCAGCAAGACCTTAGCTGGATTGGCCTCGCCCTTATCAACCTGCAATAAGACTTTACGACCCACCATCAGTTCAGCCAACTGTTCACGGCTGGTTGCGCTGGTTTCCACATGGGCAACCATTTCACCACGGCGCATCACGCTGACATTGTCGGTGGCGGCCATAATCTCCTGCAGTTTATGGGTAATCAACATAACCGTTGTACCCTGCTCTTTTAACGCGGCCAACACCTTGAACAGGTGCTCGGTTTCCTGCGGCGTCAATACGCCGGTGGGCTCATCGAGAATCAAAATACGAGCGCCACGATAGAGTGCTTTGAGTATTTCAATGCGTTGCTGCAAGCCTACGGACAGGCGTTCAACCGGAATATCGAGCGGCACGTCCAAGCCATATTCACGCGCCAGCCGTTCCAACTCGTTCCGCGCGGTGGCCATACTGACATTCAGTAACATACTGCCCTCGGCGCCAAGTATGACGTTTTCCAGGGCGGTAAAGTTCTGAATTAACATGAAATGTTGGTGCACCATGCCGATACCTGCGGCGATGGCGGCTTTTGAATCAGAGATGCGGGTTGGCTGGCCGGCGATCAAGATTTGGCCTTCATCGGCTTCATAGAAGCCATAGATGATACTCATCAGAGTCGACTTACCAGCGCCATTCTCACCCACTATGCCGTGGATGGTGCCCTGCTCGACTTTTAAATCGATATACTTATTCGCATGCACAGCACCAAAACGCTTGTCTATTCCGCGTAATTCGATGGCTAGTTGCGCAGCAACAACTGTCTGAGCGGTCATGGCTCACCCGATGCTTAGGATTGGAATGTATTCAATCTGGATCCTGTTAAGTTAAGCCAGGCCAAATTAAAGAAAGAAAATTAGCTGTAATCATATGCGAAGCGGGCGCAAACCTTGGTTTGCGCCCGCTTCAAAGCTGCCAAAACTTAGTAGCTGCAGCTGTCTGTGGTCATGTAATCATGAACCTTGATCTTGCCGGAAATAATGTCAGCCTTAATGGCATCGACCTTGGTTTTCATGTCAGCGGTAACCAACGACGCGTTGAACTCGTCCATGGCGTAATCAACGCCACCGGCGGCCAAATCGAGAACCTTGATACCGCCTTCCCAAGTACCGGCCTGAGCTTCTTCCCAGCTTTGGTAACTGGCCAGTCCGACCTTCTTAACCATTGATGTTAGCATGGTGCCTGGCATCAGATAGTTTTGATTGGAATCGACGCCGATAGCGTATTTACCAGCGTCTTTCGCTGCCTGGTAAACGCCGCTACCACTACCGCCTGCGGCTGCAAACAGAACGTCGGCCCCTTTAGAGATCTGGCTCTTAGCCAGTTCTGAACCACCGGCTGGGTCGTTAAAACCTGAGAAATCGGTTGAGATCATTTCAGAATAAACGGTACCGTTCATGTTGATATGCTTAAAGCCCTGCTCAAAACCGCAAGAGAATTTTTGAATCAGCGGAATATTAACCCCACCGATAAAACCCGCCTTGCCAGATTCGGACTTCATAGCCGCTAAGGCGCCGACTAGGAATGAGCCTTCATGCTCAGCAAAAACAATGGACTGGACGTTTGGTAAATCAACAACCGAATCGATGATCACAAACTGGCTGTCCGGAAACTCAGCGGCAACCTTTTCCACTGAACTGCCAAAGCTGAAACCCACAGCAACGATTGGGCTCTGGCCACGGCTGGCTAAACGACGCAAACCCTGCTCACGTTGCTCTTCGTTCTGGGGTTCAAATTCACGAACCGCAATACCCTTATCTTTAACAAACTGTTCTGCACCATTGCGGTACACATCTTCGTTAAAGGACTTGTCAAATTTACCCGCAGTGTCATAGATTACCGCCGGCGAGAAATCTGCGGCTATCGCAGATGCAGATAAACCTATAACCGCCGAAGCAGCAAGCGTCAAAAAAGCTTTCATGGAGAATCCCCTTAGTTTTATTTTTGGTTTTCGTTGCGCTCGGCACAACCTATGGGCGTTATTTAACCACCTTAAGCAACCCTGACCTAATGGTCAAGAGTCGACCGCTAATTACTGACTCATTATACACAGTTACATCTGGCTAACACGGCCGTCACCGGCTTTCATTCACATTCAATTCATTTTGATATTAGATAGCAACGGGCCAACGACATCTGCAAACTCTTGATGCAAATCAGCACGACTACACTTCAATTTAGTATGATTTTTACCGTTAGACAACAGGAGAATGGAATGTCGTACTTGTGCCCCGACTGTCAACAACCACTGGAGCTGCTATTGGCTTGCGGTTGCCGCGACTATTTCTGCAACCACTGCCAACAATTAGTCAGTAAGGCTCGGGTATTACGCCTCAACTCACTAACCGACGAACCCGATGTCACTAGGAAGAACGGCAACGCAGCGCAATTGCTCAAACCAACCACGCCGCCTGTGTTGCTGCGTGGTTGATCCGCCGGTTTCGTCCAGATCAGATATTGGCTTCGACCAAGGCAACCAGAGCTGCCGAGCTTATGCCAAAATGCTCATACAACTCACCGGCTGGCGCCGATTCACCGAAGGTCGACATGCCGATGATGCCACCCTCTAAGCCAACATATTTGTACCAGAAGTCCTTGGCTCCAGCTTCGATCGCAAAGCGCTTAACCCCGGTTGGCAATACCGAGCTCTGGTAAGCGGCATCCTGGGCATCGAAAACCGTGGTGCACGGCATGGACACAACCTGAACATGCTTACCCTGAGTGGTGAGCACTGCGGCTGCGGCCACTGCCAGACTGACTTCGGAGCCGGTGCCAATCAAAACCAGATCGACGGGTCCCTGAGGCGCCTGCAAGACATAAGCACCCTTGCTGATATTGGCCAGCTGCTCGGCAGTACGCACCGAGTGGGCTAAATTCTGGCGCGAGAACACCAACGCCGTCGGCGTTGCGGTGCTCTGGATCGCCGCTACCCAGGCAACGGCACTTTCGACCGCATCGGCTGGCCGCCAGGTATGCAAGTTTGGCGTGGCGCGCATTGCCGCCAACTGTTCTACCGGTTGGTGGGTCGGACCGTCTTCACCCAAACCAATGGAATCGTGGGTGTAAACATGAATGACCGGCTGTTTCATGATCGCGGCCATACGAATCGCGTTGCGCGCGTATTCCATAAAGATAAAAAAGGTCGCACCATAGACCCTTAGGCCACCGTGGACGCTGATGCCATTCATGATCGCCGACATACCAAATTCACGCACACCATAATAGCAGTAGTTACCCGATGGATCGGCGCTGCTGATACCCTGAGCACCGCTCCACAGGGTTAAGTTCGAAGCGGCCAAATCCGCTGAGCCACCGAACAACTCGGGCAGATGAGGGGCCAAGGCTTCAATTGAGTTCTGCGACGCCTTACGACTGGCAATGCTCTCACCCTTGGTGTTGACCGCAGCGATAAAGGCATCGGCATCGGCACCAAAACTTGCTGGCAGCTCACCGTTCATACGGCGAACAAACTCATCAGCCAACTCGGGGAAGGCACTCTGATAGGCGGCGAAGCGTTCATCCCAGGCGGCTTCACGCTGCGCGCCTTGGGCTGTGGCATCCCAGGCCGATTTAATCGGCGTCGGGATGTCAAACGGCGCTGCCGTCCAGCCTAGACGGGCACGCGTCAGTTCAATTTCAGCGTCGCCGAGTGGCGCGCCGTGGCAGTCTTCCTTGCCTTCTTTGTTAGGCGAGCCAAAACCGATAATGGTCTTGCAGCAAATCAGGGTTGGCTGGTCGGCATTGGCTTGTGCCGTGGCGATCGCCTGGTGGATCTCTTCAGGATCATGGCCGTTAACTCGCGGAATAACCATCCAGCCATAGGCTTCGAAGCGTTTGACCGTATCGTCGGTAAACCATCCCTCTACTTCACCATCGATCGAAATACCGTTGTCATCATAGAATGCAATTAACTTGCCCAGGCCCAGAGTACCAGCCAGTGAACTAACTTCGTGCGAAATGCCTTCCATCATGCAGCCGTCGCCGAGAAAGACATAGGTGCTGTGATCGACAACCTCATGGCCTGCCCGGTTAAACTGGGCAGCCAAGACCTTTTCCGCCATGGCCATGCCGACCGCATTGGCCAAGCCCTGACCCAACGGACCGGTGGTAGTTTCAACACCGGGCGTATAGCCGTATTCCGGATGGCCTGGCGTGCGCGAATGCAGTTGACGAAAATTCTTCAGGTCGTCAATGCTTAGATCGTAGCCACTCAGATGTAACAGTGAATAATGGAGCATCGAGCCATGACCATTGGACAACACAAAGCGATCGCGGTTGAACCAATTAGGGTTGACCGGATTGTGCTGTAGATAGTCTGCCCAAAGGACCTGGGCGATATCGGCCATACCCATGGGCGCACCCGGGTGACCCGATTTGGCTTTTTGAACGGCATCCATGCTTAGGGCACGAATCGCATTGGCAAGTTCACTGCGTGAAGGCATCTTAACTCTTTCCTCGGAATAGGGAGTGACTGACGTTGATGGCATTGGCAACCAGAGAGGGAATTGTCCCAGAAAGCAAGGAGGGAGGCAAAGCTGAATCCGCCCTAATCTTTAGAAATTGACAGCATTCATAAGGATAAGGGCACTTTGGAGCTAAAACAGCGCCCTAGACGGACCAGGGCCCCGTGGCGAGCTGAAAACTTACTTAAAAGCGATCGAGGCAAGAATCCGGCGCTGCCCGGTAAAGGGTTCACGCGCATGCAGCACCGTATGATTATTTAGAAACAGCACATCCTGACTGTGCCAAGTAAAATTAACACACAGCTGCGCCATTCGGTCGGCGGTCTTGGCCATTACCTGGGCGTCCATTTCTGCGCCGTCGCCGCTGACCACCGCCTTATTGGCCACATTGCGAGCGTCGTCCCAGCCGGTATAGACGGCCAAGATGGAATTGAAAAAGGTTTTTTGCTTGGTTTCATCATCAAAACGGATGCCCGATAGGGTTGGCGATTCGGTTCGCAGCTCATCGTTGTCCAGCCAGGTCCAGGTCATCTTGTGTTCGCGCAGGACCTGCTCACATTCCGCTCGGGTCTCGACTCGGAAGGTTTCTTTCCAGGATCGGCCGATCGGCGACCCGGTATCGGTAATCGCGGGCATCACCCGAATGTAACGCACGCCCTCATGTTCGATCTTTGCGGCAAAGTCGGGATCCAGTTCAAAAAAGGCAGAACAGATTTCCGCCGAATGGAGGATGGACGTCGCCCCACCGGTTTCCGGTGCTACATCGCAGTAAAAAAAGATATAGCCGGGTGGGTGCGGTGTCTGGGCCATCTCATGGTGAAAGGGGATCGTTTCAGTTGCCGGCGATTCGTTAGCGGTCACGATACGCGACTGGGTGACCTGGGTTCGCGGCGCGGCACCCCCGACGTAGGGCATGTTCTGGTAATCGGTCTGATCCAACATGGCTTCGAAGGCATCGGCACCGCTAACCGGAAAGCCGCGAAATAGTAGCGCACCGTGTTCGATTAACTTGCCATGCAGTTCCGCGCGATGATCGGACATCCAATGCTCAAATGCCGATTTTTCACTGGCGACAGCACCATTAGGCGGTAAAATCACCAGTGGAAAATCACGTCCATTGACCTGCTTTTGCTGCGTTATTTTGCCAATGACTAGGGCCATGCTGTGCCTCTCAAAGATATATCAATAGTATATGAATAGTCGTTGGGCGAACCTTAGCAATGAAATGTCATGATGTAAATCAATGCTGTAGGATTTGGGTCAAAAAACCCGATCTCTGCCCGCTACGCGGACCAGCGCTGGGCAAACTCGGTAAAGCGCTGCACCAGCGGTGTTAAGGCCACCTTGTGCAGATGGACGATGGCAAAGGTGCGTTCCAACTGCAGCGGCGTCGGCAGCTCAACCAGGGTGCCTGCGCTTAGCTCATCGACAAGGGCCAGTTCGGATAAACAGCCTACGCCGAGGCCGGCCCGCACCGATTGCTTGATCGCCTCCTGGCGGGACAGTGCGAGGCGGATACGCGGTGTTTCTTGGCGCTGGGTAAAGGCTTGATCAAACACCGCACGGGTACCCGATCCGACCTCGCGCACGATCCAGGGTAGGGTAGGCCATTCACCCTCCGGCAGGCGGGCCAATGACAGCCAGTGCGTATCGGGCTGACAAAAAACCTTAAGGCGATCTTGCCGCCAGCGACTGACCGACACCCCCGTGGCCGACGTCGGACCTTCAATAAAGCCTACGCTCGCCAGCCCGTTGGCGACCCGTTCGATAACGCCATCACTGTTGTGAATCGAAAGCTCGGGTTCCGCCAGCGGATAGCTGGCAATAAAGTCAGCCAACAACTGCGGCATGAGATAAGACGCGATGGTTTCGCTCGCGCTGACGCGCAGCTTGCCGCCAATAAAGTCCGCCTGCGGGAAGGCCAAACTGTCCAACTGGGTCAAGACCAGATGGATTTTGGGCAGGGCCTGCTGCCCGGCATCTGTCAGAGTCAGGCTACGGCCGGTTTTTCGCAGCAACTTATAGCCCAACTGGCGTTCGAGTTCCTGCAACGACTGGCTCGCCGCCGATTGGCTGATGGCCTGTTCATTGGCGGCGGCGGTCAGGGAACCTAGCCGGGCGATTGCGGCAAAGAGTTTGAGCTGCCTTAGGCTAACATTCATAAGTATTTCTTATGACTAAGTTAAGTAATATCCAATATATTAAACTAAAATTCGACGCTAGAGTACAGTCCTAAATGAACAGGACGCTCCTAATGTGGATCCTAATACCCCTGATTGGTGCCATCGCCTATGGCCTCGCCCAACTGACCTGGGCCCGTCATCTCGGCCTGGGCGCCCTGCCTATGGCCATTGGCTTAGGCATACTGGTAGGCAACCTATTCACGCCGGTCTGGTCGACCGGCAGCGCCAGAGTACTCGCGTTCAGTAAAAAACGCCTGTTGCGCATCGGCATCATCCTGTTTGGCAGTCACTTGACCTTACAGCAACTGGTGCAGGTTGGCTGGCAAGCGGCCGCACTCGACCTGGTGGTGATCTGTTCGGTACTCTCGGTCGGCTATTGGGTGGGTGTCAGGGTACTCGGCATGAGCCGCGAGGCGACTATCCTCACCTCGGTGGGCAGCGCCGTGTGCGGTGCGGCCGCCATTCTTGCGACCGAACCGGTTTTAAAAGCCAAGCAGCAAGAGGTCAGTGTGGCCGTGGCGACCGTTGTGGTCTTCGGCACCTTGGCACTGTTTTGTTATCCCCTGATCTACCGCCTGACCGATCTGAGCAGCGCCAGTTTCGGTATCTATATCGGTAGCACCGTGCATGAGGTCGCCCAGGCTGTTGCGGCCGGCCAGGCCATCGATGCTGCCGCGATGAACAGCGCCCTGATTACTAAGCTGATGCGCGTCATGATGCTGGCACCGGTGGTGGTGGTCATAGGCTGGCTCTATCAACGCACCCAGAACGAGACGGGCAGCACGACATCAGCAGCCATACCCTGGCCTTGGTTTGTCTTCGGTTTTATCGCTATGGTGACACTCAATAGCCTGGTCGACTTCCCCGCCGCGGTGCGCCAAGGCTTACAAGTCAGCGCGCAGCTGGCGCTGACTCTAGCAATGACGGCCCTGGGCCTGCAAACGCGCTTTTCAGCCCTGCGTCAGGCAGGGCCCAAGCCGCTGATCTTATCAGCATTGCTCTTTGTGTTGCTGCTCGGTGGCGGCTTTTCGGTGCATCAACTGCTCTACTAAGTGTTTCCCTATTAACCCTTATGACGTTTTCATATTCAGAAAGGCATAGGCGGCATTAAAGGCGGGCTGCTGGAATTTTTTCAGTTCCAGACCGCTGAAGTCGGTCGAGGGTGGCGCGGCCTTAAATTGTTCCTTGATTTGAGCTGTGGCCAGCACAGCAACCGGCAAGCCGATCAACTGAATGGCGGCTTCTAACTTGAAACTGGTGGCGCTGCCAGCAAACTTGCCCTTCTGCTCGCGCCGCAAGATGACGACTTCATCGACATGGTAATCTTCCAGCAACTTCTTAAAGGCAAACTGAAACTGGCGGATGACGTCAGCCTCCTCAGATTGGGACACTGCAAACAGCCGTTGGCGACAATCTGGTACCTGAAAGGCTCCCTGGTCATAGCCCACTAAACTGATAATCGCTTCGCTGCCTTTTAATTCTACGCCACAGACTCTCATATTTATCCTTCAATCCCGTTGTCTAGCCCGCGATTATAGCCGGTCTTGGACCGCTAAGGTGAGCCATCTTCATGCCCACTGGCATTTTTTGCTGACCGCTGTGACGGCAAGGCTTGGCATTGCGGTCTAGGCGCTTGGAAAGGCCGGGGCCGTCGGTTAAGCTTTGGACTCACTCCCGATGCCGAACCGTCTTGCTATGCCAAACCCTTTTGATGATGCGACCGAATATCTGTCGCAGACCTTCGTTGGTCTCGATCTGTCCAATGAGACCCTCAGCTTTCAAGAATTCGATGGCTGTGTCTTTAAGGAGTGCCGGTTCGACAGTGTCACCTTCAAAAACTGCAAGTTTATCGAGTGTGAATTTGTCAGCTGTAACCTGAGCGTTATCAATACTCACTATAGCCGGTTTATGGACGTGACCTTTAATCAGTGCAAGATCATCGGGGTCGATTGGACCAAGGCATCTTGGCCGAATCTGTCACTGCCGGCCCCGATCGCCTTTCACCAGTCGTTACTCAATGATTCGTCCTTTTATGGCCTGCACCTGGCCGACCTAATCGTTGCGGGCTGCACGGTGCACGATGTCGATTTTCGCGAGGGTAATTTCCACCAGGGTGACTTTTCCGGATCTGACTTCAGCAACAGCCTATTCAATGGGGCTAACCTGAGCGGCGTGTCATTTGAAGACGCCGAAAACTATTATATCGACCTGAATCATACCAATATCAAGCAGGCAAAATTCAGCCGACTCGAGGCCGTTTGTTTGCTGGAGAGTCTGGATATCGTACTACTCGACTGAGCAAAAAAAGGCCCGATGCGCGAGCATCGGGCAAGACATGACAGGAAAGCATGTATTTTGATTGAGCTGTTAACCGCTCGGCCCAGCAAGGGACCGACCGGTTTTAGCCCTTAAGTTGGGCTATTACTGCAAGTCCGACTTATAGTTTTCAGCGATAGCCTGTTCGGCTTTGGTCGCTTCAGCAACGAGTAACTTATAGTACTTGCTACCTGACTTAACGTTGTTTTCAAACCAGCTGTAAACCGGCAATGCTGCGGCCTTGAACTGGTCCTTTTCGCCCGGTGTTGGCACATACAGACTGCCGCCAGCCTTATTAAAGTCTTGGTAGGCTTGGATCGACTTGCGTTTCGGCGAGGCAAAGGTGGCCTGCTGTAGGGCACTGAAGCCATCGACGACCACTCGGCGTAACTCTTCTGGCATACCTAAGAACGACTCATTGTTCATGTACCACAGGGCCGCCATATAAGCGTGGCCATCGAGGGTGACATATTTCAGACCCGCTTCAGTGAATTTCATACCCATAATATCGGTAATACCATTTTTTGAGCCTTCCACTACGCCGGTCTGGAACGAGGTATAAAGTTCTGGCCATGGGATCGGTGTTGGACTGGCGCCCATTGCCTTAACCAGTTCCTGCGGCAGATCGGCCACCACGGTGCGAATTTTCAAACCTTTCATATCGCTCGGCTGCTTAACAGGCCGTTTGGTGTTGGCAAAGTTGCGCCAGCCACCGGTGTTACCAATGGTCATCAGACGGATACTGTCGTCAGAATCTTTTAGGATGTCGGCGCGCATTTCGCGCACAAAGTCGCCCCTCAAGACGGTTTCGGCGATGCGGTCATCACGCAGCAGATAAGGTAGATCGAGGACCTGGACGTAGGGAAACATGTTCGCCGCGCCGCCGGACGTGGAAATATAAATATCGACCGAACCGTCCTCTAAAGCCTGCAAGCATTCGGTACCGTTGGCACAGAGCTGGGTGCCAATAAACAGATCGACCGCTATCTTGCCATTAGAATGGGCTTCCACAAAGTCTTTGAACACCACCAGACCATCGTAGTCTTCGTCGTTTTCATTGGAATTTGCGACCGCGCGCAAGTTAAAGTCGGCCGCCTGAGCGATACCGATGGATAGGGTCAATGCCGCGACCACCAAGCCACTGGCGAGTTTCTTGGCGAACATTTTGTGTTCTACGTTCATGCAATTTGCCTCTTTGTTGTGTTTGTTATTGAGCTTGGGTAGTGCAGGGTGTTGCTTAGCAGCGGCCTCTCAACCGCCCTCTGTGCCTAGGCCAATCCAAGTAACCTCGGAATGGTCATAGATATTGCTGGGAAGTAGGTAATTAGGAATATCATAACAAACTCGACGGCCAGAAAAGGCAGTATGGCTTTGGCGATTGCCTCGACCCGTTCGCCGGATACACTCGAGGCGACAAATAGCACCAAGCCCATGGGCGGTGTCGCCAGGCCCACGGTCAGATTGATGCTCATAATCATAGCGAAATGGACTGGATCGATGCCAAGCTGAATAAAGATCGGCGCTAGAATCGGGCCCAAAATAATGATCGCCGGACCCGCGTCGAGAAACATGCCAACGATAAACAGCAGTATATTGATGGCAAAGAGCAGTATCAGCGGGTTATCACTAATCGCCAGGACCCAGGTCGCCAGGTTTTCGGCAGAGTGAGACAGGCTCACTACTGTTTTGAAGGCAATGGCCGCCCCTACAATCAATAATACCGCAGCCGACGACATAGCCGCGCGGGTAAATATACGCGGCAACTCCGATATCTTAACGGTTTTCATCACCCAGATACTCAGGATCAAGGCATAACCGACGGCGATGGCCGACGCTTCGGTCGGGGTAAACACGCCAAACAGGATGCCACCAAGAATAATCACCGGCGTCAAAAGGGGCAGGAAAGCCGACCTGGTCGCCGTACCCTTTTCCCGCCAAGTGGCCTTTTCACGCGCGACCGGGAAATTATGTTTTTTCGCCAACAGGGCGGTCACTGCCATCAGGCCCAAACCGATCATCAGCCCCGGTATCACACCCGCTGCAAATAGGGCGGCGACCGACACTTCCATGGTATAAGCGTAAATAATCATAATGCCCGAGGGCGGAATGATCGGGCCAATCACCGAGCTGGCGGCGGTTATAGCGGCCGCGAAACGTCGGCTATAGCCATTCTTTTCCATCGCCGGTATTAGCATCGAACCCAGCGCTGAGGTATCGGCCACGGCCGAGCCAGACATGCCGGCAAAAAGCATGCTGGACATGATATTGACGTGGGCCAGGCCGCCGCGTACGTGGCCGATAAAGACCTGCGACAGGTTGACCAAACGGATCGTAATGCCGCCCCGGTTCATCACCTCGCCGGCGAGCATAAAAAAGGGTATGGCCATCAATGGAAATGAATCCATGCCGTTGTAAATGTTGCGAAACAACATCGGCACATCACGGCCCATATCCGACAACAAGAGCATCAGACCGGGTGCAAACAGGGTGGCAAAGAACACCGGCAGACCGAGTAACAGCACCAGCAAAAACAGGGGTAAAAATAGCGTTAACATCGGCGACTAATCTCCAGTAGGGGCTTTAGTAAGGGTTGGCGAGGAAAGCCCCAGCAGATTCTTCAAAATGAGTTCAATATTGACCAATAACATGGTGCCGAAACAGACGGGCATCGCCAGGTAGATCCACGCTCGTGACAACTTGAACGAGGCGGCGCGAGTGCGAAAGCCGCGGTCAAAAAACTCCAGACCCAGGCTGAAGAGTCGCAGCAGGACCAGCCCGGCGATAACCAATAACAGCAACTTCAGCAGTCGGGCAATGGCTGGGGGCATCATTTCATGCAACAGGTCGATCGCCACAAAGGAGCCATTGTGATATGCCTGGGCTGAAACCAGCGCCATCATCCAGATCATAAAGGCACGCGCAACCTCTTCGGGCCAGGGTAAAGCATTATTCAGCACATAGCGGAAAAACACTTGTAGCAAGATGGTAAGCACCATCAGTGCTACCAAAACCCAGGCCACATTGGCACTGATGGTCATCAAGAATTTATTGAAGCGTTCCAGTCTGGCGTGTACCCAATGCAGTACTGTCATGACCTGACGTCCATATTAAATAAGCTATGCATGCCGAGCTCCGATTATTTTTATTTTTATCTAACCGCTTACTTCAAGTGCCCGAACCCTAGGGTCGGTGGCCACGCGATTGCGCGTTAATAGCAATTCAGCCGTACTAGCCAATGCTCAGGCCGGAGACCAGCTGGAATCGTTATCATCTACCATTGATTCACTTTTTGCTTGCCGGAACACACTAGCAATGTATGATGCTGATGTAAATCAATAATAGATGAATTGGCGGAAAAATATTCGATCTGATGTGTTACCCTGCTGCTACGAGTCCGATCACACTTTGCGGGAAGCTTTGTTTTGACCAAGCAGATCAACAACAGAATCAATGCCGAGTTCGGTGCGCTTAAGGGCAAACGACGACCCATGTATGTTCAGGTCAGTGAACTCTTACTGCGGGAAATTAACGCCGGGCACTGGCGCGAAGGTGAACGTCTGCCGGTTGAGGCCGAGCTGGCGGTCGAGCTGAAGGTCGCCGT
>Ga0307492_10000248_pt1 | contig 23234 bp, 19 predicted proteins | sample SI3LmetaG_FD_202365 | JGI IMG/M metagenome (GOLD analysis project Ga0307492, IMG submission 202365) | Sea-ice brine microbial communities from Beaufort Sea near Barrow, Alaska, United States - SI3L | ecosystem: Environmental > Aquatic > Marine > Coastal | place: USA: Alaska | collected 2017-05-06 | reverse complement strand
CACCGTTACTCGCTTCTTGAGCAACTCTGGTCTCAGGAATGTCTAAGGCAAAATCCTTAAGACCTACACGTTCACCGTCTTTGTCTAAAAACTGGATAATTTTTCCACCCTTTGTTTCGACAGCACCATAGTCTCCATTGATAAAAGTATTCCATTCCCATGCTTGAGAACCTACGAATACCGCACCCCCAATAATGGTTAAGAACATGTATATAATAACTTTGTTCTGTTGCATCTTATGGCCTGCATCAACCGCAAGCACCATTGTCACCGAAGAAAATATAAGGACAAAGGTCATAAATGCCACATAAAACATAGGAGCGTCTACACCGTGTAAAAACGGAAAGTGAGTAAACACTTCATCGGCTATTGGCCAAGCGTCCACAAACTTATACCTAGAAAAACCGTAGGCGGCTAGAAATCCAGAGAATGATAATGCATCCGATACGATGAAAAACCACATCATCATTTTACCGTAGCTGGCCTTAAATGGGCGGTTATTTCCCCCACTCCATACACCTTGGGGAGCTGTTGTATCAACAGTTGTATCCATAGAAAATTTTAGTTTTTAATAAGCTTCAAAAATACGTTTAATTTTTTATCTCACGAAATAGAAAAAGAAAAACAGATAGATCCAGAGGATATCTACAAAATGCCAGAAAGTCGAGGCTAGTTCTATTCCTAGCGTTTTCCCTTTAGCATATCTTTGTCTAGAATGATTATAAATTACTACAAGCAGTGCAATGAGCCCAGCAATAATGTGCGCCAAGTGCATTAAAACGACCAGATATATAAACGAAGTTGTAATCGTGCTCTCGCTTCCTGTAAAATAATATCCGTTTTGGATAATTTCGTTGAAACCGATAAATTGATAAAAAATAAATCCTAATCCTAGTAAAAAAGTAAGAACCAAAAGCAGCATTCCAGCGCTGTTTTTCTCTTTTTTAACCGCAGACTTGGCTAAAATCATAGTCACACTACTCGCGATAATTAAGCCTAGACTCATATAAAAAGCCTCAGGGATTATAAAATCTATCAACCAGTCTGGACGTTCTTTACTTATTACATAAGCACTTGTTAATCCTGCAAAACTCATAGATAAGCTAATGATCCCAAACCAGAGCATCATTTTTTTAGCACGTATCGTTTTTTCGGCAATCTCTTGATCTTGCTCTGTAATTATAAATTTCTGTTCTTCTGAAATCGTTTGCTCCATCATCTTATAAATTTATCTGCCACAAAAATAACTTGTAAAAGCGTAATATAACTCACACTCACAAGCATTAATTGCTTGGCAGCTTTATCTGTTTGTAACTTGTATAGGCGAATGGCGTAATACAGCATCCACAACCCTATGGCTCCTATTAGCACAGCGGCCACAACGCTTAGTTTTAAATCTCCCGTCACGTGAAATGCAGGAATCAAAGAAGCAAGAATGGTCCAGACAGTATATAGAATCACCTGTATCGCAGTGCCTTTGTTTCTTTTTCCGTTAGGCAACATAAAGAAACCTCCTTTTTTATAATCCTCAAATAAGAACCAGCCTATTGCCCAGAAATGCGGAAACTGCCAGAAAAACTGAATCATAAATAAAACTCCAGGCTCAATCCCAAATTCATTTGTCGCAGCAACCCATCCTAGCATAAAAGGGATCGCTCCAGGAAATGCACCTACAAAAACAGACAAGGGTGTCTTTGTTTTCATTGGCGTGTACATCGCCACATACATAAAAATAGAAATCCCGCCAAACATCGCCGTTTGCGGGTTAATCATATAAAGAACAACAAGCCCAATTAGGGTAAGCATAACGGCAATCGCTCCAGCCATTGGCATAGACATCGTGCCTGCAGGGAGCGGTCTGTTTTTAGTGCGATCCATCAACGCATCTAGATCCTTCTCTAGCATCTGGTTATAGACGTTAGACGCGCCCACCATACAATAGCCACCCACACTTAAAAGCAGTAAGGTCATGAAGTCTATCGTCTCACAGCCCAGTAAATATCCTGCAACAGAAGAAAACACCACACTCACGGAGAGTCTGATTTTTGTGATTTCTGTAAAATTTTTAATTACAGAGACCTTTGTCGCTTGTGTTTGCAGTGTCGCCACGTTTTTTATTTCTGAAATATTCCAACTCGAATAGCGTGCTGAATTTCAATGAATTCGGTTAAAATTTCCGAAGAAAAATCTAACCGTTTAAATTTTGTGCAAAGATACGTCCTACTTGCTTTTTAGGGAAATATAATGGTGTTAAATTTTGAGCAGCTTTGTGTATAAGATAAAAGACTTCTGTGTCTAGCGATAAAGGACTTATGATCGCTTTGCTTTAGGACTAAAAAGTCTCATCCCTTTAATAATCATAATACCAATTAAACAAATCTGTACGTAAGCCAAAATTTAACCAAACCGTGCTCGCACTGCTGTTCAACGCATTGTTAATTTCCGGGTTAAAATCACGATAGATTACACTTGCATACACTTTTAAGTTGGTAGTTGGATTAATTAAATACCCGCCCTCAAGTTCGGTATGGAAGAAATCTGTGGAGTTTCCTTGTCCCAAGTCATTCCCATCGTCTGATAGTCTGTTGTCTTCTGTACCGTAGATATTTCCGCCGTAAAAAGGAATGTTGTCTTCATTTAATTCAAGACCTCGTTTAGCTACAATAATTTTTGCATCACCATACCATCTGTCTTTTCTATAGCGTGCAATCGCAATTAATTCTGAAAAGTTAGCACCTAAGGTATGTGCTAAAGGTTGGTTGTTATGTCCATAGTTTAAAATGACCGTATTATGAGAATACGCAAATGGACGCACACGATTATATTCTGCTTGTAGATAGAGGTTGTCTATCTTAAAAGCATTGTAATATTTTACACCTACTTGATACCCTGTTTTGTTCTTATAACTGCCTTCGCCACCAAAAACGTCACTGGTCGAAAATTCATCTATAATAAACTGCCCATAGAGATTGACCTTATCGTTCACTTTGTACTTTCCAGAAAGCCCTAGTAAAGCGTTCCCGCCACGCGATCCTGTGCTAAATTCAATCGCTCTGTAAAAAATTACTGGATTTAAGTAATTAAAATCAAAACCACGATCGTTGTCGTTCTGCCAGATGACAGACTCAAAAAGACCGATATTTAAACGCTCAGTAACGTTGTAGCTCAAGTAATGGTTTGCGATATATTTAGTTCTAAAACTTCCATCTGCCGTCACCTCAGGGCGAACATCACGAAGAGACATCCAGGTGTTTGTGTATTTAAATTTCCAAAAAGTAGTGTTCAGTTTAAAGTAAGGAAAGGGAGTTGCATTATCACTAAAAAATAAAGAGCGATAGCCATCGCCTAAAAATTGCTTTCCGTGCCCTAGCTGAACATTGAAATATTTTGAAGGAGTGATTGATACGTGACCCGTTGCTACTGGATAATCAAAAGAGTCTTCTTTAAATTGCGCAGCAATCCCGCGACCAGGAACGATACCTGGATTTCCGCCATCTGGTTTGATGCTTCTCGCATACCGATCTATATAGGCAGAAAACCGCCCTTGACTTTCATAAACCGTAGCATTAAAGTTAATAGTTTTGCCCAACCCTCCTTGAAAGTTGACCAGCCGTGTGTTATTATAAGTGCTCAAATCATTATCAAAATCACGCCCCACTTGCAAGTCTACACCTGGATCTAGCGTAAACCAATAGTCTTCTCCTTTTACGGTGACAAAGTGTTCATTCCACCATTTGCGGCCTAGCCAAGTGCTGCGTTCTTTGATGAGGGTGCTATTTTCTTCTGAAAAGTTATAATACTTGTTTACTTCGCTATAGATATATGGTTTTTGAGCGGTATGCGTATTAGTACCTACACGGTTCATCGCGGCGTCAAAACGTGTGTACATCTCATGCGATAATGGGATGTTGAGTTGGCTCGTGTATTCTTCATTGTCAAAAGGCATATTTTCAATCAACTCATATTCATTCACGAAGGTGTCTATAATTTCAGTTGTTGGGGTGGCCGCTATGACTGGATTTGTTGACGCTGCAGTAGCCATAGGATTCATCACGGTCTCTCTTACGGCTAAGGGAAATATGACAGGCATCCTAAATTGTGAAATAGCTGGCGTACCATTGTAAGTGGCGGGCACAATCGTTGGCATACTAGCAAAAACTCTAGACGTCTCTTCTTTTAATGCGGCATTGTTACTGTCCATGTAAATTACTTCAAACACACCTTTTGTAGTCACCTCAAACTGAACATTAAAGGGATTGAGTTCTTCTTCTGATACAGACGCAGGCACCTTAAAATTATCGACAAGGTATTGTTGGACTTGGGTGTTAAAACATGAAGGAAGCTCCACGATTGTGGTATTTCCGCAGGTAGGGAAGACAGGATATTTTTCTAAAGTGTCTACAGATTGAGCAAAGAATAGTGTAGGTAAAAGCAGGAAAAGAGTAAGAATGCGCGTCACAGTGTTTTGGTTATCAGTTGATGCTAGCAAGATACAGATTTTTATGATTATTTAAGGCGAAAGAAAAAAGCCAACTCGGATGGAGATGGCTTGTTTTTTATTAAAATGCTTGCAAGAATATCAGAAGGAGTGATGCGAAATTTTTAATGAATACCAGATAAAATTACCCTCGACTGCCTTAACATTGATATTGTTGTGGATTCACAAACTAATTAATCTACGCTAAACTTAATAGGCAGCATATACATTACATCTACTGGAACATCGCCCATTTTTCCTGGCGTAAATTCTGGTAATCTACTTACTACACGTTGCGCTTCTTTCTCAAGACTTTTATCTGGAGCACGTGCAATGATATCTACTACGTTTCCGTTTTTGTCTATTTTAAACTGTACGGTGATGGTCTGAGTTCCAGTGGTGCTATAATCGGCTACGCTTGGGTCAAACTTTCGCCCAACGAATTTTCCAATTTTTTCACTCATACACGCTCTCTTGGCTGCATTATTTCCGGCAGATTCACATCCTGGGAAAATAGGTACAAACTCTACAGAGTTAATATTTTTAGGGCTATTGTCTACAGGAGGATCTATCACTGGAGGTGCAATAACAGGAGTTACAGGAATATCTGGAGCCGTAATTACATCTACTAATACGGTTTCTGTTACAACTATGTCATCATCCACAGGTGTAAATTGACTCGTAACTGGGCGTTGAATAGGTGGTGGCGTCAACTTCGCAATAGTTTTAACCGGTGCTACTTTAGGTTCAACTGTAAATAGGTCAAATATAGGTTCTGTAATCGTCACACGATTATCTCTATCAGATGGAATAGCGCGCTCCCCTATGTTTAAATTCATTGCCCAGGCAGCTGCAACGAGTGCGATTACCAAGCCTAGCTGAAAGAAGATTGCGGAGTTGAACTTGATGTTCGTTTTCTTTTTGTCTTCTCTTTTACTTCCATTTTCTTGGAGGTTGTCTGCCTGTTTTTTTGTTGCTAATTTCATACGAATAATTTTAAAAGGTTCATATCAATACTCTTCATATGTCAATTACAAGGGTCGTGCCGTAAAGCTATAATGCTAACAATTAGTTCATATTATTGAGATTAATATGCATGCTATAAAGAATAGACAATGGAATCAATAAAAAACCGAACGAATAAATGATGTATTATTAATCATATACTGTTCGGTTTTAATAAAACAACCAAAATTATTTTGAGTTTTTTAATCCCCGTTCTGTTAATTAGCAAAGCGGAGTAATTTTTCTTTAATCTGCATCCCAAGTGTAATTTTTCTTCTTAGCTTGACTGCGTAAGGCGGTGATCATCGCGCTTTCTAATCCATTGCCTGTGTCTTTGTTATGTGTGGCAATATAGTCACGACGTTTTTTATTAAGAGCAGCGATTTCTTTTTGGATGTTATTTCGCTCCTCTTTTTTAATCGCTACATATTCTTTAATCTCTGCAGTAGATTTGTCTTTCAAGTTATCTGGCAGCTTATCTTTTTTTAATTTTGAATAACTAAAATCACGCTCTTCTTCTGCATCAACTAAATCCCAAGAGCTGTTTTTGTAGAGGTGTGAACCCTTACTCACTGTTCTACTTACGGCGTTTGCTTTGCTATATTCTGCTGCGTTGTCATCTTGCTCATCTTGTAAGGCGACTTTCTCTCGGCCTTCATTTCCATAAGGGACATAAGTGGTATTCAATCTAATGTTAAGCTGAAGGATGAGATCATCATATGGCGAAACAATATGCTGCGTTTCTTTATTATGATCAATGGCGGTGTATTGTCCATATCCTAAAGTAGCGCCATCTTTCCAGTGTGTCGCTGCTCCTTGTTTAAAATTTCCGCAGAAAATAGTATTTACGACCACGTCTTTCTCTTTTGCATTCCCAATGGCATCTTTATAGTTTACGCTTCCTTGATCAAAAGGTTCGTTGCCAGCGATAAAGAGCATTTTTAAATCGTCTGCGTCGTTGCCCCAATCCAGTTGGTCTAACGATTGTTGGATCACGGCGCCACAATACTCGCTCCCGCCATTTGTAGTAAGGGAGAAGAGCTCTTTAGACACATCATCTAGATCTTCTGTAAAACCTAAAATCTTGTGAACATAGCCGTTCTTTTCTGAAAGGCGGTCATTGCCATATTCAAAAAGAGCAATCTGTAAATTGGGTCTTGCGTTTTTGCATTTAGCATAACTCAGCTCGTTTACTATTTCCCAGAGTTGTGCTTTGGCTTGATCTATCAAGCCGTCCATACTATTACTCGTGTCCAGCAGGAGCGCTACTTTAATATAGTGTTTTGCGACAGGCACTGCTGCAACGGTTTCTACTTGTGCTATTTCTTTTTTTGTGTCTGCTTTGCAAGCAATGCTCATAAAAGCGAGTGCAATACAAAAGGTATTTATTAATTTTTTCATCTTTTTAATTTTAATTTGTTTGTAATTCTTTGATATCAATGGTTCCGTCTGGAGCTATCACATAATACTTATGCTTAGTTTCTATTTTAACTTCAGGTTTAACTTCTGGTTTATCTGGCTTTTTAGTGTACAACAGTTTTATATGCATTCCCATTTGCACTACGGGTTCTAGTATGGCTCCATTGATTACTACATCATAAGCGCCATAAGAGAGTGGTTCGTAGTAGAATGAAGTTTGTTTTTTTGCTTCCGTAACACCCTTGTTTTTTTTGATCGCTTCAAAAGAGACGCTGTTAAATGCTTGATAGCTTTTGTAAAAATCTTTAGGAAAATGGCAGTATTTATCATCTGCTACGGCAACATTATAGTTGTCAATGTCAAAACCTAATAATCCGTAATACTCTTTCTTATCCTTAATAACTTCAAGAAGCTTTGTTTGGAGGTTTTTATAGACCGAGGCCACATCTTCAATAAAGTAGTCTACTTTAACCAGATTGTAGATTTCGTTTTTAGCGCAAGCAGTAAGGATGCTCTCAAACTGTTTAGTCTTCTTAAACCGAATATGAATATTCTGTTGTAACTCAAACCCTTTAGGGACTTCGTTATATTTTGTGCTAAAAATCTTTTTTTCTACAAGCACTTCAAAAACTGGAACAAAAGAGATGACATCTATAATGATGTCATCATCAGAGATTCCTTGTCCTATTAATGCCGCTTTTACCGCATCAATTCTTCCTTTAGCGAGTTCGTTTGTTTCTTCTGCCGTTGCTCCTATTTGTGATAGATTAAAGATGGCGGTGTATGAAGTGGCTTGTACATTTTGTAATCCTTTTACTTCAACGGTGAGGTAGTTACTTGGGTTGAGTACTTTATGAATAGGCCCCGTTGCAACCGGATTATAAATAACTGAATTGCCCATGGAAGAAGCGATATTTGCCCTCGAGATTTCGTCTTGATTGTAATTACCTTTGTGTTGTGCCATCAAGGTGGATACGCAAAGGAGGAGCATTAAATAGATGTATTTTTTCATAATTTTTATTTTATCCCGATCGTTATTAGAATGTGATTTTCTTTTTTGTAATCAACTTGCCCCGAGGCAGTTTATTCAGGCTGTAAAACTATTTCGAACAAACTTCTTAAAAAATGAACGATGAGTTTAACTACCATCTGAGTGAGGGAACGTTCTTTTTAAATGAGTAAAGGGTGTTTTTGCGCCAAAATATTAGGGGTTCGAGCTCATGAGACATTTTATAGTACGGCATAAAGTGTGTATGTTAGCAGTACGAAAGCATTATGAAAACACTACAAACACTTTTTATTATCTGTACCTTATTGATAGGAGCTAGCTCTTTTAGTCAAAACGCTAGAAAAGACAGTCAGCCTATTTTAGAAATACAAGGCGAAGTTTTAGATGATGAAACAGGTCAACCTATTTCAAAAGTAAATATTGAAGTCTTGGGTGGCGCTTATACTACAACAGATAATAGTGGGAGATTTACGATTAAAGGGAGTATTGGGCAAGAACTAATAATAAGAAGCTCAAATTTTGAAACCGTATATCATACCATTAGTACCAATGATTTTATCCGTATCAAAGTTATAAATACAGCTAGAGATTACCCTTCCTTATCTAAGGTTGATTCTCGTTCCGTAAACAGCTTTAGCATATTTATAGACTCTTCAAAGGCACTCTTAAAGACAGATGCCACAAAGAGTATCAACTACATTACAGCGGCAGTAAATTCTGTGCCAGGAGGAGAGCCATCTGCGTTGCAAAACAAGATCGCCTTTGAGTTGCTTGGGGATATTAATAGTTACTGGGCGCAACCAGATCTAGCAGCAGATAATTATAACCGAAGTAACAAAGCGGTCCCTTCTACAGAGGTAGGCATCAAGCTCGCCAAAGCATATATGCAGAGCAATAATTACCAAGAAAGCTTAGCCCTTGCCCAGTCATTGATTAAAAAACAACTGTCTCCATTTCAAGAAGTGGAGGTGTATGAGATTTTAGGAGACACCTATAGTGCCATTGATAATACGGCAAAAGGGATTGAAAATTACCAAAAAGCCCTAGCAAAAGCGACCAAGCATTTGATTAGCCCAAAGATTACTGATCTTAATTCTAAGATTGCAGATATCTATGCAAAGAGTGGGGCAGATGACGCCGCAGAGGAGTACTACGGAAATTCGCTAGAGTTGTCTAATCGTGAGAACAAAAAGAGAGCTGCTCAAGAGAAAGATAAAGTAGCAGACTTCTACGGAAAAAATCTGAATTTTGATAAAGAGATCGAACTCCGTAACCTAGCGCTGGAAGAAATAAATTCTATAGCAGATGAGGACGACCCAGAAGCAGCAATAGGAACACTCACAACACAACGACAGAATTATAAGATAGGTAATGCCTATGTGAGTCAGGAAAAATATGATGAAGCCATTCCGTTTTATGAGCGAAGTATAGAAGAAGCAGAAGCAAAAGAGGACCTTGTTGTGAAGAAAGATGCAACGCGTAAATTATCTGAATTGTACAGAGACCGCGGGGACTTTGACTTAGCAGCAGAAAGTTATGAGAACTATGTTGCAGTGGTAGATGAGCTCTATATAAAGAAAGAGCAGGAGATCTCACAAGCGGCACGTTTCAGCAAAGAAATGGCTTTGAAACAAAATAGAATCACAAGCCTCGAGAATGATAGAAAGTTAAATGAGAGTAGATACCAACTCGCTTTTGAGAATGAAGAACTTATCAATAAAAATAGCAGCATTCAAAACTGGATTATTGGATCACTTATTATAATTGCCTTATTGTTATTGTATGCGGCCTATACACAGCATAAAAATGTGCAGCAGCAGCGATATGTAAATAACCAGTTGGCATTAAAGAACCTTCGTTCGCAGATGAATCCGCATTTTATATTTAATGCTCTCAACTCTGTAAATAGTTTTATTTCTAATAATGATGAGCGTGCGGCCAATAGGTATTTAAGCGATTTTTCTCAGTTGATGCGTTCGGTGCTGGAGAATAGTGAGGAGAACTTTATTCCGCTTTCTAAGGAGATTGAGTTGTTAGAGCTGTACGTAAAACTGGAACATTTCCGCTTTAAAGATAAGTTTGATTATACGGTCACCATAGATCCTGCCATTGCCTTAGATGAGTTTGTGATCCCACCTATGTTGTTACAGCCCTATATCGAGAATGCCGTGTGGCACGGTTTGCGCTATAAAGAGGAAAAAGGAAACCTAGCAGTACACTTCGCAAAGACAGATGCAGAAACGGTGGTCATAACAATTACAGATGACGGGATAGGGAGATCAAAATCTAAGGCATTGAAGACCGACAATCAAAAGAAACAACAATCAAAAGGTATGGGGAATATTAAAAAACGAATCTCGATACTCAATAAGATGTATCGCGATAAAGTAGATGTGTTTATTGAAGACGCGCAAGAAGATGCGACAGGAACTCGGGTGCAGTTAACACTTAAAAAAGATTGATATGCAGTTAAGAGCCATCATCGTTGAAGACGAAAAAACAAGTAGAGAAATCTTGTGTAATTATATCAGCAAGTATTGTCCTACTGTAACTATACAAGGAGAAGCTGAGAATATAGACCAAGCCCTGGCGCTCATAAAAACCAATACGCTAGATCTTGTTTTTTTGGATGTGGAGATGCCTTTTGGTAATGCTTTTGATCTTCTAGAGCAAGTGCCAGATCGTGAGTTTGAGACGGTGTTCGTAACAGCCTATGATCATTATGCGATGGATGCTCTAAATGCACATGCTAGCTATTATTTATTGAAACCTATTTCTATTGATAAGTTGATTGAAGCCGTTGAATACGTGACAGAAATCAAGCAAAAAGAAAATACACTTCAAGACAGTGTATTAAAACCTAAGCAACTACAAGTAACGGGAAAAATAACCATCCCAGTACAAAATGGTTTTGAAGTGCTGGAAGTAGAAAACATATTGTATTGTCAAGCAGATGACAATTATACTAATATCTTCTTGACAGACGGAAAAAAGCTAGTCAGTAAAACCCTCAAGTATTTTGAAGAAATATTAAAACCTTCTGGTTTTGTGCGCGTTCATAAGTCATACTTAGTAAACGTGAACGCAATTGTTGAGTATAGAAAAGGCAAGGGTGGGAGTGTGTTACTGTCTAGCGGAAAAGAAGTCTTAGTGAGCCCTTCTAAGAAAAAGGATTTGCTGTCTTATTTTGCTTAGAAATCTCCTAGTCTGATAGTGATATTTGCTTTGTACTCCTCTAATAACTGACTCAAAGTGCCCGTGTCACTATTTGTTAAAAATTCTAACTTGGGTTTGCTTTCAGAAATATTTAAAAGATCATTTTTTTCTAGTAGTGATTTGGTCTGTCTTGCCACGGCCGCACCAGAATCAATAATAGTAATGTTGTCTGGTAAGATGGTTAGTAATTTTGGGATGAGGTATGGATAATGGCTACATCCTAAAACGAGATAATCTACAGATGCCGCAACCATTGGTTCTGTGTATTTAAAAAGAAGCTCGGTTAATTCTGGAGTATTTAATTTACCATCCTCAATAAGTGGTACCAATCCTTCCCCTATAATCTCTACTACGGAAATATCTTTGGTGAACTCGGCTGCTGCTTTATGAAAGAGGGCGCTACTCAAGGTTCCTTTGGTTGCAAGAATGCCAATGCTTCCGGTCTTTGTTTGCATGGCAGCTGGTTTAATGGCGGGTTCAATACCAATAATAGGTACATCAAATTTTTCTCTGAGAATTGAAATAGCATTTGTGGTGGCTGTGTTACAAGCAACAACAATCATTTTACATTTACTTTTGATTAAAAACTCAGTGTTCTTTATGCTAAGCGCTATTATTTCATCTTCAGACTTCATACCATAAGGGGCGTGTTTACTGTCTGCGAGATACAGGGTGTTCTCATAAGGCAGGAGTGCGTGGATTTCTTTCCAGATGGAAGTGCCGCCTACGCCAGAATCAAAAAGGCCTATGGGTTTTGTTTGTAACATTCTAGCAAAGATACGTAGAAGTATGACTACACCACGCCGGTCTAATGAGGCATAGACTTACTTTGTTTTCGGTTGGCTTTTCAGTTGCAGTTTGCAGTAGAAAATTTCAATGTACGAATGAGATATCAAGTGTGAAAGAACTTAATATAACAGCGAGAAGCCGGAATTGGGGAGCACCTATTCTAAAGCATATGGTTTTAACATCCCTAAAATAGACGCATAAAAAAAGCCCGCTGAATAAGCGAGCTTTTAATTGTTTTAGAAAATAAGATTACATTCCTAATTCTTTTTTTACGTCTGCTAAAAGGTCTTTACCGTCGGCAAGGATTACTCCGTTACCTGTTGCAGAATCAAGAACGTACTGAACGCCTTGAGCTCTTGCTACTTTTTGGATCGCTGTGCGAGCTTTCTCAAGAATAGGCTGAAAGATATCAACTTCTTTTTGTTGAAGGTCTTTTAAAGCTTGTTGTCTGTAAGCTTGTATGTTGTTCTGCATTCCTTGAACTTCTTGGATACGCTTTGAATTTTCCTCTTCTGTTTTAGTAGATGCTTCACCGTCATACTGCTTGATTTTAGTTTCAAGCTCCTTAGCCATTGCTTTAATCTCTGTGTCGTATGTCTTCTGTAGTTTTTCTAATTGACTCTGAGCGCTTTTCATTTCTGGCATGGCCTCAACAAGTGCTTGTGTATCGATGTGCGCCATTTTTTCTTGTGCAGTTACAAAACTTGTTGAACTTGCAAAAAGTACTACGGCAATCAATAATAGTCTAAAGTGTTTCATTGTATTCAAATTTAAAATTAAGTATTATTTATTTAGGATTTGTATTTCTATTTTCTTCCACCATCTCCGCCATCTTCTTCTTCTGAATCCTCACCAGCTGGTGGTCCGGGAGGAGGTGTTCCGCCATTACGAGCATTTAAGATAGAATCTTTTCTTTGCTGACGTTCTTCTAATAGTCTTGCTCTTTTTGCATCAAAGATGGCCTTTTTAGCCGCTCTTATAGAATCGCGTTCTTGTTGTCTCTTTTCTAATAAAGACATACGTTCATCTTTTTTTGCTTCTGCTGCAGTATCACGCTCTGTAACCTCTTTATCTTCGTCCATAGAGAGCGCATCGCGTTTCTCTATAGAATCTTTATCTTTTTTTGAAGTCGCCTGTGTACGCTTTGCTGCTCTATTGATACTTCTTAAAACAATGTCACTAATGTCATTACGTTCTGCTGCAAAGAGCATCACTACGTCTGCAGATTTATCAAATATGAAGTCATATTTTTTATTTACGGCAACTTCTTGAACGATATTAAATACCTGATCTTGTATAGGCTGTATTAATTGTCTTTTCTGAATTAATAAATCTCCACGTGGACCAAAACGTGCTTGTTGATAATCTAGCATCTCGTCTTCTTTAAATTTAATCTCCTCGTCACGTTCGTCTATTAGTTCTTTAGTCAATAACACTCGCTCATTTGCAAGATCTAACTTCATCTGGTCAATCTCCTTTTGCATCTTATCGATGTCCTTCTTCCAGCGCTGTACTTTGCCTTCTAGTTGTGTTTGTGCTTCTTGATATTCTGGCACACTCTCAAGAATGTATTCCATATCAATATAACCAATACGAACGCCTCTTTGAGCTTGTGCAATAAAAGTGATGCTTAAAAAAGCAACTGCCAGAAAATATAGTTTGTTAAACTTCATAACTTAATGATTGTTTAGAAAATATCGTGCCAAAATTAAAATTGCTGTCCAATGATAAAGTGAGTTTGCCATCCGTTACGCTCATTTCCTCCTAAGATAGGATCAAAACCATAACCAAAATCAATACCCAATAGACCAAATGCAGGCATAAATATACGCAATCCTGCGCCAGCAGAACGCTTAATACTGAAAGGATTATATTCCCTAAAGCCATCATACGCTGCTCCCCCTTCCACAAAACCAAGCGCATAAATAGATGCGAGTTGCTTCAATGTAATAGGATATCTTACTTCTAACGAAAATTTATTGAAAACCGTATTTCCATCAGTAGTAGAAAGTGATTGATTAGGGTACCCTCTAAGTTGTACCACCTCACGACCATCTAAACTAAATGACCCAAGACCATCACCACCCACAAAGAAACGCTCAAAAGGAACAGTCCCTCTATCTTGATTGTAAGCGCCTAGGAATCCAAATTCAGCTTGACTACGAAGTACTAGCTTATCAACGATGTTTGTATACCAGGTTCCTTTAAATTTCACTTTATAATATTCTAACCACTTAAAACGCTCTTGGTCAATTTTTGCTTGATCTGCATCACCGTTGGCATTCTGAAATTCAGGTTGCTCGCCTAAATTTCCGTAATCTGTTTTGTTAAATAATGAGAAGGGCGGTGTCAACTTTGCCGTAACACTAAACTCTGAACCCGAAACCGGATACACAGGGTTTGTCGCTGTGTTGTTTCTGCTTAAACCAATTGTGTATGCAAGGTTATTTGCAAAACCATCTCCAAATGTAAATAAAGGAGTATTATAATTTTTTAAGTTGTAGTGCTGAAAACTTACTGCTTGTGATAAGGTAAAGTAATCATCTGGCCATTTTAGTCTTTTTGCGAGACCAATAGACCCACCTGTAATTAAGAATTTTCTGTCTTTATCTACATCTCTTGATCTAAAATCATAAAAGTATTGAACCGTATGCGAGAATGAAGTACTTAATTGTACTGGCTTCTTGCCTCCTAACCAAGGTTCTACTAAAGATAAACTATAGGTTGAATAAAAACTACTTGCTTGTGCACGTAAGGATAGTTTTTGACCATCTCCCATAGGGATTGGTTTATAAGCCTCCTTGTTAAAAATATTCCGAAGAGAGAAATTGTTGAAAGACAATCCTAGTGTACCAACGAATCCACCTCCACCATAACCTCCTTGTAATTCAATTTGACTAGATCCTTTTTCGACTACTGAATACTCCATATCCAATGTTCCATTATTAGGATCTACATTTTTGAAATTTGGTGATAATTGCTCTGCGTCAAAATAACCTAACTGGCCAAGCTCTCTTATCGTTCGCACTACATTACGCTTGCTATATTTTTGTCCTGGACGTGTGCGTAATTCTCTGTAGATTACGTGATCATTGGTTTTTGTGTTCCCTACGATATTTACTTGGTCAAAATATGCAATCTTCCCTTCTCTTATACGTATTTCAAAATCGATGGTGTCGTTACGTATGGCAACTTCTACCGGATTGATATTAGAAAATAGGTATCCGTTGTTCTGGTATAAGTTAGTTAGATCATTTGCTTCAGGATCAGAATCATCTGTGATGCGTTCTTGTAGCAACACACCGTTGTAGGTTTCTCCTTTTTTGATTCCCATTACTTGACGTAGTTGGGCGTCTGTATACACACTATTTCCTAAGAAACGAATGTCACCAAAGTAATACTTACGTCCTTCTTCAACTTCTAAATTAAGCGCCACATTTTTCTCGTCAATAACACGAAGCGTGTCGCTAGTAATACGTGCATCTCTGAAGCCGTTTGATTTATACTTTGCAATTACAGTCTCTTTATCTTCTTTAAAACCTTCTTCGGAAAACTTACTCCTTTTAAAAATGTTAATTGGGTTTTTCTGCTTCACGTTTTTCATTGCGCCACGCAATTGTTTGTTTGAGAGCGCTTCGTTATTCTCAAAAACTATACTTTTTACTTTTACGCGTTCCCCTTTATTAATAAGAACTTTCATGTCCTCGCCAATAGTAGTGCCAGTAGAGTCTAAGGCTGGTCGGGTGCTAATAATGACAGTAGTGTTAAGAAAACCATCTTTTCTATACTTGTTTGTGATGTAGTTTTTTGTGGTGGTAATTAAGTTCTTAGTGACTTTCGTTCCTTTCTTAAGTCCGTTATCTTCCTTAAGTTGTTTTACCTTCCCTTTTTTTACTCCTTCAAAAGTGACGATATTAAGTTTTGGTAATTCAACGATGTAAAGCTCCAAGTCTATCTCATTTCCGTCGATATTAGTCACATAAAAAGCGATGTCACTAAAGAGGTTTTGCTCCCATAACTTTTTAGTCACTTGACTTAGCTTTTCTCCGGGGATATATAACTTATCTCCTTTTTTAAGCCCAGCAAATGCAATGACCGTTTGCTCGTTAAAGTTTTGAGCGCCAGTTACAGTAATCTCATTAAGGGTGTATAGTTGGGCGCTGTTAAGGTCATTTTCCTGAGCGTTAGTGCTTAGGGAAAAAAACAGTGCAATTAATGCGGTATATAAAAACGTCTTAAAAGTATGCAATCCTGCTCTTGTGTTAAAGTTGTTCGCTTGTCTTTCCAAATCTTCTTTCTCTGTTTTGATAATTTAAAATTGCCTCAAAAAGATGTTTTTTAGTAAAATCAGGCCATAACGTATCTGTAAAGGATAGTTCTGCATAGGCAATTTGCCATAATAAAAAATTACTAATTCGTTGCTCTCCGCTCGTACGTATTAATAAATCTACATCTGGCAAGTTATTGGTATACAGATGCTCGTTTACTAAACGCTCATCAATATCAAGCGGCGAAATTAGGTTATTTTTCACTTTAAGACTAATCTCACGAATAGTTTTTGTGATTTCTTCACGCGCCCCGTAACTCAATGCTAGCGTAAGGGTCATCCTGTTATTTTGCTTGGTCTTACTTATTACATCAAGGAGTTCTCTTTGCGCTTTTTTAGGTAATGATTCTAGATTGCCAATGGCATTCAATTTAATATCATTATCCTGCAAAGTTTTGATCTCCTTCTTAAGAGAAGACACTAAAAGTTTCATCAGCGTTTCAACTTCTAGCTTTGGGCGGTTCCAATTTTCTGTAGAGAAGGCGTAGAGCGTAAGAAAAGGAACATTTATTTCTGCACAGGCTTCAACGACTTCACGTACTGCCTTCGAGCCTTTTTTATGTCCTATGGCGCGCAAGTAGCCGTGTTTTTTTGCCCATCGACCATTGCCATCCATAATAATAGCAATATGCTGCGGAAGCTTTTTGTCGTCTATCTGAGATTGTAAATCCATTAAAAATTACAGTAACAAGGTTGTCGACCAAAGGTAAAGGTAAATGTGATACCAGTAAAGACATACCAGTCATTGTTGTTAGTATCACCAAATTGTCTTTCTTGAAAATCATTATTTGGAGAAACACTACCATCTAAAGAATCACTAAAAGTATAACGTGCGCCTATTTCAAAAGCGAAAACAGCATTTGTACTCACACTAGATTTAAAACCTACAACCATAGGGATGGCGATAGATCCCGTTGTATCATATTTTAATATAGTGCCAGTAGCCGGGCGCAATTCTAATGCGTCGTATAGTAAATAGGTGAATCCAGTATATAAATAAGGAGTGCTGGCACGATTGCCATTATAGTTGTTAAAATCCCAGAAGGTGTACTCAATACCAGCAGATAGCTCTGTCAAGTTGTTTTCAAAAGTATATCCGCGCTGTTGTCTTCTTGATTCATGAGAATTTGAATCGTCACCAGCCAGTTTAGTCACAATCACAGAAGCTCTAAACGAGTGTCTCGGGCTTCGGTTCCACTTTGCTATTCCGCCAATGGCTAAGGTGTTAGGCGAAATATAATTACTTTTACCTACATCGCCAATAAAATTAGCGCCACCCACGTAGCCTCCTATTTCATAGGTTTGACTTAGCGCGCTAAATGCAATTAAGACTATAAATATGCTTGCTATTAAATACTTCATTTTTCTATAAAAATTTGCAAATATACATAAGAAGTGATTTATCCCTTTTCTTTTGCCCTCACAAAAGTAGAAATTATTGGCTCCAAACAAAAAGGTTAAACTTCTTCTAATTAAAACCGTGTCTAGCGCCTTTGGTGAGACACCAGTTTTGCCTAATTGATTAACAAATTTTAGAGGAATTTATTGCTCAGTTTCGTTTGTCTTCGCCCCAAAGTAATTTTTCGCGAAGAGTCTTGATAAAACTTTCATCGGTAAGTTGGACGAGTTTTATAGAAAAAGGAGCTTTTTTAATTCGGAGTATTGTGTCTATTTGTAGGGTAATGATTCGAGAATCTAAAGAAACCAAAAACTCATCTTCCCTTCCAGATACAGAAAGCGTGATCTTACAGTCATCCGGTAAAACTAATGGGCGAGCACTTAAATTATGTGGCGCAATAGGTGTCAAGACAATGTTACTTGTTGAGGGGTCTATCACTGGCCCTCCGCAGCTTAAAGAGTAACCAGTAGATCCCGTAGGGGTAGCAACTATTAGGCCATCAGAAAAATAGGTAGTAAGATATTTTCCATTCACCTGCGTATCTACCTTGATCATACTGGTAGTGTTCTTTCTATTTACAGCCACCTCATTAAGCGCAAAATTAAGCTTTGTAATATTTTCTTGAGACGGTGTCGTTTCTATACTGAGTAAGCTCCGTTCAGAAATAGAATAATCACCATCAATTATTCTTGCAATGCTTTCTGAAATGTGCTCTTTTTGAATCGTAGCTAAGAAGCCTAAACGTCCTGTGTTGATCCCCGCTATGGGGATGCCTAAGTCTCCAACATAAGTTATTGATTTTAAGATGGTTCCGTCTCCACCTACACTGATAAAAAGGTCGTATGATTTATCTATAGATGTAAAAGTGGGCAGATCGCCAAGCGATTTATCCAGTTCCTTCTCTACGAGTTTTTTGTAATTTTCTTCAATAACAAGGATGCTATTTTTTTTCTGAAATGCCTTAATAATGGTCAACACATGTGCTCCACTATTTTTATGGTAAAACTGACCGTATATCGCTACTTTCATCGATTAGATATTAAGGTATCTATCTAGATAGTTAGATCGTTCTTTAAGATTTTCGAGCAGTAAATCTTCATCGTGGCTTGAGATAATGTTATAATCGTATCTTCTAAAAGTCTGCACAATCTCATTCATTCCTTGATGTCCTATTTTAATAGTCGCCTGCATATTATCGCTATCTAAGTGCGATATGAAAACACCTAAAATTTTTGCGTCGTTAGATTCTACAATCTGGCATATTTCACTAAAAGAATAATCTCGTACTCCTTTTTCAACCACAATGATTCCGCCGGCTTCATTTAAAAACGGAGTGTTATTAAAAATCCCGATGATATCACCTAATTCATAATACCCTTGATAGTTGTTTTTTTCATCGAGGACAGGCATCACATTTGTATCGTTCTGTCCAAACGCCTCTAGAATATCTAACCAGTTTGTGTCAAGTCTTACAAAAAATGGCTCTATAGCATATAAATAGTCTTCAATTTTTTTATCTGATTCAAAACAGTGCACGTCCGTGTTGCTTATGCAGCCTTCAAAAACACCATCTTTGGTAATAGGAAAGTGGGTGTATGTAAGCTGATTAAAAGCAGACTGTAGTTCCTTAACACTTTTTTCTGAAGCAAAAGGGAGAACATCGTTTAATATGTAGGGATGTGTGTTCACAAATTATTTTTATGCAAAATACTTAAATTTAGCCTATAGCCGAAAACAAGCTTTGTATTTTTGTTGATTAATTAATAAAGGTATGACAAAGTTAAGTGTAAATATCAATAAACTTGCCACGCTTCGTAATGCTCGCGGCGGAAATGTGCCAGATTTGCTTAAAGCGGCTAGCGATATTGAATCGTTTGGGGCGCAAGGAATCACGATTCATCCAAGACCCGACGAAAGACATATTAGGTATCAAGACGCTAGAGACTTAAAGAATATAGTCAAAACAGAATATAATATTGAAGGCAATCCAATAAAGTCATTTATGGATTTGGTGCTTTCGATTAAACCTACACAAGTGACATTAGTGCCAGATAGTGTAGCTGTGCTCACCTCTAATGCGGGATGGGATACCATTAAGAACAAGGCATTCTTAACCGAAATTATCACAGAGTTTAGAAGAAATAGAATACGAACTTCCATTTTTGTAGATCCTGTTTTGTCTATAATCGAGGGAGCAGCAGCAGTAGGAACGGATAGGGTAGAGCTTTATACAGAAGATTTTGCTGTAGGGTATGCTAAAGGAGATACTGCGTCAATAAAGCCATATGCAGATTGTGCAGCAAAAGCAAGTGAGTTGGGTCTAGGAGTTAACGCTGGTCACGATTTATCTTTAGACAATATTGCCTTTTTTAAGAATAACGTGCCTCACCTTGCAGAGGTGAGTATTGGCCACGCTTTAATTAGTGAGGCTCTTTATGAGGGACTAGCGCCAGTGATTAAGCAATATTTACAAAAACTACAGTAAATGTTATTGCATTCAAAAATAATAGGAGCGGGTAAGCCTCTTGTCATATTACACGGATTTTTGGGTTCAGGTGATAATTGGAAAACATTGGGAAACAAGTTTGCAGAAGATGGTTTTCAAGTGCATCTTGTAGACCAACGTAATCACGGAAAGAGTTTTCATAGTGACGATTGGAGTTATGAAATAATGGTCGCTGACTTAAAAGCGTACTGTGATCATTTTAAATTAGAATCTATTGACCTATTGGGTCATTCTATGGGAGGAAAAACCGCCATGGCTTTTGCGGTTGCGTTTCCAGAGTTGCTTCATAAATTAGTTATCGCAGACATAGGTCCAAAGGCATACCCATCACATCATCAAGATATTTTAAAAGCCCTAGGTTCCCTAGATTTTAACCTTTTAAAAACCCGGGGGGAAGCAGATACTATTTTAAGTGCTTATATTAAGGACTTGGGAACGCGACAGTTTTTACTCAAGAACCTCTATTGGGAAGCTAAAGGAAGGCTGGGTTTAAGAATAAATTTAGGGGTCTTGTCGGAGAAAATTTCAGAAGTAGGGAAAGCACTAGAGCAAGATGCTGTGTTTAACGGAGAAAGTCTGTTTGTGCGAGGAGAGCTATCTGGATATATAGAACTTCTAGACGAAATGGGAATCCAAAGACAATTTCCGAAGGCAAAAATAGCGACCGTGAAGAACGCTGGCCATTGGTTACACGCAGAGAATCCTACTGAATTTTACGATATTGTGATTAATTTTTTATAATATTGCGAGATTCATTTTATTATGTATGCATAGTAAAATGATTATTACTAACAACAATTTTTTAATCAAACTATTTTATTATGAAGAAATTATTATTTCTTGCCGCATTTACACTTGCATCTGCAGTGATGTATGCCGGTGGATATAGAGTAAGTCTACAAGGTAACAAGTCACTTGCCATGGGACATACAGGTGTTGCTGTTGTAAACAGTGCAGAACTTATGTTTCACAACCCAGCTGGATTAGTGTATCTTGAGAATAAACTAAATATCTCTGTTGGAGGTTTTGGTGTACTTTCTAATATTGCGTATCAAAATGAAATGACTGGAGCCACTGAGAGAACAGATAGTGGTGTTGGCACCCCATTTTATGCATATGTTTCTTACCAAGCTACAGATTGGCTATCTCTAGGATTAGGGGTTTACACTCCTTATGGTAGTGGTGTAACTTATGAAGATGACTGGGCTGGTTCGCACTTAATAAATAATATTGATCTTGCTGCGATTTACGTACAAGGTTCTGCTGCTTTTAAAATCAATGAATTTTTTAGTGTAAGTGGTGGTTTTATCTATGTGACAGGTAGCGTTAACTTTAATAGAAATCTTTCACGTTCTTTAGCAGATCTTGAAGGGAACCGTTCTGAGGTTACTATCGATGCTTCTGGTGTTTCTAGCACAGGATGGACTGTTAGTGCTATGTTTAATGTTTCTGAGAAATTTAGATTAGGTGCAACGTACCGTTCACTAATTCGCCTTGAAGCTGATGAAGCTACAGCGACTTTTGATAATATTCCTAATTCACCAGCGACTCCTTTTGCAGATACAAATGCATCTGCAGAATTACCATTACCAGCAGAGATGACGGTAGGTCTTTCTTATGAGTTTTGTGACAAGTGGTTATTTGCTTTTGATTTAAACACAACATTCTGGGGAGTATATGAGTCTTTAGATATTGATTTTGAAAATCCTGCGATTCCAGATTCTTTTAATGCTCGTAACTATAAGAATTCGATCAACGCGCGTTTTGGTTTACAATACGAAGCATCAGATAAGTTTACCTTAAGAGGTGGATATTATTATGATCAGTCTCCGGTACAGGCTGGATACTTTGCGCCAGAAACACCACGTAATGATTCTAACAACTATACAGCAGGACTCTCTTTTAAAGTGAATGATCGCTTAGATATTGATGCTTCTTTTTTATATGTTCATTCTATAGAGGTTGATGCCTCTTATGATTACTATTTTGAGAGTGGCGTTGCTGCTCCTTTTGCAGGAACTTACAAAACAAATGCATTCGTACCAGGATTAGGTGTGACTTACAAACTTTAATTTAAAACACTATTTTCAAGATGAAAAATTATATAAAAATAACAGCAGCGGTAGTAGCCTTAGGGTTTATTAGCTGTGACCCAGAATTTGAAAGTTCTATAGAAGACGCTGGATTCTATGAGTCTGGAACTGCAGATTTTAGTAACTATGTAGCAGTTGGAAATTCTCTAACGGCTGGATATGCAGATGGAGCTTTATATATTACAGGACAAGAAAATTCTTATCCTAATATTATGGCTGGCCAATTTGCATTTGTTGAAGGTGGTGAATTTACACAGCCTTTAGTTGACGATAACCTTGGTGGTTTATTGTTAGGTGGAACACAAATTGCAGAAAACAGATTTGTATTATCTTTTGATGCAGAAGGAAATCCTGGACCTGTACGATTAGAAGGAACACCTACTACAGATGTTGCTACAAGCGCAACCGGGCCTTTTAATAATATGGGAGTTCCTGGAGCTAAAAGTTTTCATTTAGTAGCACCTGGATATGGTAATGCCGCTGGTGTACCTACTGGTGCAGCTAACCCATACTTTGCACGTTTTGCAACGTCTCCAACAACTACAGTGTTAGCAGATGCAGTATCTTTAAGCCCTACTTTCTTTTCTTTATGGATAGGGAATAACGATATTTTATCTTTTGCAACTTCTGGTGGTTCTGGAGTAGATCAACTAGGTAACTTAGATCCCTCTACGTATGGACCTAATGATATTACAGACCCAAATGTATTTGCTTCTGTGTATAGCGCACAAGTAGCTGCTTTAACTAGTGGTGGTGCTAAAGGAGTTTTAATTAACATCGCAGATGTTACATCTATTCCTTACTTTACTACAGTGCCATTTGCACCATTGAGCCCATTAGACCCTAACTTTGGACCACAAATACCAGCACTAAATCAAACTTTTGGTTTGTTAAACCAAGCTTTTGGAGTGTTAGGTGTTCCAGAACGTGCTATCGTATTTTCTGAAACAGCTGCAAGTCCAGTGGTTATTTTTGATGAAGACTTAGCAAATAT
>Ga0307492_10000246_pt1 | contig 23325 bp, 20 predicted proteins | sample SI3LmetaG_FD_202365 | JGI IMG/M metagenome (GOLD analysis project Ga0307492, IMG submission 202365) | Sea-ice brine microbial communities from Beaufort Sea near Barrow, Alaska, United States - SI3L | ecosystem: Environmental > Aquatic > Marine > Coastal | place: USA: Alaska | collected 2017-05-06 | reverse complement strand
CAACTAGGTTGAAAATGACCTTCTTTATAGCTATGGCTTATTTGTTAGTCTATTTGAACAAGTGATGATATCGCTAGCAACAAGATGTACATGTAATGTAGTCGTATAAGCGAGGCTTGTATGGATAAGATGAATAAACTAGGTCGCGGCCAGACATTTTCTGCTGAGATTTACACAAAATTCATAGAGAGTGATTGTGCTGCTATGATTTTATTATCAAGCTAGTGATGGCGGGCGACTCTTTTATTCAAGCAGAGTTAGCTATCTAATGAGAGTGCATTAGGGTAGTCAAGTTGGCGCCAAGCCTCATATAATATGATGGCCGTTGCATTAGACAGATTAAGACTGCGACTATTAGCTTGCATTGGGATCCTGATTTTATATGCAGCTGCAATAGGATTAAGTATTTCTGCTGGTAGGCCCCTTGATTCAGGTCCAAATAACAGTACATCTTCATCTTGGTAGTTAACTTGATTATGATGTTGTTTAGCTTTTGTTGTACAGGCAAATAATCGTCGATCTTGTAGCCAATCCATAAATTTCGTAGTAGTTTTGTGGATCTTTACATTTGAAAATTCATGATAATCTAAACCTGCTCTACGTAATCGTTTATCATCTAGTTCAAAGCCCAATGGCTCAATTAAATGTAATTGGGCTCCTGCATTGGCACATAGTCTAATAATGTTACCGGTATTAGGTGGGATTTCAGGTTCAAACAAGACAATATGTAACATTAGATACTTTTTCCATGCGGATTATTGGCATCGATATACACTGTTAAGTTTAGACCAGGCTTTAATATTGTTCGATCACTTAATCCATTCCACTCACGTAACTCCACTATTTGAACATTGAATTTTCGTGATATTTTCCAGAGTGAATCACCCGTTTTTGTTGTGTAGTTGATCGTGTTGGTTAAGCTTGACTGAGTTTGTCGCCATATAACTAGTTTTTGGCCAAGCTGCAACATGTCATTTGACTGCATATTATTCCATTGAGTAAGTTGTTTGATGTCTACATTATTGAGTTTTGCCAGATCCCACCAGGTATCACCTGCAATAACAGTATGTATCTTTTTAGTGCCCGTTGACTTCACGCTTGCAGTTGAGCTTTGTGTCATCTTAACTGGATTATCAATTACGTTGCCATGTGCTACTGGGATTAAAAGATACTTTCCTGCACGAATGAAACTACTCGTTAGACCATTTGCCTTCTTCATTACTGCTATAGTTGTCTTATAACGTGTTGCTATCCTAGCCAATGATTCGCCAGATTGTATTTTATGACGTGTCCATTGAACTCTATCTTTAACAGGCATGGAAGTTAATGCTTGTTGAAAACTTGCAGCCTTATTGATCGGCAATACAAGACGGTGAGGTCCACTGGGTGATGTTGCCCAGCGATTGTATCCAGGATTGAGTAAATATATTTGATCTGTACTGATCCCGGCTAGTTTTGCAGCAAGCGCTAGATCAAATTGTGATCCAGTTTGTACAACAGTCAAATAGGGTGAGTTATCAACTAAATTTAGTGTTAAATTATATTTTTCAGGTTGTTTTATAAGGGCAGAGATTGCCAACAACTTTGGTACGTAGGCTAAAGTTTCTTTAGGCAGCTTTAGTGACCAAAAATCGGAGGCTTTTCCTGCTTTTATATTACGCTTAATAGCCCGACCTACAGTGCCTTCACCTGAATTATACGCGGCTAATGCTAACGGCCATGTACCAAAGTCTGTGTGTAATTTGTCTAAATAATCTAAGGCCGCACGAGTAGATTCAATGATATCTCTTCTTCCGTCATACCACCAATTTTGCTCCAAACCATAAACTTTACCGGTGGAAGGTATAAACTGCCATATTCCTGCTGCACTTCCACTAGAAAAGGCATAAGGTTTATATGCACTTTCAACAACAGGTAATAAGGCGAGTTCTAATGGCATGTTTCGCAGCTCTAGCTGAGTAACAATGTAATGCAAATAGGGTCTAGCTCGATCAATAACACGGTTTATATAATCAGGATGTCTTATAAATCGCGCTAGATGTTTTTCTGTCGTTGGATGCATATTAGATGATACTTTAATAGCATAACCGTTACGAATACGTTGCCAAATATCGATTGGAGGGAGTGTTGTGATTTGTTTAGATGTGGCCACAGCATCAGCCACAAGTGCGAGTTTATTTTCAGTGGACTGTTGTGGCACTCCATAGGCTTTTTGCCATTCTGATAGTTTTGCTGAAGTAACACTATCAGTGGTCGGCAAAACTGAACTATCTTGTTTGACTATATTATTGAGTGTTTTACACGCAGTTAATGGCAGTAAAATAGCTAGGGCTATCGAAAATTTGCTGAATTTTTTTATAGATGACATGGCAGCCAATTATAATGTACATTTTGTAAAGTGTCTGTGAGTTTAGTTGTTTGTTTATATAGCTGCCGATATTGATAAGAATACGATAAACTAGAGATCAATTAATAACTTTAAGGGTTTAGAGTGAGTAAATATCATGGGCAGTTGTCTAAAATGGCTGTTACATTGCCAGAAAACAAGGGTGCAGTTGACTACCAGCTAATTCTTAGTGAACAGAGAATTGCAATGACACCGTTAATCGGACAACAAATCACACTTAAATTTGAGGGTGAGATACATTGTCAGGCCTGCGACCGTCATATTAAAAAATCTTATTCTGGCGGCTACTGCTTCCCTTGTTCACAAAGTTTAGCGCAATGCGACCTTTGTATTATGAAGCCTGAAACATGCCACTATGCCGCAGGCACTTGTCGCGAACCAGAATGGGGTGAGACTTTTTGCATGCAAGACCACATTGTATATTTGGCAAATAGTTCAGGTATTAAAGTTGGTATAACACGAAGTAACCAAATACCGACACGATGGATAGATCAAGGCGCCGGTCAAGCATTACCTATATTTCGGGTAAAGACTCGACTTCAATCAGGATTAGTAGAGGTTGTCTTTAAAACAAGGGTATCAGATCGTACCGACTGGCGGAAAATGTTGAAAGGTCAGGCTGAACATCAAGATTTAATGGCGATACGTGATCAATTAATGCTTGAATGTAATGATGAGATAGCATTGCTTCAACAACAGTTTGGCGATGGGGCCATTGTGGCTCTCGATGATCAAGCTGTGGTTGATATTACTTATCCTATCATTCAGTATCCAGAGAAAGTTAAATCATTAAATTTAGACAAAACACCCGAAGTGAGTGGGATCTTGCAAGGAATTAAAGGCCAATACCTTATCTTTGATACCGGCGTGATTAACATCCGCAAATATACTGGCTACAACATAACAATGGTGGTCGAATAATGTTGTACAATTTATTGCGCTCATTACTGTTTCAACTTGAAGCTGAAAAAGCACACGATATTGGTTTAAAAGGACTCGATCTGCTGGAAATGTCCGGTTTTACACCGATGTTTTATCCAAAAATAAAGACGAAACCTGTAACTGTGATGGGAATAACATTTCCCAATCCAGTAGGGTTAGCCGCCGGACTTGATAAAAATGGTGACCATATCGATGCCTTAGCCGCGATTGGTTTTGGCTTTATTGAAATTGGCACAGTGACTCCTCGACCACAAGTTGGTAACCCTAAACCTCGTTTATTTAGATTAGAAGAGGCTGACGCAATCATCAATCGCATGGGCTTTAATAACTTAGGTGTAGAACACTTAATCGAGCAAGTCAAAACAGCCAGTAGTAAAGTAATTATTGGTATTAATATAGGAAAAAATATTGATACACCTGTTGAAAAAGCGGTGGATGATTATTTAATCGGCTTAAGGAGAACCTATTCATCGGCAGATTATATAACAATCAATATTTCATCACCCAATACACCTGGATTAAGAACATTGCAATTTGGTGAATCTCTCAATCAGTTATTAGGCTCATTAAAAGAAGAACAGACTAAATTACATCAACAATTTGATCGTTATGTACCCATGGCAGTGAAGGTTGCACCAGATTTGAGCAGCGAGGAGGTTATTCAATTAGCAGACGCTTTCAAACAGTTCGACATTGATGCTGTGATAGCGACTAATACTACAATGTCACGTGATGGTGTTGCTGGGTTAGAGTTTAGTGAACAAGCAGGGGGGGTAAGCGGTGGCCCAGTGCTCAAAATATCAACAGAAATTGTAAGACAATTTCGACAAGCTTTACCCAAAAGCTTGCCGATAATTGCTGTAGGTGGGATTATGTCTGCTGAAGACGCAATTGAAAAATTTGATGCAGGTGCAGAACTTGTGCAAATTTATAGCGGCTTTATCTATCAAGGACCTAAATTGGTTAGTGATATTATTCAAGTAATTAATGAGAAGGAGTAAATAATGGATGTAGCAACACAGAGTACAGTAGGTGCATTTCTACTGAATATCCTTATAGCGGCACTAATTGTGATTGTGGGTCGCATAGTGGTTAAATGGATTATTAAATTAGTACGAAAAATTATGGTGCGATCTGATCTTGATCCCATTCTTGTTAATTTTGCTAGCGGCATTGCCAACGCGGTGTTGTTAGTTATCGTGTTAATCGCAGCATTAGATCGTTTAGGTATCAATACAACTTCATTTATCGCTGTATTAGGTGCCGCGGGTTTAGCTATTGGTCTAGCACTTAAAGATTCATTACAAAACTTTGCAGCTGGTGTAATGATGATCATATTTCGACCGTTTAAACTAGGTGACTTTATCGAAGCCGGTGGTGTTAATGGTGTCGTTGAAAATATCAGTGTATTCAGCACCTTGATGAAAACGGGTGATAATCGAGAAATTATTATTCCTAATGGTCAAATTTATGCAGGGGCAATCACCAACTATTCTGCTCGTGACACACGCCGCATAGATATGGTGTTTGGTATCGGTTATGGCGACGATATGTTGAAAGCCAAGCAAATTATGGAAACTATTTTAGCTGCACATGAACTGGTATTAGAAGAGCCTGCTCCTGCTGTTGCTGTATCGGAATTAGCTGATAGCAGTGTCAACTTTAATGTGCGTCCTTGGGTTAAATCAGCCGATTATTGGGGAGTGCGCTCCGATCTCCTTCAAAAAATCAAGTTAGCCTTTGATGAAAATGATATTTCGATTCCATATCCTCAAATGGATATTCACAGCCAATAAGAGTCATTATTTTAAGATCAATGAAAGCCTGTGTTGACGTTGATTAACATGAGCTTTTTTGTTCAAGCAGTCAGTGTATCGTTATCAAGCGTCTATACTGAATCAAAACAATGATGTGTATTAAAACTGATCTTTCCATAAACGTAAGCTAGTGAATACTTCGACTGGAGTGTCAATTTGATCTCCACAAAACTGCTCAGCAGCCAATATTACTTCTGGTATATGGCAGCGCAAAAAAGGGTTTGTCTTGAGTTCAAGTGTTAATAATGAAGGTAGGCTAGATTTGCCTGCTATTCGTAGCTTATTAGTGTCTATTATCCGTTGCTGGATTAGCTTGTTATTAGGCTCCACTTGGCTTGCAAAGCGAAGGTTTTGTTGAGTATATTCATGAGTACAGAAAATCATTGTTTGTTCAGGCAAACGTGATATTAATTGTAATGAAGCATGAAGTTGTTTCGCTGTTCCACCGAGCAATCGACCGCAACCTGCCCCAAACAACGTATCACCACAAAATAAGTTACCATCAATTAAAAAGGCAATGTGGCCATCGGTATGTCCTGGAACATCGAGTACCGTTATCGGTGGGAATACAGGATCAATAATGAGTCCTTCGCAACTAACAAGAGGGAAAGTTAGATTGGGAATAGCTTCAGTTTTAGGTCCATAAACCGGTATATTATATTTTCTAACTAATTCATTGATTCCCGCAATATGGTCCATATGGTGATGAGTAATCAACAGTGCAACAGGCTGCAGATTTTGTTGCTCAATGGCGTGAATAACCAGCTTGGCATCGCCTGGATCGACAATTAATAGTTTGTTCGACTCCGGCTCCGCAATGAACCAGATATAATTATCTTCAAAAGCATTAATGGCTTGAATTGTTAACATGATATTTCCACTGTTGAGGTTGGCATGATCGATTATAAGACGGATATGGAAAAAAAGATGCTTAGTTGGTGGCAAAATTCGCTAGGCCAGTCTATCTTACGGCAAGAAAAAACAGCATTACGCGCATTATCTAATCACTTTTATGGAAACTACCAGTTTCAGTTAGGCATTGAGCAAAGGTTATTACCTGATGTTTCACGTAATACTTTGCAAAAGGTACTGTCTAAAACGGGGGATGTTGAAGCTTGTTATCAAGCGTTACCTTTAAAATGTCATTGCCTTGACACCTTGTTATTAGTGCATGTGCTAGAGTTTTCCGTCGATCCTCACCAAGTACTACGTGAAGTTGAGCGTGTATTAGTAGCCGACGGTACTGTCGTATTATGCTGTTTCAATCCATGGAGTTTATTGGGGTTACGGCGTTTAATTTCATGGCAAGACCAGCCGCCATGGCAGGGCCGATTTTTTAGTCAGACAAGAATACGAGATTGGTTGGCCTTATTAAATTTTGAAGTGATTGCGACAGAACGCCTGATGTTTCAGCCTGCATTTAGCTCTGAAAAGTGGCTGGCTAGGTTTAGTCCAATGGAGCGATGGGGGAAACGTTTATGGCCAGTGTTTTCCGGAGTGACTATCTTAGTGGCTAAAAAAAGAACGATTCCGCTGACACCAATAACACCACGCTGGCATAAAAAACAATTATTTCCACCTCGCCAATTGGTGAATAAACCCGCTACAAGAGAAAAGAGCAATGGATAAAATAGAAATTTTTACAGATGGCGCTTGCAGTGGTAATCCCGGTCCTGGTGGTTGGGGAGCAATTTTGCGTACTAAAGGCATCGAAAAAGAACTATCTGGTAGTGAAAATGATACCACCAATAATCGCATGGAAATGATGGCGGTGATTGTTGCATTGGAAGCATTAACTCGGTCTTGTGAAGTGACTGTCACCACTGATTCTCAATATGTAATTAAGGGTATGCAGGAATGGCTACCTGGCTGGAAAAAAAGAAACTGGTTAACGGCGGCCAAAAAACCAGTTAAAAATGTTGATTTGTGGAAGAGAATGGAAAAAGCAGCGGCAACCCATAACTTAGACTGGGTTTGGGTGCGGGGCCATCAAGGCCATGTTGAAAATGAACGTGCGGATCAATTAGCTGTATCAGCTCGAGAACAGATTACTAAGTAATAAAATGGGGTGGCAATAGTGGCTAAGCAACATATCAAGCGGCAGGTGGTGCTCGATACTGAAACAACCGGTTTAAGCACCGCGGATAATCATCGTATTATTGAGATTGGTTGTGTTGAAGTGATTAATCGTCGATTAACTGGGGAGCGATTCCACCAATATATCAACCCGAAACGAGAGATTGATGCAGGCGCTATGGAAGTGCATGGTATTACGCCTGAATTTTTGGCAGATAAACCCGTATTTTCATCTGTGGTTGATGATCTTATGCATTTTATTGATGGTGCTGAATTGATTATTCATAATGCGGCGTTTGATGTCGGGTTCTTAAACCATGAATTATCAAAATTAAAAGGTAAGCAGCCTAAAATTGCTGATGTCTGTAGCGTGCTGGATACCTTGAAACTAGCGCGAGATAAACATCCTGGGCAGAAAAATAATTTGGATGCCTTATGCCGACGGTACTACGTTGATAACTCTAACCGTGAATTGCATGGAGCATTATTAGACGCCGAGATCTTGGCTGATGTTTATTTAGCGATGACGGGGGGGCAAGTTAGTTTGTCATTAGCAGCCGACGCCCCGGTTGCCAATAATAACAACAATGATTCTGAAGTTTTGATAGATAAAAAACAAGGTCCTTTTCGGGTGATTAAAGCCAATCAAGATGAAACGCAGGCACATGAAGCTAATTTGCAGAGATTAGATAAGGTCACACAGGGGCAATGCCTGTGGTTGATGTCGAGCAATCTAAATACTGCCAACAAATAAGACGTCATTAGTGTAAAAAAATGGCTGATTGGCTTGAAATTTCTTTTTTCATCCCCAGTTAACTGGTTTGCGATAAACAACCCGGAAAAACGTGATTATGAGTAATGAAGAAATCGAGAGCACTGAAGCAGAGAATATAGAACCTGAAGTAGAAATCAACGCCGATCCTGCGACCTTGCTAGAAGATGCTCGCAATAAAGCCGATCAACATTGGAATGATTTGTTACGCGCTAAAGCGGATATGGAAAACTTACGTCGCCGCCAAGCACGTGATTTAGAAAATGCTCACAAACATGCACTAGATAAGTTTGTTGCTGAATTATTGCCTATCTATGACAGTATGGAATTAGGCTTAAATGCAGCTAATGCTGACGATATATCAATCGAAGCAGTACGTGAAGGCTTAGAAATGACAAGAAAGATGTTTTTGTCATCAATCAATAAATTTGGTTTAGAACCTGTCGTGCCTGCTGATGGTGATGAGTTTGATCCAGAGCTACATCAAGCTATGGCGATGCAAGCTGTTGAAGATATTGAAGCTAATAAAATCATAACTGTAGCCCAAAAAGGCTTCCAGTTTAATGGTCGTTTATTACGTCCAGCAATGGTAGTTGTTTCCCAATAAAAATAACATTAGATTGGGTGCGGGCTTGAAATTTTGTTTCGCCCCCCCCACTTAGTAATCATCGGCTGGAATGACCAGCATAAATTTAAAGAATGATGGAGTAAAAATTATGGGTAGAATTATTGGTATTGATTTAGGAACAACAAATTCCTGTGTAGCAATATTAGAAGATGGTAAGCCACGCATCATCGAAAATAGCGAAGGTGATAGAACAACACCATCGATCGTTGCTTTTACTAAAGACGGCGAAGTTATTGTGGGTCAATCAGCTAAGCGTCAAGCCGTTACAAATCCTAAAAACACGTTATATGCAATTAAACGCTTAATTGGTCGTAAATTTAAAGATGATGTTGTGCAACGCGACATTGATATGGTGCCTTATACTATTGTTGAAGCCGATAATGGTGATGCTTGGGTTGATGCCAACGAGAAAAAAATGGCGCCACCCGAAGTGTCTGCTCGTGTTTTGATGAAAATGAAAAAAACAGCAGAAGAGTTTTTAGGTGAAGAAGTAACAGAAGCGGTAGTGACCGTACCTGCATACTTTAATGATTCTCAGCGTCAGGCAACAAAAGATGCTGGTAAAATTGCTGGTCTAGAAATTAAACGTATCATCAATGAGCCAACAGCAGCTGCATTAGCCTACGGTATGGATAAAAAACGTGGTGATTCTAAAGTTGTTGTTTACGATTTAGGTGGTGGTACATTCGATGTTTCAGTAATCGAAATTGCTGATATCGAAGGTGAGCATCAGTTTGAAGTATTATCAACAAATGGTGATACTTTCCTTGGTGGTGAAGATTTCGACCAACGTATCATTGAACATTTAGTTGAAGAATTCAAGAAAGACCAAGGCATTGATTTGTCAAAAGATCCTCTGGCATTACAACGTTTGAAAGATGCTGCTGAAAAAGCAAAAATTGAGCTATCTACAAGCCAGCAAACAGATATTAATCTTCCTTATGTAACGGCAGATGCTTCTGGTCCTAAACACATGGAATTACGTTTGACACGTGCAAAATTAGAGTCATTAGTTGATGATTTAATTACACGCAGCCTAGCACCATGTAAACAAGCTATTAAAGATTCAGGTTTATCATTATCTGAAATTGATGACGTTATCTTGGTTGGTGGCCAAACACGTATGCCTAAGGTGCAAGAAGCCGTAAAAGAATTATTCGGTAAAGATCCTCGTAAAGACGTTAATCCTGATGAAGCGGTTGCTGCCGGTGCGGCGATTCAAGCGGCTGTATTAGCGGGTGACGTGAAAGATGTATTATTATTAGATGTTACTCCACTAAGCCTTGGTATCGAAACTATGGGTGGTGTAATGACCAAACTTGTTGAGAAAAATACAACTATCCCAACAAAAGCCAATCAAACGTTCTCTACAGCTGATGATAATCAACCAGCAGTAACGATTCACGTATTACAAGGTGAACGTGAAGTGGCGGCCGCGAATAAATCATTAGGTCGTTTTGACTTATCTGATATTCCAGCTGCGCCACGTGGCCAACCACAAATCGAAGTTACTTTCGATATCGATGCAAATGGTATTTTGAATGTATCTGCTAAAGATAAAGTAACTGGTAAAGAACAGTCTATTGTCATTAAAGCCTCTAGTGGACTATCTGATGAAGAAGTTGAGCAAATGGTTAAAGATGCTGAAGCACATGCAGATGAAGATCGTAAGTTCCATGAACTAGTCAGTGTGCGTAACGCTGCAGATGGTTTGATTCATTCAACTAAAAAGTCTATTACTGATTTAGGTGATAAATTAGGTGCTGAAGAAAAAGTAACTATTGAAGCGGCTATTACTGATTTAGAAGAAGCGGTTAAAGGCGAAGATAAAGACGATATCGAAGCTAAAACAGCTGCGTTAACCGAAGCATCAGCTAAACTTGCTGAACAAGCTTATGCTGAAAATGCAGAAGCAGGTGAAACAACTGCTGATGCTTCTAAAGATGCTGATGATGTAGTTGATGCTGAATTTGAAGAAGTAGAAGATGACAAAAAATAAACTTTAATTAGATTATGTTTTTTTAAAAACAGGCGCGGGATTATCTCGCGCCTGTTTTGTTGTATTAGATGTTGAAGAAGTTTTAATAGGTAATAACTAAGATGGCCAAACGAGATTGTTACGAAATATTAGAGGTGTCACGCACCGCGACCGAAGCTGAAATTAAAAAAGCTTACCGTCGTATGGCAATGAAATATCATCCTGATCGTAATCCTGACAATGCCGATGCAGAAGAACACTTCAAGGAGGCTAAAGAAGCCTACGAAATTTTATCTGACGCTCAAAAACGTACGGCCTATGATCAGTTTGGTCACGAAGGTGTTAATCCTTCTGGTGGTGGTCATCGTGGTGGCGGGGCTGGTGGTTTTAGCGATATCTTTGGTGATGTTTTTAATGACATTTTTGGTGCGTCTGGTGGCGGAAGACAAAGTCATCGTGGAGCGGATCTTCGTTATCATTTAGATTTAACACTTGAAGAAGCCGTCGCAGGAACGACGCAAAAAATTCGTATTCCGGTTCAAGTTGACTGTAAAACCTGTGATGGCAGTGGTGCTAAAAAAGGCACAAAAGCTGTGACATGTACAACCTGTGCAGGTCATGGTCAGGTTCGAATGCAACAAGGTTTCTTCTCGGTACAACAACCCTGCCCACATTGTCATGGTACGGGACAAATGATCAAAGAGCCGTGTAGTGATTGTCACGGAGAAGGCCAAACTCAAGAACATAAAACCTTATCGGTTAAAGTTCCACCGGGTGTTGATACTGGCGATCGTATTCGCCTATCAGGTGAGGGCGAAGCAGGTGCTGGAGGTGCCGGCGCCGGTGATTTATATGTTGAGATGCAAGTACAACGACATGATGTGTTCACCCGCGATGGAAGTAACTTGTATTGTGATGTGCCTATTAGTTTTGTGTCTGCCACTTTGGGTGGTGAGTTAGAAGTACCGACTTTACAAGGCAAAGCTAGCTTGAAAGTACCTGAGGGAACACAGACGGGTCAGCAGTTCCGTCTTCGAAGTAAAGGCATCAAGTCTGTTCGTGGTGGTGCCGTGGGTGATTTAATGTGCCGAGTGATTGTAGAGACGCCAGTTAAACTCTCCAAGAAACAAAAAGAACTACTGCAAGAGTTTGAGCAAACCTTACAAGGCAGTAGCCACAGTAAACATAGTCCAAAACATAGCTCATGGCTTGATGCAGTTAAAAAGTTTTTTGATTAAACTATGATTTTTTGCTTATTTTTCGGTACTGATTATTAAGGTTTTTAACTGGAATAAAAAGTGAAATTAAGTGGGTTTTTCCGGTCTAAAAATGTGCAAAAATGATGATATTTATTTAGATTTAAGTGAGATAACAATAATGGCAATACGTATAGCAATCAATGGCGCTGCAGGTCGAATGGGACGTTGTTTAATTCAAGCTGTTAAGCAGACAGAAGGTGTTGAATTAGCTGCCGCAATTGATCATGAAAATTCGAGCTTATTGATGGCTGATGCTGGAGAATTGGCCGGTGTTGGCAAGTTAGGCATTGCCCTAACTTCTGATGTGGAAGCTGCCACAATCAGTTCTGATGTCATGATTGATTTTAGCTTACCTGAAGTTACGCTGGCTTTATTACCCTATTGTGTTAAAAATCAATGTCGATTGGTTATTGGCACCACTGGTTTTAGCCAGCAACAAAAAGCTGAAATAGAGCTAGCATCACAACATATTTCAATATTGTTAGCACCCAATATGAGTGTCGGTGTTAATTTATCGCTTAAATTATTAGATATTGCTGCGCGCGTATTAGGCAATGATGTTGATATCGAAATCATCGAAGCGCATCATCGTCATAAAGTGGATGCTCCTTCTGGTACTGCTTTGCGAATGGGTGAAGTAGTAGCTAATGCCCTTGACCGTGATCTGGCTAGTTGTGCTGTTTATGGCCGTGAAGGCCGAACTGGCAAACGAGATCGAAATACTATTGGTTTTGCAACTGTTCGCGCAGGTGATATTGTAGGCGATCATACGGTGATGTTTGCTGCAGAAGGCGAACGAGTTGAAATTACCCATAAAGCATCGAGTCGAATGACATTTGCACTCGGTGCTATGCGTGCATCAACTTGGTTAATGGACCATGACTCGGGTGTCTATGACATGCAAGATGTACTGGGTCTAAAGTAACTAGGTTATAGAGATCTTAGCTGAGATAGCTATTCTCAATAGCGGTCTGCTGATTGTTGAGCTTGTTTTGCTCCACTCAAATTACCTGCTGCCTGACGAGTTTGAGCAATTAAAGTCCAGAATCGTCGTAACTGTTGGGCTTGCCCCTGAACAATAGATACTCCTTTCAGTGCAACTTGTTCGGCAAGATTATAATCTTGCAATTCCAAATGAGTCTTGGCTAACGCGTAATAAACCTCCGGGTCACGAGGAGCTATTCGTTGAGCTCGTTGCAAACGGGTTTGAGCTGAGCGTAAATCACCTTGCTGAGAATAACTGTTTGCCTCATCTAATAAGGCTACCACTGCTGTACTTTGTTGAACAGAACGCACTATCTTTGCTGGTGATATTGGGACTATAGCCTTATTAGGCCTTGGTTTTGTAGTTTCAATGGCTGCTTGTGGTCGGTTAATTATTTCTTCAGCTAATGGCACTGCCATAGCGGGTTCTTCAGGCTTTGTTTGTTCTGTTTGAGTTGGCAGATTATTACGATCTTCTGTTGGCACCAATGGCGTGCTTGAACAGCCTGCCATTGTTAGCAGTATGGTTAAGAATACAATTCTGTCAGTGGTTATGTTCAATTTTTTTTACCTACCTAAAAAGGTGTTTAACCCAATCGATGGATTTTGATACAGGATCATTATTCGAACCAGCATTAGATGGATTGACACAATCTACAGCTAAACGAGGCCCCGTACCTAATAAGAAAGGGATCTGTTGGGCGTCACTACAATATTCGGCTGATAATTGACCACTTTTTTGATCTATCCATTGATACTCGATCCCCTCTGGTGCAGGGGTAATAAAAGGCTGTAAAATTTCAGTTTTCATATAGGCAATCCAGGCCTGTAATGCACCACTAGAGCCTGTAAATGGCATAGGTGCGTTGTCATCTTGGCCTAACCAGACTACGGCAAGCCGATTACCTGTAAAGCCAGCAAACCAGCTATCTCTTTGTTGATCTGATGTACCGGTTTTACCTGCAGCATTAATATTAGGGGCTAAGTGTTGATAGATTGATCGTGCAGTGCCAATACGTGCCGTTTCTTGCAATATATATTGTAATAAATGAATTGAATTACTACCAATTGTTTGTTTAAGTTGGAACGGATAACGAGATAATTCATCGCCAGCACTATCGGTCACCATACGGATCGATCGTAACGGCATTTGAAAACCATTACTTGCTATCGTTTGATACATGGTGGCTACTTCCATTGGCGATAAACCTTGTGCGCCGAGTAATAAAGAAGGGTAGGGTTTTACCGGACGACTAACGCCTAACTTACCCAGTGTTTTGATGACTTTATCCAGACCAAGATCCATGCCTAAACGTGCAGTTGATAAATTGTAAGAATGAGCCATAGCTTTGTGCAATGGCACTTGACCATGTGATTGATGGTTAAAATTTTCTGGACTCCACACTTGGCCATCTGCCATGGTAAGACTATAAGGCGAGTCGTCCAACTCACTAATTAAAGTGTACCCCTGTTCAATGGCCGTTAGATAAACAGCGGGTTTAACCAGTGAACCGATCGGCCGTAGTGCATCTAAGGCTCTATTAAATCCTTGATAGCGAGTCTGGCGGCCACCAACAATGGCAATAACTTCACCTGTTTGTGGTTGCGTAACAACCATACTGCCTTGCAACTTTTTTATCTTACTACCATGTTTATTTTCAAGTTTAGATATTGTGTTTATCAAAGCCAGCTCTGCTTTATTTTGGGTGATAGGATTGAGGCTAGTAAATACATGTAATCCTTCTGAATTTAAATCTTCATCGCGATAGGTTTGGCGTAGTTGTCGTTTCACCAGATCTAAATAAGCAGGGTAGGCGCCTTTAAGTAAACTAGCACGTTTGACAACACCAAGCGGTGAAGCTACTGCTTGTTGATATTGTGGCACAGTGATCGCCTTTTGATCATGCAGTACTTTTAGTACTAGATCGCGTCGTCTTTTAGCGCGTTCAGGATGACGCCTAGGATCGTAATAGGAGGGACCTTTGACTAAACCCGCTAATAAGGCAACTTGCTCGAGATTTAATTCTTGAATTGGCTGAGCAAAATAATAGTGAGCTGCTAGTCCAAAACCATGAATAGCACGGGCACCTTCTTGGCCTACATAAACCTCATTAAGGTAGGCTTCTAATATTTCGTCTTTGCTGTAATGAAGCTCCAATAACATTGCCATTGGGATCTCCATTAGTTTTCGTGCTAAGTTACGATCCGAATTCAGATAGAAGTTTTTGATTAACTGTTGGGTCAGAGTACTACCACCTTGTACAAAACCACCTGCTTTAAGGTTGATCCACATTGCTCGGCTAATGCCTTTAAGTGATATTCCTAGATGTTGGAAATAATCACGATCTTCAATGGCTATCAAAGCATCAATGAATGTTTGAGGCGCATCAGATAGGCGGATTAAATCACGATCTTCATTATTTAATGGGTAAATGCCTCCGACAAGAATGGGTTCTAATCTAACCAGTGCCAATGGTTTGCCATTGTATTTTTTAAGATGTGATAGCTGGCCATTAGAAAATTCTAAAATCATTTGTTGAGCAGGTTCATTACCATCAGGGAATTGAAAACCACGAGAATAAATAATGGCCCTTGTAGCGGAAAATTCAGCTTGTCCTGGTTGATTCACCTTTTTTACAAAGCGGTAACCCAGACCTCGTAATTCAATTTTTAGATCTTTTAGTGATAATGGTAAACTCGCATAAAGTTCTAGAGGACGCGCGTATACTTTAGCGGGTACCGCCCATCGTTTTCCCTCAAACTGTTGGCGGATATGAAGATCTATAAATACTAGAGCGATGCTTAAAAGCACGACCATTGCCAAAATCAATTTATAGATAAAGGTAAACAAATGTCGCTTGAATGTGACTGTGGCCTTTTTGGATCTAGGCGAACGTTTAGGCGCTTTTTTTGTTGCCATAAAAAGTGTGTTGTTCCTTGAAAAGAGTTCAATTTAGAGAGGGAACCTAAATTAGATACTATGATTAATCACAGTCATTAATAAGTTATAATAGTCGGCCGTTCAATAACTTGAATTTTAACAGGGTTTTAGAGTCAAAAGCTCACTAAAGATAGACAATTGATTGATATGACATTACTACCATACAAAAAATAAACATATAATTGGCTCATTATCAAGCGTTAGGGATTAATCATCGTACGCCTTTAATCGCTAAATGGTTGATTGCCGCCGCGGCCGCTTAAGTGTTGATGCCATTTGATCTTATTCCAAATTTTATCTCGATATTAGTGCCGTTAGATGATCTTGTCATTGTAGTTGGCTTGATTTACTTGGGTCTTCAATGCATTCCACTAGCCTTGAACCAACAAATTTGACAGCAAGTAATAAAGGGAACAGCTTAGCCTCTACACCATAATTACATTAAACGTATAAAAATTGAGGTATTAATTTCGCATTATTTTTGTTTGTCTGGTAAGATCCACCGTCCAAATATCTATTATGTATGCCCTTTTTCAGCAAACTCTGCCAAAAAAGAAAACCGCCACTTAGCCGAGAGCCTATGGTTAGTTTAGAAACGCCAATCTGTGATTTTGACCAACCCGCTATTGATTTTTCATTACGTGGTACTGATGAAAAAATATGGACACTCGATGACTGTCGTGGTGAAAACGGTCTCTTGCTTATGTTTATTTGTAATCATTGCCCCTATGTTAAGGCGATTTTTGACCGGCTTGTTCGTGATACCAACGAATTAAAAAAATCAGGTATCAATACTGTGGCAATCATGTCAAATGATATTACTGAGCATCAACAAGACTCGTTCGAAAATATGCAAGTAGTGGCTAAACGACAGGGCTTTACTTTCCCATATTTGTTTGACCAAACACAGCAAACTGCCCAAGCTTACGGCGCAGTCTGCACCCCTGATTTCTTTGGTTACAACAAAGATCTCCAATTGCAGTACCGCGGTCGACTTGACGCGAGTAGAAAGGAAGCGGCTGCAGCCGATGCACGACGAGATTTATTTGAGGCAATGAAACTGGTTGCTGAGACAGGTCGAGGTCCACAACATCAAATACCTAGTATAGGTTGCTCGATAAAATGGCGAGTAACTTAATTTTTTTAAACAGGAGTATGTAAATAATGGCTACACGTAGACATTTAGCAAACGCCATCCGTGCTTTAACGATGGATGCAGTACAAAAAGCAAAATCTGGTCACCCTGGCGCGCCTATGGGCATGGCAGATATCGCTGAAGTATTGTGGAATGACCACATGGATCACAACCCAATAAATCCTGAATGGGCTGATCGCGATCGTTTTGTACTATCTAACGGCCACGGTTCTATGTTGATTTACTCATTGTTGCATTTGTCAGGTTATGACTTGCCAATGTCTTCATTAGCTTCTTTCCGTCAGCTCCATTCACAATGTGCAGGCCACCCTGAATACCGCTATGCTCCTGGTATAGAAACAACCACCGGTCCTCTAGGTCAAGGTATCACTAACGGTGTTGGTTTTGCGATGGCTGAGAAGTTAATGGCTGACCAATTTAATAAGCCTGGCCACGACATTGTTAACCACAACACCTATGTGTTCTTGGGTGACGGTTGTTTGATGGAAGGTGTTTCTCATGAAGCATGTGCACTTGCTGGCACATGGGGTCTTGGTAACTTGATCGCATTCTGGGATGACAACAATATCTCTATCGATGGCCACATTGATGGTTGGTACACTGATGACACCGTCAAACGTTTTGAAGCTTACGGCTGGCATGTTGTATCTGTTGACGGTCATGATGCCGAAGCAATCAACGCTGCCATAGTAGAAGCTAAGTCTATTAAAGATAAACCTTCGATGATTTGCTGTAAAACAATCATCGGTTTTGGTTCACCAAACAAATCTGGTAGCCATGACTGTCATGGTGCTGCATTAGGTGATGAAGAAGTCGCATTAGTTCGTAAAGAATTAAACTGGGATTCTGCTCCATTTGAAATTCCTGCTGATGTTTACCAAGGTTGGGATGCTAAAGCTTCTGGCGCAGAAAAAGAAGCTCTATGGGATGTTAAATTTGCTGCCTATACTGCTGAATACCCAGAATTAGCTGCAGAATTCACGCGTCGAATGGCGGGTGATTTACCAGCAAACTGGAAACAAGCAACAGATGCGTTTATCGCTGAAACTAACGAAACAGCTGCAAGCCTAGCTTCTCGCCAAGCATCACAAAAAACAATTGCTGCTTTAGCGCCAGTATTGCCTGAGTTCTTAGGTGGATCTGCTGATTTAACCGGTTCTAACTTAACAAGTTGTGCTAGCTTTAAACATGTATCTGGTAAAGAACCAGGTAATTACATCTCATACGGTGTACGTGAATTTGGTATGTACGCAATCATGAATGGTATGGCTCTTCACGGTGGTGTAATTCCATTTGGTGGCACATTCCACATGTTCTCTGATTATGCTAAAAGTGCGTTCCGCATGGCTGCATTGATGAAGATCCGTACTATTGCTGTGCTTACTCATGACTCTATCGGTCAAGGTGAAGATGGCCCTACTCATCAACCGATCGAAAACACTGCTGCAATGCGTTACATTCCTAATATGGATGTATGGCGTCCTGCTGATTCAGTTGAAGTTGCTGTTGCATGGACATGTGCTGTTGAGCGTCAAGATGGTCCCTCAAGCTTAGTGTTAAGCCGTCAAGGTATTCCTGGTCGTAAACATGATGCTGCTGATTTTGATGCAATGCGCAAAGGTGCATATGTTTTAGTGGAAGCAAAAGGTAATGCTGACGTTATCCTTATTGCAACCGGTTCTGAAGTTGATTTAGCTGCTAAAGCACAAGAAGTTTTGGCTGCTGATGGAATCAACGCACGTGTCGTTTCTATGCCATCTACCAATGTGTTTGATCGTCAAGACCAAGCATACAAAGATAGTATCTTAACGCCAGGTGTTAAACGTGTTGCCGTAGAAGCTGGTGTGACTGACTTTTGGCGCAAATATGTTGGCCTAGAAGGCGGCGTTGTTGGTATTGATACCTTTGGTGAATCTGCACCAGGTGGCGTATTAATGCAACATTTTGGCTTCACCGTTGAAAATGTAGTTAAAGTGGTCAAAGAAACACTATAAATTTTGCTACCAAAGCTTAATTTTTTAGTGATTAAAGATAATGGCGAGTGTGCGAAAGTACACTCGCCATTATTGTATTTAAACCTTATAAAACCTACCGAAATAGCTAAAAAATAAGCTAGACCTTTTTTGATATGGTTCTAGAACTTTAATTATCAGTCATCAGATATTAGATAAATGAAGCTGATGAATAACATTAATATATTTGAGTAGGGTTTGTGTTATAAATGATTTACCCTGGCTTCTCAGACTATTAAGGGATAAAAGTAGAGGAAAGGAAAGCTTAACCTTACAAGCTGGCGGCAGTGTTACTTTGTGCAAACTTAGTTTACCTCAGGATACTATATCTCAATTTATGCAGTTTTAAATGAATATTGTCTTTATGGCAATATTCATTTAAAACTATTTTAGCTTTTAATTTTATTGAAGACCAAAGGAAAAACGCATGACAATTAAAGTGGGTATTAATGGTTTTGGTCGTATTGGCCGTATGGCTTTTCGTGCTGCCGCTAAAGAATTTCAAGATATTGAAATCGTAGCAATTAATGATTTATTAGATCCTGAGTATTTAGCGTATATGCTTAAACATGACTCTGTTCATGGACTCTTTGCTGGTGAAGTATCTGTTGTTGATGGTCATTTAGTGGTCGATGGTAAAACTATTCGCATTACTGCGGAACGTAATCCTGCTGACTTAAAATGGAATGAAGTGGGTGCCGATCTTATTTTAGAATGTACTGGTTTCTTTTTGACTAAAGAATCTTGCCAAGCACATCTTGTTGCGGGGGCTAAGAAAGTAGTGCAATCTGCACCTTCAAAAGATGACACGCCGATGTTTGTATTTGGTGTCAATGATGATAAATATGATGGTGAAGCTATCGTTTCTGCTGCATCTTGCACCACGAATTGTCTTGCTCCTGTGGCTAAAGTCCTTAATGATAACTTTGGCATTAAACGTGGATTGATGACGACAGTTCATGCAGCAACAGCTACCCAAAAAACAGTCGATGGTCCATCGATGAAAGATTGGCGTGGTGGACGAGGTATTTTAGAAAATATCATTCCATCATCAACAGGTGCTGCAAAAGCAGTGGGCGTAGTCTTACCGGAATTAAATGGCAAATTAACTGGTATGGCATTTCGTGTCCCCACTTCTGATGTATCGGTGGTCGATTTGACAATAGAGCTAGAAAAAGAAGCTTCTTATGCCGATATCTGTGCGGTTATGAAAGCCGCCTCAGAACAAGGCCCTTTAAAAGGTGTCTTAGGTTATACCGAAGAAAAAGTGGTCTCTACCGACTTCCGCGGTGATACTGCGCCGTCAACCTTTGACGCTGGCGCTGGCATCGCGCTCGACAGTACTTTTGTTAAGGTAGTCGCTTGGTATGATAATGAATATGGCTATACCTGCAACATGATGCGTTTAGTAGAATTAGTCGGTCAATAATTAAGTTTATGGCTACTCTTTTGACAAGCGTAGCGATCTAAATAAATTGTATGGCTCCTAAGGCGAAAGCATAGGAGCTTTTTTATGAGCTTATCGTAACGCTTGACCGTAAAATAATAGTAAAACTTCATAAGGGAAAAAGAAGTATGTCTGTAATTAAAATGTCTGATCTAGATTTAGCGGGTAAAAGAATATTAATTCGTCAAGATTTGAATGTGCCTTTAAAGGCGGGCGTAGTTGCTGATGGCACAAGGATTCATGCTTCATTACCCACCCTTAAGATGGCCATCGCAGCTGGAGCCAAAGTAATGATTATGTCTCACCTTGGTCGTCCAACTGAAGGTGAATATGAGCATAAATATTCAATGGCGCCGGTGGCTAATTATTTGTCAGCATTATTAGGTCAACCGGTGCGATTAGAGCAAAACTGGCTAGCACCTGATTTTATACCCGTAGCTGACGGTGAGGTCGTTCTTTGTGAAAATGTACGCTTCAATATCGGTGAAAGTGCTGATGATGATGACTTGTCAAAACGTATGGCTAAACTGTGTGACATTTATGTAATGGATGCTTTTGGCACTGCGCATCGTGCTCAAGCTTCTACTCATGGTATTGCAAAATATGCCGCTATTGCCTGTGCGGGCCCTTTGTTATCAGGTGAATTAGAAGCCTTAGGCAAGGCATTGGATAATCCCGCTAGACCGATGGTGGCCATTGTGGGTGGATCTAAAGTGTCAACTAAGTTGACGGTACTTGAATCATTGTCAAAAATTGTAGATCAACTAATCGTCGGTGGTGGTATTGCTAATACCTTCATTGCAGCAGCGGGCAATAATGTCGGTAAATCATTGTATGAGCCAGACTTGATTGATACCTGCAATAGACTGACGACTGATGCGATATCACGTGGCAGTTCTATACCCGTGCCAGTCGATGTAGTGTGTGGTAAAGAGTTCTCGGAAACTGCAGAAGCGGTAACAAAGCGCGCAACAGAAGTTGAAGATGACGATATGATTTTTGATATTGGCCCAAAATCTGCTCATGAGCTAGCTGAAATATTAAAAAAGGCAGGCACCATTGTTTGGAATGGCCCAGTCGGAGTATTTGAGTTCAATCAATTTGGCGAAGGTACAAAAGAAATAGCAATGGCGATAGCGGAATCGAATGCATTCTCTATTGCCGGTGGTGGTGATACCTTAGCAGCAGTGGCAAAATATAATATCAGTGATGACCTGTCTTATATTTCAACAGGTGGTGGTGCCTTTCTTGAGTTTTTAGAGGGCAAGGTTTTACCTGCCGTCGCCATACTTGAAGAACGTGCTAAATCTTAAAAGAGTAGGATATCCTTGGTAGTAAAAAGAAGAACAAAAATTGTTGCAACTCTAGGGCCAGCAAGTAACAAACTTGAAATCCTTGATGCCTTAATTGAAGCGGGTGTGGATGTAGTTCGACTCAATTTCTCGCATGGTGAAGCGAGTGAACATTTGGCACTTGCAGAAACAGTACGCAGCCGTGCGCGCGCTTATGGCCGGCAAGTAGGTGTGTTAGCAGATATGCAAGGCCCGAAGATTCGTATTGCTCGATTTAAGATGGGAAAGGTGTTTTTAGAAGAACAAGCCCACTTTGTTTTGAATGCTGAACTCGATTCTGATGCGGGGGATAATGAACAGGTCGGTATTGACTATAAACAACTGCCAAAGGATGTTACGGCGGGTGATACTTTACTGCTTGATGATGGACGAATTGTTTTTTTGGTAGAGCAAGTAGAAGGACCGCGTGTCTATTGTCGGGTGCTTATTGGCGGTGTGCTATCAAATAATAAGGGCATCAATCGCCAAGGTGGTGGATTATCAGCTGAGGCACTAACTGATAAAGATAAGCAGGACATTATTACGGCGGCTGAGATGAAAGCAGATTATATCGCTATCTCATTCCCACGTTCAGCGGATGATATTCATTATGCGCGTAAGTTATTACGTGATGCGGGTGGTCATGGTGCCATTATTGCAAAAATAGAGCGTGCAGAAGCATTAGAAGTACTTGATGAGATTATTGAGGCATCTGATGCGGTGATGGTTGCGCGTGGTGATCTAGGTGTTGAAGTTGGTGATGCTGCCTTGCCGCCTATTCAGAAAAAAATTATTCAACGAGCAAGTCAATTAAATCGCGCGGTTATTACGGCCACTCAAATGATGGAATCAATGATTACTAATGCGATTCCGACCCGAGCAGAAGTCTTTGATATTGCGAATGCGGTGTTAGATGGCACTGATGCGGTAATGTTATCAGGTGAGACAGCGGTTGGTCGATATCCGATTAAGGTGATTGAGGCCGTTGATCGTATTTGCCTTCAAGCTGAGCAGCAGCGAGAAATTCGAGTATCACATCATCGAATGGATTCACACTTCCAAGCCATGGATGAAGCGATTGCAATGGCCGCAATGTATATGGCGAATCATCTTGATGTGAAGGCTATTGCAGCATTAACTGAAACAGGCTCTACGCCATTATGGATGTCTCGTATTAGTTCTGGTATCCCTATTTTTGCATTGACGCCACATGTTGAAACTCGGCGAAAAGTCACCCTATATCGTGGTGTCTATCCTATCAGCTTTAAAGTTGATCACAGCGATAATGCATCACTCGATTTAGAAGCGATTCAAGAATTGCAACGACGAGGAGTGGTTAGCGATGGTGATATGGTGATTATCACCAAAGGTGATTTTGAAGTGACAGGAGGGACTAATGCACTTAAATTAGTGCGTGTTGGTGACATGGCTTAGCCACAAAGTAGTGTTTAAGCTTGTCAGTGAAATAAATCAGTATCAATCATCAGTTGATGCTAGTAGTAGCCCAAAAAACAGCTCTGATCTTGGCGCGCTATTTTGGCTTAAGAAATATTGAGGGGCGGTATATTGGGCGGT
>Ga0307492_10000245_pt1 | contig 23328 bp, 25 predicted proteins | sample SI3LmetaG_FD_202365 | JGI IMG/M metagenome (GOLD analysis project Ga0307492, IMG submission 202365) | Sea-ice brine microbial communities from Beaufort Sea near Barrow, Alaska, United States - SI3L | ecosystem: Environmental > Aquatic > Marine > Coastal | place: USA: Alaska | collected 2017-05-06 | reverse complement strand
AACCTGTTGCGCTTCATCTCTGGTCCTTGTCGTGGGGCCAGAGTCTACTTCACACTGGATCAAGCCAAGGGGGCAACGTCACCGCCAGCGCCACATTGGGCGACCGCCTCATGAGAACAAGCAGCGGCGGGAAGCCTGCCATCAACACGATGTACAAAGGCAGGACGTCAAGATTCAATGGCTTGAATTTCAGAAGGAGCCCTTGCGTAAGCGTCGCAACCGGCTGCTCGATTAGTCCGGCGACGTTGAACTCGTCCAGCAGATGCGAACTTCCGTATCGCTCTGCCACGTAGCCGATTGCCGCGGCATAGAATATGAACAGCAGGACGTGCGCCACGTAAAGCTGCCAAACGCGCCGCATCAGGAGCGCCGTGCCCGCCAGGATGCCCTGTGCGGACATCCGTTTCGAATAAACGAAGGCGGCGGTGTAGCCGGAAATGAAGACGAAGATATCCGCAGCGTCGCTGAAGCCATAATTCCGTGTCGTCAGCCAGGCGACGGCATTGTTCGGGATGTGATCGAGAAAGATTGCCCAGTTGGCAAGCCCGCGGAAAAGATCCAGACGAAGATCTCGTCCCGGGGACAGAGGAACCGCAGAAACTACCATGAAACTCCTGACGTTACCCGGGGCGGGCGACGCCGGCTCCGGCAAAGCCGCTATCGCTCGCGGTTCTTCAGTCTGAGGGCTTCTGACCGTCTCGGTCGTCGGCATCGTTCAGCCTGCCATCGAACGGCAGCTTTCCGCGCAGCGCTTGCAGGCGGCGACGCAGTCGTCCATTCCGCCGACGCGCTCGCAGTCCTTGGCGCATTCGGTGCAGATCTCGGCGCACTCCTCGCAGACGTGCGCATGGTGAGGCGAATTGAGAAGCATGAAGTGCGCCGCGGTACGGCACATTTCGGAGCAGGCCATCATCAGCCTGAAGTGCGGCGGCTCCACATGTTCGCCGCCCATTTCCAGGCAGTGGGTCATCGCCGTTCCGAGGCAGGTTTGATAGCATCGAAGGCATTCGTCGATGCACGCCTGCATCTCCTTGCTCGTCTTCATCTCATTCTCTCCTTTGTTTTCCGCCGGCCCTACTGGACGTTCAGGACAAGCATCAGGCCGCCGCCGCCGTGCTGCTCAACGTTGTTGTTGGCCGTGTGATGCGGGATGTGGCAGTGCACCAGCCATTTGCCCGGCTTCCGCGCCGTCCAGACCACGTCGTAGCGCTGTCCGGGACCGACGTTGACTGTGTCCGCCTGGTATCGCGCGCTTTCCTTGAGGTTCACCCCGTCCACGGCGACGACTTCGAACGGTCCGCCGTGCACATGCATGGGATGCACGAAGTTGTTGTTCGTGCCGATAAAGCGGAGCTTGATGGTCTGCCCGACCTTCATTGCGACGGTGTCGGTCGACGGATAGGCCTTGCCGTTGATGGTGAAGTAGTTCGGTAGCGCCCCTTCCATCAGCATGGCAGGATAGGTCAGCCATTCGCGCTTCAGCCACTCCTGTAGCTGGATCGTGTAATCGAGGTCGGCCTTCACCTCGGCCGAGGGATCCTTCGGCGCGATCAGCAGCGCCCCGTAGAGCCCGAGCGCCTGCTGGCGGTCCGGATGATCGTGGCTGTGATAGAAGTACGTGCCGCTCTGACCCACGTCGAATTCATGGTTGTACGCGTAAGCCTCGACCGCCACGTCCGGAAGGATGTTCCAGCGGATGATCTCGGCCTTGATGTCGAAGACCTTGACCCCGTTCTCGATGCGCGGCGCAAGGACCTTGTCGCCCCTCGCGTCGGGCGCCGCCACGTAGGCGACTTGACGCGGCTTCACGGCGGCCATGTCCTTCATAGCCTCGCCGGGCAGATCGAAGGTGTTGATCATCCCCGGCGGCATGATGGAGCCGTCGACGTCGCGGGCGCTCAAACCGAGGTTGACGGAAAACCCCGGTATCACCATTCCGGAGATCAGGAGGAACGACGTCACGCAGGCGAGCGCCGCCAACTGTGGCGTCGTCGCGTCGCCGCCCATCTGATGGCCACCGCCATGGGACACTTCGCGTTCGCCCGACTTTTTTGCTTTCTGTTGTCCCCCATGTCCCTCCATGTGGCTCATCTGGTCATCCGACATTTGACCCGTCTCGGACTTCATTCCGGACATGTCGCGTTGTTGGCCGGGCGGCTCCGGCCGTTCGGTCATCAGGCCGTGCTTGATCTTCTTCTTCACCATCCAGACGTTGAACGGATAGGCCGTCGTAAATCCGACCATGACGCCGAGAGACATCACGCCCCAGAAGACGAATTCGAGCGGATCCATGGCGCGCATGTCGCGGCCCATCATCAGCAGGCTCATGGTCGGCGCCATTCCCGCCATCATCGCGTTCATGCTGATGAATTCCGGCATGAAGCTCTTGCGTACATTTTCCCAATAGGTGCCGCCCATCATCTTCTTCATGAAGAGAGACTGGAAAATGAACAGACCGAAGGAAAAACCGGCGATGTATTCGACGATAAGGTCGATCCACATCGGAAGACCCAGCAGGGCCGTCACGGTCGCCGCCAGAATGATGCCGGTGGCGTCCCCCGCAACGCAGTGAATGGTGCTCCCGACGCCCTGCTTCCAGAGCGGCGACGTGAAGTGCTCATGCTCCCCTGGACGGGGCTCCTTGTCCGCGAGCACGTAGAGCAGAAGTCCGAACGGACCCATGTATAGCGTGACCAGGATGAAACCCCACTTCATCACCGTCGGCTCGGGATTGCCGTTGAACTGGTCGAACGCGACGTAGGCCGTAGAGCCCGCCGCGAGGACGAACCATGCGATCAGGAAATAATCGTAGGGAAGTGCGATCATGGCGTCCTCGCGGTCAGGCTGTTCAGCCGCCGTGCTTGGCGATCCACTCCTTGAGCATGGACTGCTCCTTTGTCTGATCCTTGATTCCCTTTTCGGCCATCTCGCGGATCATCGGGTCCTTGGTCTCCTTCAACACAGTCTGCGACATCTCGATCGCGCCCTGATGATGGGCGACCATCATCTTCGCCCACGCCTTCGTCGGGTCGGGATCCATTCCCTTCTTCATTTCGGCATTCATTTTCTCCATGGACTTCGTGTAAGCCGGACCGGCGTCGTCGGCGTACGAAGGCATCGATAGCGCAAACAGGACCGCGACGGAGACGGCAGAAAACTTCAGGATGTTTCGTGTCATCTCATTCTCCAATGTTCGAAAACACACTCGCAAACGGCCGCCGCAAGATGTTGTTCCATTGCTGCCAAACCTACAAATCCGGTTCCGCGGCCGTGTTTAGACAGACGCCCGCATACGCTGTCGAAAGGACCTCGCAAGACTTTCAACTTGTTCGGACTGTTAAATCATGGCCGATAGGTGCGGCAGACCTCCTTCATTTCCGGCAACGGATGTCTGCAGCGGTTCGGAAATCTTGTGACGCCACTTTTCGCGCATGGACAGCAGGATATGCGGCCTCGAACCGATCATCGGTACCTCCACGTTGCCGCGAGCAGTCGCTCTTCCCATAAGGCGCTGGAGGTGGCGAAGACGTTATAACCGACCCACACGTGCTTCTTGATACGGTCCAGCCGGTCGATGTCGTCAAGCCGGATGAACCGGCACATTTCAGGATCGAATACGAATACGTTCAGGGACATTTCGTTGATCAAGTGACGCGTGATGCTGTGCGTCCGGTCGAATCCATGCTCTTCACAGATGACAACGCAATCGCGCTGCAGCAGCCCTTCCGCGCCGGCCAACGCCTCGATCTCCACGCCCTCCACATCGAGCTTGATGACGACGGGAAGCGCTGCGTCGATGAGGCCATCGGCGGCGAGCCCGCCCAGTGAAACCATCGGCACGGCTTCAGGCTCGGTCTTCGTCAGCGCAAGCGTTCCGAAGGCTTCATGTCGTGCGCCGGTGACACGAGCGAAACCACCGGATTTTTCACCGACGGCGGCGTTGAGCCACCGGAAACGGTCGCCGTTCAGGAGCGCGTTCGCGCCAAGCCGTTTCGCGTTTTCCGTAGACGCTTCGATAGCGAGCGTGGGTTGCCTACCGAACGGCCGGCTGGACGCCAGCACGGACCAGTAACCGAAGTTCGCCCCGCAGTCGACGAAGGAGTAACTGAGGTCCGCCGCGCACCTTAAGAACGCTTCGATCTCCTCTTCATAATCGTATCTCGGATTGAGCATCCTGCTCCAATATCCGTCGCAGAACGGGATGGCGAAATCGGCATCCTCGTTCAACCGGACGATAATGTCGCGATCGGCAACGACGGTCGCGACCGCCTTGCAGCCGTGCCTGTAGCCGCGATGTCCGTAAGGTCGCGTAATGACGGATCCGGCCTGAAGGGCAAGCACCGCGACGCGGTCGATCACGCCGGCGCCGCTCAGAACTCCGCTTTCGCGATCGAAAGCGAGCGGTCGTTCTGCCGCATCTACGTCAGCCTGGCGCAACGATGCCTCCATCCATTTCCTCCGCGACATCCGCTTAACCGCTTAACGACCGGCGCCGCCCGAACTCAGGCGTCACGGGAGCGCCGGTCGTTTCGGCGTTATTTGCTCTTCTGCATTTTTGTGATGGTGATGCCGGCGGAGGCCCGCTCGGCTTCGAACTGGACCTTGTCACCCACCTTCACCTGCTTGAGCATCGAAGGATCCTGGACGCGGAACACCATCGTCATTCCGTCCTCGCTCATATCGAGGTTCTTGATCGGGCCGTGCTTCAACGTGACTTTTCCGGCCGCCTCGTCGATCTTCTTCACCTCGCCGTTGACCATCGCCGCTTGTGCGAAGGCGGCGCCGGCGCCCAACGCGATGGAAAGCGACAGCATTGCCGCTGCGACTAATTTTCTCATCGTCGGTTCCCTTGATTTGCTGCTGTTTCGACCGTCACTTGACGACGACCGTGCCAACCATTCCGGCCTCGCGGTGTCCCGGAATCAGGCATGCGAACTCGAATTCGCCGGCCTTGCTGAACTTCCAGACGATCTCGTCCGTCTTCTTCGGCGCGAGCTTCTTTGCGTTCGGGTCGTCGTGCTCCATGTCGGGATTCTTTTTCATCGCCTCGGCGTGCTTGAGGTTATCGGCGGCGCTGGCGAGGACGAATTCGTGTTCGAGCTCTCCGTTGTTGCGGAGCATGAACTTGACCTGCTCGCCCTTCTTGATCTCAAGCTTGGCGGGCATGAACATCATCTTGCCGTCCATCTCGCCCATCGTCACCTGCACGATTCGCGCAGGCTTCTTGGCGTCGCCGGGCTCGCCGGCCGAAAACGTCTCGTCATGCCCGTGACCGTGGCCTGCGGGCCCCTCACCCGACCAAGCGGACGCGGAAACAACCATCGTACAGGCCAATGCGATTCCGATTTCACGCACCTTTGTCATCTTTCAACTCCTGATATTTTTGGTTGGATATGTTTTACAGCTGGTTGGCGACTTTCAGAGAACACCGGCACTTTTGACTGCCTACATGCCTTTCATCCCCTTCATACCTTTCATGCCCTTCATTTCGTCCGGCTTGCCGGTCTGCTTCGAGTCGGTCGGTTTTGTGCTAGTCTGGCGTGGGGCTTTTCCCGCAGGGGCGTCGACTTCAAACGCAACAGTGCCTTTCGGATAGTCATAGTTGCCAGGGTCCTTGTAGTCGTCGCGCGCGAGACCTTCGCGAATCTTCATGACCGTGAACATGCCGCCCATTTCGATTGGGCCGAACTGCCCGGTTCCGGTCATCATCGGCAGCGTGTTGTCGGGCATCGGCATTTCCATGTCGCCCATCGCCATGCCTCGCTCACCCATCACCATGGCGTCCGGCGCGAGCCTGCCGACCGCCTTGGCGAGATCCTTTCTCGACACACCGATCAGGTTGCGCATGTCGTGGCCCATCGCATTCATGGTGTGGTGAGACTTGTGGCAGTGGAACGCCCAGTCTCCCGGGTTGTCCGCGAGAACATCGAAGGCCCGTATGGAGCCGACAGGAACGTCGATCGTCGTTTCCGGCCACTGCGCGCTTTCCGGGACCCAGCCGCCATCGGTGCAACTGACGGCGAAGTTATGGCCGTGCAGATGGATTGGATGGTTGGTCATGGTGAGATTGCCGATCCGCACGCGCACGCGATCGCCGAGTCGCACGGCCAATGGATCAATCCCGGGAAACACGCGGCTGTTCCAGGTCCACATGTTGAAATTGGTCATTTCCGAGATCTTCGGCACATAGGTGCCTGGATCGAAATCGTAGGTACTCATGATAAAGACGAAGTCGCGATCAACCGGTCTGAATGATTGATCGCGCGGATGCACGACGATCATTCCCATCATGCCCATCGCCATCTGGACCATTTCGTCCGAATGCGGATGATACATGAAGGTGCCGCTATGCTTCATCTCGAATTCGTAGGCGAAGGTCTTGCCAGGCGGAATATGCGGCTGGTTGAGGCCGCCCACCCCGTCCATGCCGTTCGGCAGGAGTACCCCATGCCAGTGTATGGAGGTCTGTTCAGGCAGCTTGTTGGTGACGAAGATGCGGAGCTTGTCGCCTTCGACCGCCTCGATTGTCGGGCCCGGCGTCTGGCCGTTGTAGCCCCACAGATGGGTCTTCATACCTTCCGCGAACTCGCGCACCACCGGTTCGGCGACCAGGTGGAATTCCTTCCAGTCGCCGTTCATGCGCCACGGCAACGTCCAACCATTCAATGTCACCACTGGGCGGTAATCAGGACCGCTGGTCGGATGCAGCGGTGGCTGCATCGTCGCCTTCTCCATGATCGGCGCTTCGGGAATGCTTGCGGCCTGGACGCGGCCGCTGACCGCCGTCGCGCTGACAAGCGCGGCGGTGCCGAGAAAGCCTCTGCGGGATAACATGGTTCTTCTCCTTCTAGTTTAAGACAGCGTTTGCCTGTATGATCGAGGGACGAGGCTGCCTGCGCGTCTCCCCGCCGCCCCCGCCGTTGACTGCAGTCTGTAATTCGGACTTTGCCAGCCAGAATTCGCGCTTGGCCTCGATGGCGGCGCGGTTCGCCACGATCCATTGCCTTTGTTCCAACAGCAACGCGAACACATCGATCTGCATGCTGCTGAAACGCAATCGCGATTCTTCGAAGGTGATGTTGCGAAGCGGGATCACTTCGCGCTGGTAGTGGCCGGCGATATCATAAGTCGACCGATAGACCCGGAAAGCATCGCGGGCTTCGGAGCGGACGTTCACCGCCCTTTCGGTCAACAGATTGAACGCCTGGTTGTAGGTTTCTGCCGCCTGCCGAACGCGCACCTCGCCACCGTCGAAGATCGGAATCTGGAACTGTACGTCGACCCCGCTCGTTCGGAAAGAAGGGCCTTCGGGATCGCGGGTTTTCCTAGATATGCCCGCAATGTCGAGTAGCGTGACGAAGCGGCTGGCCTCGGTCAGATTGAGCGATTTCGCCAAAGCTGCAAGTTCGATGCGGGCGATCTGCAGGTCCAACCGGTGTTCGACCGCATCGACCTCGATGCGAGGGAGCGACAGCGGACGACGCGGCAACATTGGTAATTTCTGCGGAAGCCGGAAGCCAAGATCGCGGTCCCACAAGCCGAGCAGGCGGGCCAGGCGCTCGCGGGAACTAGTGGCCTCCTGACGCAGCGCTGCGAGGTCAGCCGTGGTTTCCGCGTAGAACACCTGCTCGCGGGCCTGGTCGAGCTTGTTCATCGACCCGGTTTGACCGAGCTTCAAAGCAAGCTGAGCAGTGGATTCCGCTGTTTTATTGGCGTCTGTGAATAGCCCGACCAGCTCATTGGCCGCCACGGCGCGATAATACGCCCGCCTGACCTCGGCCGCGAGCCGCAGCGTATCCTCCGCCGCTCGCAATTGCGCTTCCTGGAAGCGCCGGCGTGCGATTTCCGATCTGAATGGCAAAGTCGCCAATGCCAGAATGTCGCCGACAACCTGACGCTGGATCTCAACCGCACCGTCCCCAGCAATCCTAGTGATCGAGAAAGTCGGATTAGGTGGCAGGCTGTCGCGAACGAGGTCCGCTTCCGCCAGCGCCAACTCGTTGTAGGCCGCCTGAAGCCCTCGATTGTTGAGCAGCGCAATCTGGACGGCGGTATCCACGGTCAGGGTTCGGCGAAGCAGCCGTTGGACCGCACTCCGCGCCCATTCCGCATCCTCGGTCGTACGAATCGAAATGACGTCCTTCTTGATCGTTTCGCCGGCGACGTTGGCGACGACGGACATTCCGCCATCGGGCGAAAATGTCGCGCATCCCGACAGCGCAAGCGCCGAGAGCAGCACCGCCAGGCAGGCAGGGCTCGATCGGAGCCTGCGGGTTGATGATTGATTCAGCGGGAATTCAAAATTGCGGATCATCGCGTGCTCCTATTGGCCTGACTTTGGCGCCGGCGCGGCGCGATCATTTTGCTCGCGCCATGCCTTCGGAGTCGTGGGACGAAGGCTGGTATACGGAGCCACGGTTGATCGGTAGCCAACCGCTGCCACGGGGACCGCAGGGTCGGCTGGATCGGCCCCGGCGAGCGGATATGACGGCGGGCTGCATCCCGTCAGCAAAGCCCCGCCAATGGCCAGGCTCACAATCAAGCCGTTTCGAGACAAAGGCACTCTTGCCAGCACCCAATCCAAGGCGGCGTACGGCGCCACGTTCTGCGTATGCATCGATTCTTCCCCAATTTTCGCTGTCCAAAAAGACAAAGCGCCCTTCATATAAAGCATTGCGGCTGGCGATTAAGGAGACAGGCGACCGAAAAAGCTACAGAGTGCCTCGCGCGCCATTGTCCGATAATTTGCCGTGAACCAATCGACGATCGAATGATCGCCCGTTGGGTTGTGTGCGGCAGAGGAATGCGATGGTTCAACGTCCTGACGCAATGGAACCGTGCATCCGGTAGAGCACGATCCCGACCAGCGCGAGGCTTGTCAGACAGGAGAGCTTAGCTCGGCAAACCCTGGCGATGACCGAACGACCAGCCTCGAAGCTTCGCCCAAAGCACGCAAACATGACTTTCCCCTGAACTGCAGATGATCCACAGGCGCGCAGGCCCTCGCCGGGCCCGGCACCACGTCATTCCGTCAGGTCAGGAGATGGGGGGACGATAAAGTCGGGGAGGAGACTTGTCCGCGACGTTCTGATAAGTCTTCGAAACGCAAAGCGTCGCCGGTTCGGAGGGCTTGACGATCTCGATGATGGTTGCGGGCAGTGCGCTGACGCAAACCATTCCGCAGCATTGTCCGGCAGGAGCCTTGTGCCCGCCGCCGGCTGGCGAAGATGGTTCCCCTGCCGCGGAGGACTTTAGATGGTCGTGATCGCTGACATGTCCGGACTGTGCGGAAGCATCCGAATGTTCGTGCGCCTGGCCGCCACCGTGAACGTGCTGCACGACAAGCCGGCTAGCTTCGTGGACAGGCATGATCCTCAGACTGTGGTCCTCGTCGGTCAGGCAAAGCGCGGCTCTCGCTTCGCCGGGCAACGCGAAAGAGATCGTCGGCGCGAGCACGCAGAGCAAATAGACGACGGCCAGAAGCCAGCCCGCCCTCAATCGATTCGCTCTGGTCAAGCGCACGAACATCAAAAGCCGTATTCCCTATTGTTGACACGCGGTAACTCAGGAACCTACTCACAAACCCATTCTAAGCCAAGTCGAAAAATATGTCCGAAAAATAAAGTTCCATTAGCGGCCTTAACGGTCTGCTCGGCCCACGGCCGCCATCAGTTCGGCGATCTTCTTGCGCTGATCGGCCTTGTTACCGGTAGCGATCGCGCGTTCGACACAGTGGGCGACATGATCTTGCAGCAATTCTTCCTCGACACGCCGAAGTGCGGCGCGAACCGCGGATATCTGCGTTACGACATCGATACAATAGCGATCTTCGTTCACCATTTTGGAGAGGCCGCGAACCTGACCCTCGATACGGCTAAGGCGCTTCTGGCAGGACGTCTTGATGTCTTTGCGCATGCGCCCTAAATACCCTAAGCGGGTATCGGTAGCAAGTGACGTCGGGAGATTTCCATGGGCGTAGACAGACATGTGAAGATGAACGAGGCGGTCAAATCTTCCGAGGCTTGCTGTTCATCGCCCGCCGCCCACGACATTAAAGCTTCAGCAGTCCAATCAGGCTGCTGCAGCGGAGGGTCTCACCCTCCGGATCATGGTGGTCAACATGGTCATGTGCGCCCCCATAGCGACCATGTCCACCATGATCATTCGGATTCGCGCGCGAGGGTTTTGGACCCTGTCTGCGGAATGACGGTCGATCCGGAAACCAGCAAGCACCACTTCGATTATCAGGGCAAAACTTACCATTTCTGCTCGGCCGGCTGCCAGACCAAGTTCGCGGCTGCTCCCGAGCAGTACCTCAGCAAATCCAAGGCTCCGGTGGAAGCGGCCGTCCCGGAGGGCGCGATCTACACCTGCCCCATGCATCCGCAGATCCGCCAGACGGGACCCGGTAGCTGCCCGATCTGTGGAATGGCGCTGGAGCCCGAGCTGGTCACCCTGGACGCCCAGCCCAACCCCGAACTGGCCGACATGACCCGCCGCTTCTGGGTAGGGCTCGGGCTGGCTCTGCCGGTCGTCGTCCTGGAGATGGGCGGTCATCTCGTCGGCAGCCATCGCTGGGTCGATCAAACGATGTCCAACTGGATCCAGCTTGTCTTTGCGACGCCCGTCGTCCTCTGGGCGGGCTGGCCGTTTTTTGTGAGGGGTTGGCAATCCGTCGTCACCCGCAATCTCAACATGTTTACCTTGATCGCGATGGGCGTAGGCGTGGCCTTCGCATACAGCGTTGTCGCCACTGTCGCGCCGGGCATTTTTCCGCCGGCGTTCCGAAGTCAGGACCGTGCCGTGGCGGTCTATTTCGAGGCCGCGGCGGTAATTACCGTCCTGGTGCTGCTCGGTCAGGTCCTTGAGCTTCGCGCCCGTGAGGCCACGTCCGGAGCCATCAAGGCACTATTGGATCTGGCTCCCAAGACGGCGCGCCTCGTCGATGAGACCGGCGCTGACCACGAGGTCCCGCTCGATAGCCTGAACGTCGGCGACAAGCTGCGCGTCCGGCCCGGCGACAAGATACCGGTGGATGGCATCATCATCGAAGGACGATCAGCCCTGGACGAGTCGTTGGTGACCGGCGAGTCCATGCCCGTCACGAAGGACGTTGGCGCCAAAGTCATCGCGGGCACGCTCAATCAATCCGGCGGATTCGTAATTCGGGCCGAGAAGGTCGGCCGTGACACGCTGCTTTCTCAGATCGTGCAGATGGTCGCGCAGGCGCAGCGCTCGCGCGCTCCGATTCAACGGTTGGCCGACCAGGTCGCGGGCTGGTTCGTGCCGGCTGTGATTGCGGCGGCAGTAGTTGCCTTCGGCGCCTGGGCGCTGTTCGGACCCGAGCCGCGGTTTGCCTTCGGTCTCGTCGCCGCCGTGAGCGTGCTCATCATCGCCTGTCCCTGTGCCCTCGGTCTCGCCACGCCCATGTCGATCATGGTCGGCGTCGGCCGTGGCGCGCAGGCCGGAGTCCTGATCAAGAACGCCGAAGCTCTCGAGCGGATGGAGAAAATCGACACGTTGGTTGTCGACAAGACGGGTACGTTGACCGAAGGCAAGCCGAAAATCGTTTCCATCGTCGCCGCCCCGGGCTTTCCGGAGGACGATCTGTTGCGTCTGGCCGCAAGTGTGGAAAGATCCAGCGAACATCCGCTCGCGGACGCGATAGTTCGCGCCGCTAACGAACGCGGCCTAACACTGTCCGATGTTCAGGAATTCGACTCTCCGACCGGCAAGGGCGCCACCGGAAAAGTCGATGGAAAAGCCGTGCTGCTCGGCAATGCGGGCTTCCTTCAGTCCTCGGGTGTGGAGACACCCGACTTGGAATCGCAGGCTGAGAAGCTGCGCGGCGATGGCGCCACCGTCATCAATATCGCGGTCGACGGAATATTGGCCGGCCTGTTCGCGATCGCGGATCCCGTCAAGCAATCAACGCCGGATGCCTTGAAAGCCTTGGCCACCGAAGGCATCAAGGTCATCATGCTGACCGGCGACAACAGGACGACGGCCAGCGCGATCGCGCAGCGTCTCGGTATTTCGGACGTCGAGGCGGAAGTGCTGCCGGATCAGAAGAGCGCCGTCGTCAGCAAACTCCAGAAAGAAGGCCGCGTTGTCGCGATGGCGGGGGACGGCGTCAACGACGCCCCTGCCCTCGCCGCGGCCGACGTCGGAATCGCGATGGGCACCGGAACGGATGTGGCGATGGAGAGTGCCGGCGTCACCCTGCTGAAGGGCGATTTGGGCGGCATCGTCCGCGCTCGTCGGCTTTCTCAGGCGACGATGAGAAACATCCGGCAAAATCTGTTCTTTGCCTTCATCTACAATGCGGCCGGAATTCCGATTGCTGCAGGCGTCCTGTATCCGACCTTCGGATTGCTGCTCTCCCCGATTCTCGCGGCGGCTGCCATGGCGCTGTCATCGGTGAGCGTCGTCGGCAATGCCTTGCGGTTGCGGTCGGTCGATATCTAGCTTGCTGGCTTTAGGATTGGGAGGAATGCGCCAAAGCAGGCGGTTGGGTGATCAAACATGAATCTCGGTTTCAGAATAGGTCTCGCACGCCTGTTGATTGCGATATCACGCTGGTAGTGCTCGAAAGCCTCGGGTGACAAAAAAGCCCTTCATGGCTTCCTTCGCTCCCTTTCCTAGCGAGCCCGGAGGTTTTATGGCTTGGTTCTTGGTATGTGTCGCCGGCGTGTTCGAAATGGCATGGGCTGTCGGGCTGAAATACAGTGACGGCTTTTCGCGGCTTATCCCATCAGTGTTGACGGTCGCAGCTATGGCCGCGAGCTTTGTCTGTCTGACGATTGCCCTCAAATCGCTGCCGGTGGGCACCGCTTATGCGGTCTGGACCGGTATTGGCGCCGCGGGGACCGCGGCTTTGGGAATATATCTGTTTCAGGAACCTGTGACGGCACTCCGGCTCGGAAGCATCGTGCTTATTGTTGCCGGGATTGTCGGTCTGAGGCTCGCGCCGTAAGTTGAGGGCAATCCTACACGGCGCTTTGGCGCGGCGCTTCAAAAATAGCTCTCCAGCGTGCCGCGGCGACGGACGTCAAGCGTAGCACAGTGGAACGCGCCGCCGAATGCCGCATAGTGCAAGAATGGGCAGGGGATTGGTTCGAAACCCCATTTCTCCATGGCGCGCATCATGTTGGTATGATGCGGATCGACGATCACGCGCTTTTCGTCGATCATCAGGATGTTCATGCTGAGCCATTTGCCGCAGAGCGAGGTGATGTTGAGAATGTGGTCGGTAATTGGATTGGGATCCGGCGCGACCAGAATGTCCCACGTTTTTAGAATGTTGGGAAGACGTTCGGGGTCGATGTATTCGGGGTTGATCAGTAGCTTGCCCGGACCGAGCGGAAGCACCGTCGTGTCGATATGCATCGGATTGGGACAGCGGCTCTCGATCTCATGGATGCGATACGTTTCGCCAAGGTGTCTTCGGAGCCATTCGATGCCAGAGGCATTGGTGACGTTGCTGCGCGTGACAAAGAGGTCGCGCCCACAACGAAAGAAGTCCGCCGCATCGAACACAGGTTCAAACTCGGTAAGAATGTAGCGGATCGGCGCACCCTTCTCCGGCAATTGGAAGTCCGGATCGAAGAGTTCGTCGGTCAGCTGTGGCTTAGGCGCCGAGGTCCAACGAGCGCCGCGTCGGAAATAGTCCTTGAGGATGGGCCGATAGGAATGAGTTTCGAAGTAGCGGCACGGCCACGCCATCGGCGTTTCGATGATTTCATCGCCGACGATCAGCATGCTGTCGCGCGGGCAGGTATTGCAGAAGCCTCGCGAGGACCAATCAGGCGTGCTGAACCTTTTCTTGTGATTGATTGGGTCCGGCCTCGTGACCGTAATGCCAAACGATTCCAGCAGCGCCACGAACCCGTCAAGCTCGCGCTGGGCTGGCGCAAGCATAAGTTGGGGATAGCGGAAACCTGCGGTGATCGCCTGGCCCCATGCCGCCATGCCGGGGATGTTGCAGGTGACAACCGGGTGGCTGGATGGAATAACCGAGCCTTCCAAGCGCCCGACGATGATCTCTTCCAGAGGATCCCATTCATTGTGCGAACTGACGGGTGAGATTAAGTTTTGCGCAGCGATCTGAGGGCTAGCGGCACGAACGCGCATTTCCATAGCAGCAGGCTCACCAATACAACGATTGAAACAGCCGCGATTAAACGATCGAATACAGGCTTTTTTCGGTTCAAAGTCGCTTTTCCCGCGCCCTGTTGTAACGTGGTCAAAATTTGGGGTACCGCGATCTCCGGTTAACATGAACTTATCGCTTCAAGCGGCAAAGTCAGTAGGTGGATCGATTGGCTTTGTGGCAAGCGTTTGCCAGCCACCGACCTTGCGTATGTTGATCTGGCCGAAAGCAAGCAGCGCCCAGACAGCATAGCCTCAATGCCGGCGGACGGCCGGACCATCTGCATCTTGATTCGTCGGTTGAACCCCGCATGCAACCGCTCGATCGCATTGTGGTGCGCACACTGCGCCATTGGTTCGGCCACGACCTTATAGATCTGCTCTTCCCCGGTTGTGTATTGATCAGATCGTTCGCTGCGATCGGGCGCTATGAGGATAAGCCGGCGACCCACGGGGTTCGACACCTCCTGAAAGCACGCTTTTGAGGTGTTGGGTTCTCAATCAATCCAGATATCCCGACAACTAATACCACATCATTGATCAGAACCCATGTGCCCACTGGCGCAGTCCGATGGACATGATTTTCCAAGGGCGGTCGACGAGCGTATTCCAAGCAAAGCAGCAGTGATCGACGATATCGTAGTAGGATTTGAAGACGCGGGTTCGAGAGCCAGTTGTCGCGCATATATTGTCAGATATTTTCGACCGGATTGAGTTCAGGGCATTTCGGCGGCAGCGGGATAATGGTGATGTTGGCGGGAACGAGCAAGCTTGCTGACAGATGCCATCCGGCTTGATCGACGAGGAGGACGGCATGGGATCCGGTGCGACAGCTTTGGCGATTTCGGCCAGATGCAGGTTCATCGCTTCGGTGTTGGAGGGCAGGATCAGAGCCGCGCCCTTTCCCTGCTTCGGGCAGATGGCTCCGAAGATAGGTTGAGGCGGTGCGCTGATCCCGCGGAGCGCTTGGGCGAGTGCCGCGCTTGGCCCATCTGCGAGTGATCTTGTTCTTCTGACCAATGCGCGCTTCATCCGCGAACCAAATCTCTATTTTCCCAACATCGACCGCCTTTTCGCGCGCGACTTCATCCAGGCGCGCTGGGAACTTTTTTTAAGATTATCGATGGCTCCCTCGGCTTGCGCATGATGGCGCGGGCGGGCCGACAGCTTCCGGTAACCCATCGCGCGCAGCTCCCGGCTCAGCGTCTGCTTGGTGACCGTGATACGGAACTCCTCGTATATCCATTGCGATATCGATCAGCCGCCAGCGCACGACACCGTGGATCGCCGGGATCGGGCCGCTCCCGATCATCCGCACAGTCGCCTGGTGTTGCACATCATTGAGCCTCGAGGGTTGACATCGAGGCTTGCGGTCGATCAGAGCAACCGGCCCAAGAGCATTGAACTTGACGACCCAGTTCCGAATGATCTGCGGCGTCACGCCGCCAAACTTCGCTGGCTCGGTGCGGGTCGCCCCATCGTAAATGGCCGCCAGCGCCAGAAGCCGCCGAGCCTGCGGACCATCCTTCGATCGTTTGGCCGCGGCCCCTACCAAACCGGCATTAAATCAGCCCGCAGCGGGATAGGCATGGCGAACCTCCTTCGTTCGCCATGTTGAATCAAACAGATGCTGATTCGGGTATCCCCTGACCGGAGTCACAGCTTCCGGGATTTGGTATAAATCATGTCTCAGCTCACCGGTTGGAGCGGAACCGAGAAGGCACCACTCGCCGCGGTGAACGCCATTTCAAAGGCAAGTAAAAAGGCCAGCGCGAGGCTGGCCATTTCATCATTCGTGAAATTTGGCTGAAGTTAGCCATCAATATCTCGCGGCAACCGGGCCACCCCAATTGAAGCGATAGTTAATGCCCAGCTTCACAGTTTGGACGTCGTCGTGGAACGTGCCTGCGGCCACAAGGGGAGCTGGTCCGGTCACGAAGTTGCTGCGACCGAAGTCGTAATACTGATATTCGATCTTTGCCGACCAACTCGGAGCAAACATGTATTCGAAACCAGCGCCCAATGTATAGCCATCGCGCTGGCTGCCACTTAGAGTGAATGCTGCAGGAGCGCCTGCGGAGGTGACGGCGTAGCTGCTGTTCTGGTATGCATAGCCTCCCTTGACGTAGAGGAGACTGGGACCCCAGGTGTAGCCGAGGCGGCCAGTGACAGAACCGAGGTCCCCTGATGTGTGAGAAAACGTGGTAATTGGAGGTCCGGCAAACGTCACCGTCGTGCTGTTATTGCCGGTCCAGCTGTACTGCGCTTCGATGCCGAGCACCCAATTCGGCGCGAACTGGTAGTCTGCACCAATCTGACCGCCGCCAATAAACCGGCCATTGTTGCTGCCGCCGACTCCACCAGCGAAACTGTTGCCGTTTTCGAACGCGCCGCCGATGTGGCCGCCGATATAGAAGCCGGTCCAGTTGTAGATGGGGGATTCGACATGGGCCGGAGCCTTCGAATAGGTTCGCGCCGGCATATCCGCAGCAACCGCGGGAGCGGTCATACCCAGCGCCAAGAGCGCGACTTTTCCGAATAGAGATTTTTTCATACCACGCTCCAAGATTTCATAACACGCTCCAAGAAATGGCCCACAAGCCGCCCACCAACATCAATACACGAGACCGGGTCAGATACTGTGCCCGATATGTCGCACTATGTATTTATTTCGATCAAATGAGGGGGCGAAGGCATCGCGGCGAGAACCTTTCCTTGCAGTGAGCAGAGGCCTTGTCTTCGCGGGCGCGGCGGCATCGGTATTGTTTCGAAGGCGGAAGCTGTTACGCGAGAAAATTGGAGAACCATCATGGCGGAGAAACGTACACGGGTCCCCGCTGGCCTGCTGACGGCTGGTATCCTGTTCGCCTCTCATCCGGTGATGGCGGAGCCTCACGGCGGAGGTGCCCCCTTTGGAGGAAGCCACGTCGGACGGCGCGGGTTAGGCTGGGTGACCGAGCATAAGGTTATTTCGACGGCCACTTTGAACCTGGCCGAGCTCGCGTTGACCATCCACACAAACGGCCGCGGGGTAAGGCGGCCGGGATGAAGCCGGGCCCCCTGTTTCCAATTCGTGAAGACTAACTGCTCGAAAATCGCTGACGCCTCGTTTCACCGGTGGTATTACCGAAGTCCGCGGCGGCGTTATTTGATATTGATGCGGACCCATTGCTTCGCTCGTCGTGACCAGCAAAGTTCAAGTACCCGCGCAATGTCGCGCATCGGAACTGCAAGGAGAGCAGTTCAGAAGGAATAGCATGGCGAACTTCCGTATCCTTGTCGGGGCCGGCAACCGCCCGGCGACTCCCATCATCCGCAAGATCGGACCAGCCGATCTCAAAAGCGTGCTGGCCAAAGGTATCGAGGATTTTCTGGCGATGCCGAGCCACGTTGTATTTTTGAGTCTGATTTATCCGATCGTGGGCGTTCTTCTCGCTCGCATGACATTTGGCAACGACCTGATACACCTGCTCTTCCCGCTCACGGCCGGCTTTGCATTGATCGGGCCGTTCGCCGCGATCGGGCTCTATGAGATGAGCCGGCGACGCGAAGCCGGGCTCGACACCTCCTGGAAGCACGCTTTCGATGTGCTGGGTACTCCGTCAATCCGGGCCGTCGCCGTCCTTGCCTTCTTCCTGATCGTGATTTTCGTCTGCTGGCTCGCGGTGGCGCACTGGCTCTACCACTTTGTCGGTTTTGGCGCGCCGGAATCACCGACCATTTTCATACGCAACCTGCTCATGACTTCATCCGGTCAAAAACTGATTCTCGTGGGCAGCGCCATTGGCTTGCTGTTCGGCATTGTCGTGCTGACCACCTCTGTGGTGGCTTTCCCTTTACTGCTTGATAGGAATGTCGGTGCGGCGACGGCAGTCGCGACATCGATCCGCGCGGTTCTCGCCAATCCGGTCACGATGGCGCTTTGGGGCTCCATTGTTGCCGCCGCGCTTGTCATCGGCTCCCTACCGTTTTTTGTAGGACTAGCCATCGTGATGCCTGTGCTTGGGCACGCCACCTGGCATCTCTATCGCCGGGTAGTGGGTCCATGATCATCGCCACGCAGAACATGGAAGAAACTCACCCGTTCTTGCGGACGGCTTGCATACATCATCACAGACCCTCTCTCCCTCCAAGCCGTCGCCGGCCTTCATCAAGCCGACGAACACCTCCGCTATCCCATTGCGAGTTTGGGCCAGCGTTCTATCGCAGTCATGGATGCGGAGTTTCTAGGTGACGAGATTCCAGCTTCTAAATTGGTCCATGGTCCTCTCCCACCTTGTGGATCTCTCCGTCGCTTACCTGCTCGCGTTACCGATCGGCTGGAGCCAAGAGCGCGAAGGCAGAAGTGCTGGTCTTCGCACCTTTCCTCTGGTGGCGATCGCGAGCTGCGGGCTTATTCTCCTGGCAAAAGAAATGCTCGGGGACGATATCGGAGCTCAGTCGCGTATCCTGGCCGGACTGATTACCGGCATCGGTTTTATTGGCGGAGGCGCAATCCTGCGAAGCGAGCAGAGCGTTCACGGCACAGCAACTGCCGCCAGTGTGTGGAATGTCGGCGTAATCGGGGCTGCCGCGGGTTTCGGACTATACGATATTGCTGCAGTCCTCAGCGTGGTCAATTTCGCAACCCTTCGGCTGCTACACCCGCTTAAAAAACGGATCAACAGACCGGGCAAGCCGGAGAATTAAGAAGGCAAAGTAGGGATTAGTTCGGTGAGAGCCGATCTACGAAGCGTCCGAAATTGAAGCCGTGATCCTTAAGTTTTCTCCTGTTCGCGCAACCGCGTATCAAGTGCTGCGACCGCCTCGGAAAACCGGGGTTTGCTCACAATAATGTGATAGAAAGTGGAGCTGCCCGTCAGACGGGGGAGAGGCCCGTCGGGTTTCACCGCTTCCTGCTTCCTACGCTGCCCGACGGTTTCCACCGCACCCGCCATTTCGGCTTCATGGCCAACCGCCATCGCGTGCTAAGCTCGCCCCTTGCCGCAAACTTCTCGATTATGAACAGACAGCGCAAAACGATGGCCAGCCGTCGCGCGTGAGTTCGGATCGTCAGACGCGGGCCGAGGTACCCGCCTGTCCAAATTTTGGCGCGTCATGCGCATCATCGGACGGGTTCGGCACAGCTTAAGCCGCAGCAGCCCTCGAACGTCACCGTTCCGGTGCGAGCCAGGAGATTCGTTCAATCCGGCTTCAATGAAGTCGCGTCATAAGCGCCTGCCGCTCGCATGAGCGCGACCTCACAGAACCCTCCAGATTCCCATCGTCAATGGCGCCGACGACAACGGAGTGAGTCAGGTCAAGGCCAAGAAAAAGATGCACCGCATGTCTGGAATGAAGCGCGCCAAGAGAATGAAGGGCACGGACGGAATGAAGGGTGGAGGTATGAAGGGGAGCTATCGCCAAATTTTGGTGACGGCCGGGGCCGGTCAGGCGGCGGCGGTTGTGGGCTGACGGTCATTCGACTTTGCGATGACCTCGATCCCGTTGTTGAATGTCACACCTAGAACGAGTTTTGGCAACTGGTTATGACCGTCGAGACGGCGCCAGTTTTTTTGGGCGCCCTCGATCAGTTTGAAGACCATCGCGAGCGCAGTCTTGTTGGACAGACAGCCCTTTGATCGGATCGTGCGGTGGCGCACGGTGGCGAAGGTGCTTTCAATGGGGTTGGTAACCGGTATAAGATTCTCGGTGCTGATGTTCGGCTGCGGTTTTCAAGATCGTGGCGTATGGTGCGACCATCCGGGACAGAGGCACCGGGAGCACGAAGGTGTGGGCAGGCCGATGCGTACGATGAGCTGCGAGCTCGAGTTAGTAGCTGGCCGCCTCTACGACTAGCCCGGTTGCGCCGTGAGCGCGGATCCGTAGTTGTCGTGTCGCCCACCGTTCCCGTCATATGACAGGAGGTGTAAATGCGACGCATAATCGGAATGGATATCCACCGAACTTTCGGCGAGGTGGTTTTCTGGGAAGATGGCAGACTTCGACCGGCCGGTCGCGTCGATATGACCCGCACGGCACTGGAAGGCTTTGGCAAAAGCCTTCAACCGATAGACGAGGTGGTGATCGAAGCGACCGGCAACTGCATGGCGGTGTCACGGGTGCTGTCGCCGTTCGTGAAGCGGGTGGTCATCGCCAACCCATTGCAGGTGAAGGCAATCGCGCATGCCCATGTGAAGACCGACAAGGTCGACGCGGGCACGCTGGCCAGCTTGTACGCGGCCGGCTATCTGCCGGAAATCTGGACGCCGGACGCGGCCACAGAACGGCTGCGCAGGCTGATCGCCCGGCGTTACCAGGTCGTGCGGCATCGGACCCGGATCAAGAACGAAGTGCACGCAATCCTTCACGCGCACCTGATCCCAAAATGTCCGCACGCCGATTCATTCAACGGCCGCGGCCGCGATTGGCTGGCGCACCAGCCAGTACCCGACGACGAACGGGATGCTATTGAGCGGCATGTGCGCGAGCTCGATCGGCTCGCCGAAGATCTCACGATCCTCGATCGGGAGATCGCCACAAACAGCCTGGACGACGGCTCAGTCAGGCGGCTGCTGACGATCACCGGCGTCAATCTGGCGGTGGCGGCCGGGTTGATGGCGGCAATTGGCGATATCACGCGTTTCAAGAGCCCGCAGAAACTGGTCAGCTACTTCGGGCTCAATCCGCGTGTGCACCAGTCGGGCCTCGGTGCCGCTCATCACGGCCGGATCAGCAAGGTCGGACGTAGCCACGCCCGGGCCATGCTGGTAGAAGCCGCCTGGGCTGCCGCCAAGACACCCGGACCGCTCCACGCTTTCTTCGTGCGCATCCGCGCCAGACGGGGCCATCAGGTGGCCGCCGTCGCCGTAGCGCGCAAGCTGACCGTCCTGTGCTGGCATCTGCTGACGAACGAAGAGGATTACCTCTGGGCCCGGCCCAGTCTTGTCGCTCACAAGATGCGCGGCATGGAGTTACAGGCTGGCCGAGCGCAGAAAAAAGGCAATACGCGCGGCCCTGCCTACGCGTACAATATCAAACAACTCCGCGATCAGGAGATGCACGTCGCCGAGCAAGCGCAGAGAAGGTATGAGCACTTTGTCGAAGCTTGGCGCCCGCGCCCGCCAAAAGAAAAGGCGCGCGGGCGCCTCAACCCGGCAGGACACAGATAGGGCTGCCCGGCGACGCTTGCAGCCGACGCGCCGCTCTTCGCCACGAGGTCACCCGCGCACGACAATAACAATCGCCGTTCGGGCTAGTTCCCATCCCCCTGGGACACTGGGCCGGTGAGTCATTGTTGCTTTCCAGGCCCGATCCGATCGAGGATGCCGCCGTGCTCGGGCCGGGCAAGGCCGAGCCTTGCGGTGGCCGCAAACTGCGGCCAGCCTTGACCGCCCCTGCGCGCGGCAGCTGCGAGAAGGGCGGTCGGGACGGAAGAATGCCGGCGGCGCGGTCGAACAAAAGAATGCATCCTCCGGAGCCCGCTAAAAACTGCTTGTCGATCTCATCCGTGGTCCGTAAGTGTTTCCAATGCTCGGCCGGGAAGTCGTAGAATGCCAGCAGCGTATCCCGATCCTTGGCCAGGCAATCGGCCGCCTTGTCGTATTTCAACGCGTAGCTCTCGATGAATGCCTCGAACGCCAGTTCGGCCGCGGCCTTGGTTTCGGCCATCCAGATCTCCTGCAACGCGCGTTTGGCTTTCGGCTGCTGGCTCTTCGGTAACTTGGCGAGGACGTTGGCGGTTTTGTGCACCCAGCAGCGCTGCTCGCGCGTTTTCGGCCAGACCTCGCCGGCGGCCTTCCAGAACCCGAGTGCGCCATCGGCGATGACGAGCCGCGGGGAAGCATCGAGCCCGCGCCGCTTCAGATCGAGCAGCAGATCGCGCCAGTCGTGCGCGCTCTCGCGGGCGCCATCGGTGAAGCCGACCAGTTCCTTGCGGCCTTCCGGCGTCGCGCCGATCAGCACCAGGATGCACTGCTTTTCGTCCTCCAGGCGGGCTTCGAGATGGATGCCGTCGGCCCAGATGTAGACGTAGCGCTTCGCCGACAGATCGCGCTTCTGCCACGCGGCGTGCTCGTCGAACCAGCCGTCCTTCAGGCGGCCGATGGCCGATGCCGACAACCCGGCAGCATCATTGCCGAGCAGCGCCGCCAGCGCCTCGGAGAAATCGCCGGTCGAGATACCCTTCAGATAAAGGATCGGCAGCAGCGTCTCGATCGACTTCGACCGGCGCATGTAGGGCGGCAGGATCGACGGCGAGAACCGGATGCGGCCGGGATCGCCGGCGGCGGCCGTGCGGTCGCGCACACGCGGCTGGTGAACGGTGACCGGACCGATACCGGTCATCACCTCGCGTTCCGGCAGGTGACCGTGGCGGACGACGCGCTGGTGACCGTCCTGGGTCTTCAAATCGGCATGCTTGTCGAGAAAGTCCGCGACCTCAACCTCGACCGCTTTGGCGAGCAGGGCCCGCGCCCCATTACGCAAGATTTCGGTGAGTTGATCGTCGAAGAATCCTGGCTGAATCAGTCTGGTGACGTTATCGTTGGACACGGCATATCGCTCCTTCGGTGGAGAAGTGGAGGCGTTAAGCACCCCCACGATATGCCGCCTTCCCGATTCCCACCGTCACCAACTTTCGGCGATAGCTCTATGAAGGGAATGAAAGCGATGTACGTCGCGCCGCGCTGGGCTGGAGGACGGCGGCTGTGACCCATCTAACCCTCGTTCGTCTCGCGCGCTTACAAAGTCGGCGAAACAGACGCTCTATTTCAGGTTGGCATGCTGTTCTAGAATCGCGAACGCCGATCCGAATATGTAGCGGGCATAGATTAAGTGTGGCAGTTTTCGGAGCCGACTGGACAAAAGGTTCTCGAGAGCGCCGTGTGTATTTCAAACTCGCATTCTCGGTCTCTGAGCCAAATCCAAATAAATGTCTGTCCGGCGGGCGAAGAGAGGTCTTGAAGGAACAAAACGCCGCTGGGCGTATTGGTACGAACGCCCGGTTCGCTTTCGGATTGGTCGCATGCGCACATCAAAGGATTGCACTATGAGAACACTTACCTTGACCGTGACGTTGCCCCCAACTTCTATCCAGCGTGATGGAGACTCTGACGGTTGGTTTTGCCCATCTGGGCGGAGTGAGCGACGGGGGCTGACGCGGAGCTGGCCATTGAGCGCAGCGGCAGATCCCGTCGC
>Ga0307492_10000243_pt1 | contig 23475 bp, 20 predicted proteins | sample SI3LmetaG_FD_202365 | JGI IMG/M metagenome (GOLD analysis project Ga0307492, IMG submission 202365) | Sea-ice brine microbial communities from Beaufort Sea near Barrow, Alaska, United States - SI3L | ecosystem: Environmental > Aquatic > Marine > Coastal | place: USA: Alaska | collected 2017-05-06 | reverse complement strand
TGAATGTCTGGTCGTTGACAGCTGGTATCTTTAAGTTTAAAGGTCGAGCATCAGCGCGCTCAGGGTTGTCATCTACCCAGGCATAGCTCGCGTTCAAAAACCCGACCAGGGCAATTATTGCGCGCCAAAAGGTAACCCAAGGTAACAGTTTTTTGCACCACGGCTGTTACTTTGGCTCGGTGCCACAGGACCCTATTTTGCTACATTTTGGTTAATGACGCGTCCCGTTAGCCCAAACAAAGGGCACCCGAGTTGCCCTTTCGTTCGACCCATTAACCCATCCAAGTTGCATTAATAGACTTCCAAGTTGCTTTAATAGACTTCCAAGTCGACATCCAGGTACTCAGAACGCAGGCGCTGTTGTTCCAGGTGATCTTCAATGGCGCGCCGTGCTGCGAGCCGACGATGATTGTCATTACGCTTGTTTGCACTGCCATCTGAAGGCTTGTGGAGAACAGAGTCTTCAATGTTGGAGAGTTCTAGCTCGAAGAGGTTGTTAGACATAGATTTCACTTCCTTCATGGAAACTGCCGGTTAATTTTGTTGTATCCGCTGGCCCGCTTGAAGAATCGTTTTTAACTCGAAAGGCATTCTAAGCCATTTCTATTTCAGTTCCGTGCAGGGCATCAAAGCCGCGTCAACTCTGTTGTTACTTATTGTAATAGGAGTCGTAGCTGAGATTAAATATGCAATAAGGGTGCCCGTTACAACATCGTTGGCGATCACTGACCTCAGAGCATTAGGGTGGCCGCCAATTTGCCGTCGGCCCCTAGTGGACCGAGTCACTCGCCCGGGATAAAGTGCTCAGATTCGCGTGTAGGATCAAGGGTAGGATTTCAGCGGCCGGCAGGGCATGACTGATTAGATAGCCTTGGGCATAATCACAGCCGAGTCTTTCCAAGTAGGCAAGCTGCTCTTTGGTTTCTACCCCCTCGGCGACGACCTTCAGTTTTAGGCTGTCGGCCATCGCCAGGATAGCTTCTATAATCGGGCTGGGCACTCCCTGGCGGACTTCGGCGACGAAGGATTTGTCGATCTTCAGGGTGTCAATCGGCAGACGTTTAAGGTAGCTCAGGGACGAATAGCCGGTGCCGAAATCGTCGAGCGCCAACCGGACCCCGAGCGAGCGCAATTGATTGAGAAAATCCTCGGCGTGATTGATGTCTTCCATCAATATGCTTTCGGTCAGCTCCAGCTCTAGATATTCAGCGGGTAAATCAGAATTGCGCAGTGCGCTGTGGACCACGTCGTACAGATTGTCGCGCCGAATTTGATGGCTCGATAGGTTCACTGAGATAGAGATCTCGCCCAGGCTTCGTTTGCGCCAATCGGCGGCTTCCAGGCAGGCCTTATTGAGCACCTGTTGGCCGATCGCGGAAATCAATCCGGTTTCCTCTGCTAGCGGGATAAACTCTTGCGGGTCGATTAGACCCATTTGCGGATGAACCCAGCGCACCAGCGCCTCGACCGAATCGATCAGGCCGGTATGGAGGTTGAGCTTGGGCTGATAGCTGACTGAAAATTCATTATTCGTAATGGCTTTGCGTATGGCTTTTTCCATCTGCATCCGCTCCACCGGCGTCGTCGCCAAACGCTGGTGGTAGAACTGAAAGTTATTGCCACCCTGATAGCGTGCCTGGTTCATAGCCGCTGTGGCGTGATTGAGCAGTTCGATCAAATTGCCTTCCTGCACAAGACACACCCCGATGCTGGCAGTAACGATCAGTTCATGCTCATCAACCAAAAAGGGTCGGGTTATATCGGCCTGCAAGTGCGCAAGGATTTGCAAGAGCTTTTCGCGTTTGTGTTCGTACTCAATGACCAGTGCAAATTCATCGCTGGACAGTCGCGCGACCTGACGTATGGGTTCAGCAAAGTTACTCAAGCGTGCCGCTAAATCCTGTAATAGCTGATCGCCGACGTCCACACCGAGACTTTCATTGATCGCTTTAAATCGGTCCAGGTTGAGCACACAAACCGCATAGTGGTCCTGTTGCAATGGCACGTGTTCGCGGAACTGGTGCAGTACTTGGTGGAAATAGGCCCGATTGAATAGACCGGTTAGTTTGTCGTAATTATTAAGATAAGAGATCTCCTTCTCACTGGACTGTGAGTCCGACTGATCCCGGCAAATGCCGAGGTAGTGGGAAATGCTGTCATCTTTACGGCGTATGGCGGTCAGCGTGAGCGTCAGCGGAAAGCGTTCAGTCTTTCTGCGGGCGGCCACTATATCGCCGCGGTAGCGACCGTTATTGAGCATGTTCTGGGCGATTCGATTGGCCTGGTCGGTGCGGATTACCTGAAACAGGGGTGTACCGACCAATTCGTCTTTTTGGCGGGTGAAAATCTGGCAGAAAGCTCGGTTGCAGGTGCGGAATTGTTGCTGGTCATCGAGTACAAATACCCCATCGGCACTGTTGTTGAACAGACTTGATGACAGGTTGAGGTCTTCCTGCAACTGCATGTCCTTGCTGACATCCCGGCGCGTGCCGATCATCCGAAGCGCGCGGCCCCGGACATTGCGCTCGGTAATTCTGCCGATGTCCTCGATCCAGCGCCGTGGCAGGCTATCGGGAAGTTGGACTCTATAGCGCGCCTGGTAATAGTCGGTCTCGCCACGCAGGTGTTTTTTCAGCGCCTTGCGGACTGTGGGCAAATCGTCGGACATAATATAATCGCTCAAGACGAACTCCTGGCCGGCGCTGGTGTCAATATGGCTAAAAAAATGTTGCGCATTGGTGTTATAGACCCTGTGTCGCTCCAGGTCCCAGTCCCAAAAGCCAATGCCGGAAGCGGTCATAGCCAAATTAACCTGCTGTTCGCTCTGGACCAGCGCGAGATTGACCTCTTTGCGGAGCCCTACCTCCCGATTCAAACGGTGATTAATCTGCTCAATTTCATTCGTACGCTGGTCGATTTTAGTTTGCAGCTCGGCCTGATTCTCGGTCATTAGCCGCGTTAGGCGCTGCGATTCAAGCTGATTACGAATGTTATGCAGGGACAAGCGATGCGCGAACACTGCGGCCATGGCAATGAGCGTCATCAAGGGCAGATGGACCTGAGTTAAGAGCGGGCTGCCCGTGTAAAATAACCAGGGAATCGGAATAAGTCCGACGGCTCCGACCGTTATGGCCACTAGTCGGCCATGTGACAAGAGAAAAACGCCTGCCAGGCCGGCCTCGACAATGGCCAGGGTGAGGCACATGCCACCGTGCCGGGCGAACGCCGACCACAGCAGAGCGTTGGCAATGACCAAAGAGGTAATGATGAACAGAGGGCTCCAGAGTGGATCTTCGCTGAGGCGTCGGCGACAATAGCCGTTGGACCACCAACCGAACAGGGCCAAGGCGCTAATCACGGCGATGATTAACCTGCCGCTCTGAGTCGGGTGATTGAGCAGTTGGAACGCGATGCCGGCGGCGCTGACCGCAAGGGTCGAGCACCAGAAATAGCCCGCATTAGCCAATAAAATCTGTGTGCGTCGATGGCGAAGTGTTTCCCGCTCAGTGACCATAACCCGGCTTTCTTTCAATGTTTACAGCAGTATAGGCAAGGAATTTCTGCATACGGTATCGAAATTTTAATTTATTTATTATCGTCAGAATCGAAAACCCTGCCGAGCGACGCTCAAGGCTGATGAGATTGTTCGGACCATCTGCTACACTTCGCCTGTTTTTATATACAGTAGCCCAATTATGACCTCCTTGCAGCTCGACTTGCTCAACCCCCAGCAACACGCCGCCGTGACCAGCGAGAGCCAGCATCTTCTGGTTCTGGCTGGAGCGGGTTCGGGAAAGACGCGGGTCTTGACCCATCGTATCGGTTGGTTGGTTGCTGCGGGCCTGGCGTCGCCCTTTAGCGTTTTGGCGGTGACCTTTACCAATAAAGCCGCCAAGGAAATGAAGAGCCGGATCGAGTCGCTCTTGGAGACCCCGGCGCACAGCCTGTGGGTCGGCACCTTTCACGGGCTGGCGCACCGCCTATTAAAAGCGCATTGGCAGCAGGCTAAGTTGCCGCAAAACTTCCAGGTGATGGACAGCGACGATCAGCTGCGGCTGGTCAAGCGCATTATCAGCGAACTGAACATCAATGATGAGCGGATTGTGCCCAAACAGGTCCAGTGGTTTATCAATGGCCAGAAAGACGAGGGTCGCCGTGCGGCCTATGTTATGTCGCACGGTGACTGGTATGAAGACACCCTGAAAGAGATTTACAGCCGGTATGAAGCCATCTGCCAGCTCAGCGGTTTGGTCGATTTTGGTGAGCTATTGCTACGCGCCCATGAATTGTGGCTCAACCAACCCTCAGTGCTGGAACACTACCAGACTCGCTTCAGCCATATTCTGGTCGACGAGTTTCAGGATATCAACGAAATCCAATATGCCTGGTTACGGGTGCTGGCCGGCGATCGCCTGAGCCTGACCATAGTCGGCGATGACGACCAATCGATCTACGGTTGGCGCGGTGCCAAGGTGGAAAACATCCAAACCTTCGATGTCGACTTTGAGGGCGCAGAAGTGGTGCGCTTGGAACAGAACTACCGTTCAACGGCGACCATCCTTGAGGCCGCCAACACGGTGATCGGCAACAATCAGGGGCGTTTGGGTAAGGACCTGTGGACCGATGGCGACAAGGGCGAACCGATTCGCCTCTATGCCGGCTTCAATGAGCAGGACGAGGCGCGCTATATTGCCGATGAAATGAACCGACTGATCGAATCGGGCACCAACCCAACGGACATTGCCCTGCTGTATCGCTCGAACGCGCAGTCGCGGGTGCTCGAGGAAGCCCTGATACATCTGCAAGTGCCGTACCGCATCTATGGCGGGGTGCGCTTCTATGAACGGCTGGAAATTCGTAACTCGGTCGCCTATTTGCGGCTGATCCTGAACCAACAAGACGATGCTTCGATGGAACGGATCATGAATGTGCCGCCGCGCGGGATCGGGAATAAGACAGTAGAAACCCTGCGCATTTTGGCTCGGGAACAGGGCTGTTCACTCTGGCAGGCGGCGCAGATGGCTTTGGACAACAAGGTTCTGGCCACCCGAGCCGCCAATGCCCTGCTTGATTTTATTCAGCTGATCGTCGACCTGACCGCTACCGTGCTGGAACAGGACGATCTCGGCGCGATGGTCAAACTGGTCAACGAAACCTCGGGCATGATCGAATACCATGAAAAAGAAAAGGGCGAAAAGGGCCGCACCCGGGTTGAGAACCTCAACGAACTGATCAGTGCCGCCCAGAGCTACACCACCGAAATCGATTTTTCAGCACCGGCGGAACGGCTGGCGCAGTTTATCAGTGAAGCCTCGCTCGATGCCGGCGATAACCAGGCCGATGAATTTGAAGACAGCGTTAATCTGATGACCCTGCACAGTGCAAAGGGTTTGGAGTTTGACTACGTCTTTCTAGCCGGGTTGGAAGAAAATCTGTTCCCGCATAAGATGTCGCTGTCCGACGCCGGGGGTATTCAAGAAGAACGCCGCCTGGCCTACGTCGGCATCACCCGCGCGCGCACCCTATTGACCCTGACTTACGCAGAAAGCCGCCGCCTCTATGGCAATGAAACCTTTAACACTCTGTCGCGTTTTGTCCGGGAAATACCTGATACCCTGCTGCACGAGGTGCGTTTGCGTTCCAGCGTGTCGCGGCCAGTCAACTTTGGCCTGCAGCAGGATATGGCCATCGGCGATGCCGGTCTAACGATCGGGCAGCGGGTCAATCATCCGATGTTTGGCGAGGGTATTATCGTTAATGCTGAGGGCGGCGGGGCCCAGACCCGGGTATTGGTCGCCTTCGACGACGGCAAGGAACGGATGTTGATGCTCCAGTATGCCAATTTGCAACCGGTTTAAGCGGGGCTGAGATGGCCTTGGTTGAATCGTTCAGTGTGGTACAGGGTGTGGCGCCGAGGATCTTGATTCTCGGCTCGATGCCTGGCATCGCGTCGTTGCAGCAAAATGCCTACTATGGCCACCCACGTAATGCCTTTTGGCCGATTATGGCCAGCTACTTTCAATTTGATGTGGCCCAACCCTACGCCGCGCGCTTAAGCCAGTTGACCCATCAGGGCGTTGCCCTGTGGGATGTCTTACAGCGGTGTGAACGATCTGGCAGTCTGGACAGCGCGATTAAGGCCGAGTCGATGGTGGCCAACCGGATCGATCTCTGGCTGCGGCAAACGCCAACGCTGGTCGCGCTGTTTTGTAATGGCGCTAAGGCCGGCCAGTTGCTGCAACGTTACTATCCCGGCCTGGCGGCCACCGGCCTGGATGTAGAGATCTTGCCGTCCACCAGTCCGGCCTATGCCGCGCTGCCGCTGGCCGCCAAAACGCAGCGCTGGCATCAGAGCCTGCTGCGGGTATCCCCGAGCCAAGTGTGACCGGAACCGGTAGCGGCCTAGCAAAGACTCTTTTACTGTCCTAAGCGGCCCTTTGTTTTGGCCCCATTAGTTACAACCAATTCATCTCAGTGGCCAGAGTTTGCCCGACGATTTGCGCTTCGATCCAGTCGATTAACAGGGTGCACTCCTGTTCCACACGGATCCGCTCTGTGCCCAGCACCACCAGTGCGAACCGGCCTCGGTCGGTAGTGTTAAAGGGTTCGATAGTCAGGGCCAGATTCTGTTGGTTTTTGCCGGCATGGCGCAGGGCTCCGAGGGCTTTGTGCAGGCTCTCTGCCGACGTCACCTGTGGCAGGTACATTTCAATCTGGATAAGGCGCAGGTGTAAGGTCATGAGGGCCAGCTTCCGGTGACGTCAGTGGACATTTGTGCCGTGCTTGGCTGAGCAAGCGCGGCCTGGTATGGCGTGCAAGGCATAGCTGCGGGCGCTGTTTTAAAGCTTATCATCAATGGCGGTTGGAAAGGACGTCGTATTGGACTACCCTAAGGGCTTTAACGGCTCTCAACGGGAACTTACTACATGTATCCAAATTTAACTGCCATCGGGGTTGCCAACGCCGACTTGGTCGAAAAGTATACGGTTCGAACCGAAGGTCATTTTGATGTACTTAAGGTCTATTATAATCGTGAAAAAGGCGATCTCTTTGCACGCAGTGAAAAATTCAAATACCCGCGGCAGAACAAGCGAGTTAAAGTAGACAGCGGTACCGGTGCCTATAACGATACCACCGAAATTGCTACGACGCTGCGTTATGTGATCGAAGAACTGGACCAGGTCGCTAAACGGGAATCGGTCCCAGAGCTGGACCTCAAGAAACAGATATTACAGGATTTGCGCCATTTGGAAAAAGTGGTTCAGTCCAAGATCTCTGAAATTGAAGCCAACCTAGAACGCCTGTAACCCTTTCACACCGAAGCAATGGCCAACGCTCCACCCTCGGGTCGCAGCGTCGGTCGTTCGCCATCCGCTCAAACTCAACCCTATTGCTGATTTTTTTCTGGGAATCCTCTGTGCTGTCATACTTGTTATTTTCGCTGCAAATTACCCTGCCCATCGCGATACTGGTGTTACTGGGCACCCTATTTAAACGCATCGGCTGGATCGACGAACCCTTTAACCAGTCGGCCTCAAAACTGGTGTTTAATGTTGCCCTGCCGTCGCTGTTGTTTGTCAATGTTATCAAGGCCGAGTCTGGTGCGGTCATTGATTGGACCGTTATAGGTTTTGGCGCAGCCTTCACCTTGGCAGCCTTCTTGTTGCTGTCATTGTTGAGTCACTGGGTCACTCCCATTCGAGAGGAACGGGGTGTTTTTGTCCAGGGGGCCTTTCGCGGCAATATGGGTATCATTGGTTTGGCGTTTTGTCTCAGTGCTTTTGGTGTGGCAGGCGCCACCTTGGCTTCTATTTACTTGGCGGTACTGTCGCTGATCTACAATATATTGGCGGTGGTCACGCTGAATCGCTGGGCCCCGAAATCGGGTAATGCCAATATAGTTGTTTCGTCGCTCACAAGTTTGGCTAAAAATCCTTTAATCATCGCTATCCTATTGGCCAGCTTGTTGCGGGTATCGGCTATCAGCGTGCCCGACGTTATAATCGTCTCGGGCCAATATTTGGCACAGTTGACCCTGCCCTTGGCATTGTTGAGCATCGGTGCCAGCCTATCGTGGTCGGGGTTTTTATCGGCTGGCAAGGTGACCGCCTATGCCACTGCGCTGAAGCTTATTCTGATACCCTATTCGGCCGCCTGGTTGGCCCACACGCTCGGTTTTCGCGATCTGGAATTGGGTGTGATATATCTGATGATGGCCACCCCAACCGCGGCCGTCAGCTATATGATGGTGCGCGCCATGGGTGGCAATGTTAGCCTAGCGGCGAGCATCATTGCCGTGACCACGGTAGCCAGCCTGGTAACCACCAGCTTTGGTTTGGTAGCGATGAAGGCAATGGGCTGGATCTAGCGGCACTCGAAGTGGATACGGTTTTGCGCAGCGCACGGATTGCAGCGTGGCCACTGCGCCAGGGGCGCATTGCCAGACAGCGCACCGTCATCGAGCTTCTGGGCAATGCCCCGCACGGAAAAGAGTTTCATAGCCACTCTCCTATTTAGATTGGAGTCCCTACCAGCTTGTATGGCCCCGGACTAAACCTTGCCGTCCTGTAGCCGGTTGCGGGCGTCTCTAAACAGTCGAACCTTAGGTTCATCTACGTTGGCGGCCAAGGCGGCCAGTTTTAAGTCGATGGACTCCAAGGCCGCCGCAATTCGTTCCAGGGCTGGGCTCAAGGTTTGGCGTGTAGTCTCCTTAGCCCTTTCTTGCGCGTTCTGAGGCTGGCTAATGTGGTCCGTTGAGAGCAGTAATTCGTGCTGGATTTCTGCGATGTCGGAACCGAGCAGGTAAGCCCGATCATCAGCAAAGGCACACAGCAGCAGACCGTCGCTAATCTTATTAATGAGGCGGGGAATGCCACCAGAATAATCGTGCACCAGCTTGATGATGTCTGATGGGAAAAGCTCGCGGTTTTGTATACCGGCCACGCTGAGGCGATGATGGATATACTGCTCAGTATCATCGAGCGGCAACCCTTCCAGATGAAAGAACAGCTTTACGCGCTGACTGAGTTGCGGAAGCTCGGCAATATGGTGTTTTAATTCCGGCTGACCGAGCAGAATGACGCGTAAAATGGGTCCGTGGGCACTTTCCATACCGGCCAGCAGCCGAATGTCTTCGAGGTTTTCACGCCGCAGATTTTGCGCTTCATCGATTGCCAATAGAACCGGAATGCCTTGGTCGGCCAGCTGCCGTAGGTGATCGTTAATGGCGCACAGCAGGCTAACCCTGTTTGCTTCGGCCCAGGGTATGCCGGCCTGTTGGAGAATAGTTTGGAACAGATCATCGCCTTTAAGGTTGCTGTAGGCGATATGGAACAGTTTGACCTCCGCCTTGACCTTCGCCTTGACCTTCGCCTTGATTTCGGAGATCATTTTTTTCAATAGGGTGGTTTTACCCGAGCCTATTTCACCGCTAATTACGACAAAACCTTCCGGGCTCCAAATTGCCGAATCCATAAAGATAAAGGCCCGGGAATGTTGCTGGGACATGTATAGAAAATCCTCTTCCGGTGCCATGCGAAAGGGATGGCGCCCGAAACCAAAGTGCTCTAAATACATATTAACAGCGCTCCTTATTCAGAGGAATTGTTACAGGCGCCAAAGCTTGACCTCGGCGGCGGCGAAAGCGGCACGATCCATAATGGATTTAACATCATAAAGGCCTGCTGCGGGCTTTAGCAGGGCGGCAAAGTCACGTGCGCTGATGGCCTTATATTCCTTGTGTGCGACACAGGCTATTATCGCATCGAGGCCCGTTAGGTCGGATAAATCGGTCAGCTCGATGCCGTATTCGTGCCGAGCCGCCTCCGGGTTGGCGTGACTATCGTGCACCAGTGTCTCAATACCCCAGCTTTGCAGGCCACGAATGACGTCTATCACCTTGGAGTTGCGAATGTCCGGGCAGTCTTCCTTAAAGGTGATGCCCAGTACCGCCACCCGGGCGCCCTTGACGGGCTGGTCGTTGGCAATTAATTTTTTCACCAGCTCACCGGCCAGATACTCACCCATGCCATCATTGATGCGGCGTCCAGCGAGGATGACATCGGGATGATAGCCGAGCTTTTCCGCCTTATGGGTCAGGTAATAGGGGTCGACGCCGATGCAGTGGCCGCCGACCAGCCCGGGTCGGAAGGGCAGGAAGTTCCATTTGGTGCCGGCCGCCGCCAAAACCTCAAGAGTATCGATATTCATATGGTTGAAGATAATTGCCAATTCATTCATCAGCGCAATGTTCAGGTCGCGCTGGGTGTTTTCAATGACCTTGGCCGCTTCGGCGACCTTAATGCTGGCGGCCCGATGGACACCGGGCTTAACCACTGACTCATAGACGGCCGCGACGATCTCGAGTATTGCCGGGGTTTGGCCCGAGACGATCTTAAGAATACTGGTAAAGGTCCGCTCCTTATCGCCCGGATTGATTCGTTCAGGAGAGTAACCGACGAAGAAATCCACGCCACAGGTCAGGCCGGATGTTCGTTCCAGTATCGGCACACAATCTTCTTCGGTGGTACCGGGATAGACGGTGGATTCATAAACCACAATATCGCCTGACTTGAGCTGCGGCCCAATGGTTTCAGATGCACGGATGAGCGGTGTTAGGTCCGGCTGTTTTGAATCATTGATCGGTGTCGGTACGCCCACTATATGAAAGTCGGCCTTGGCCAGGTCGGCCGGGTCGGAGGTATAGAACACATCGGTCGCCGCCAACTCTTCGGCCGACACTTCCAGGGTATGGTCGAGCCCGCTTTTTAACTGGGCAATGCGTCGGCTATCGATATCAAAGCCGACGCATTGCCGCTGTTTGCCAAAGGCCACCGCGACGGGCAAGCCCACATAACCTAAGCCGATAACTGAGATGGTGCGATTGTGAGCAGTTGTCATATATGTTCCTTAATTCTAGGAAGTTAGGCCAGCTTGACGAGAGCGTCGTCCATATTGGTATAGGTCTCGGTCGGCTTAAAAGACTGTAAGCTGTCAGACAGGGTGCCGAATGCGAAGTCATCGATAAGCCGTTTTAGACGAGCTTCACATTTTTCCAGATTGGTATAGTGCCGAAACCGAGAAAACCAACTGGCCTCAGTGAAGCGCGGCTGATCGGGGTCAACTTCCCAGGGATGCAGGTAGAAAATATTCGGTACGCTATTGCCTTGGCTGGCTTGTTGAAATAGCAACTTAAACAGGGGGTAGGGAAACTGGCGGAAATAACCGCCACCGGCGGCCGGAATATTCAAACCGGCGACCTTGGCTGCGGTCAGCGGGAACTCGGTCAGCATCAGGCCATTGCGGGTTTGTATCCGGTAGGGCTCATTGGGGGTATTGGCAATACCGTAGTTGTCGTGATAGACCGGAAAAATACTCGAATCCCAGCTAAAGCCCAGTTCGGTGAGTATATCGAGCGCCCAAAGAGATTTTTGGGTGATCGAATAGCTGGCGGCTCGGTAGCCCAAAATGGGTGCCTGATGCAGATCTTCCAGAATCTGTTTGGCGCGCTGGGTTTCTGCACGAAATAGTTCAGGGGTCTGGCCATAGATCAGCTGATGGCTATAGCCATGCGAGGCAATTTCATGACCTAAGGCTGAGATTTCCTTGACCAATTCTGGGTAGCGTTCGGCCACCCAGCCGAGCACAAAGAAGGTGCCGAGAATTTTTTTGTCGGCAAAGAGTCGCAGGATCTTATGGGTACTATTGACCACTCGGGAGGGTTGCTGATCCCATTGATTTGGTCGCACCACATGCCGGAACGCAGCGACGTGGAAATAGTCTTCGACGTCAATCGTCATGGCATGCAAGGTCTTTAATTCTGGCGCGGAATCCTTGGTGTTAAACATAATTACATCCTGTAATGATTTTCACTTAGTAAGCTTTTAATTGCGCAGTCATAACTAAGCCTGGTCGGCGCAAAAAATTATTATTCTAACGCTTTTTTGCTATCTCTGCATAGGCTATCGAGTGCCTATGATGACTTGTAGTTTATATTTTTTCGGTGCAATATGCTTATATAGAAGATCCTGGTGGTTGGACGCCGTCACCTTTTTGAACTGCAAGGAAGCAAAATTGTCTTATATTTATATTCGTAAGCACTATCTATACCTGCCCTATATGCTGTTGGCTTTGTTAGAATTTATTTTGCTATTTGCCAGTTTATATATAGTTAAAGAAATTCAATTTCTGTTGAATATCACACCCGAATCTACTATTTCGTCCGACCCGTTTGTCGCACTTGCGTATGCTTTTTTGTTGAGCTGTAGCTCGCTCGCTATGGGTGTCTATTTGGCGATTATGCGCGAAGGTTTTCTTGCGATGTTGTTTCGGATCTTGGTGGCCTATTGTTTTTTGGGCGCGCTGGCCTTGACCGTTTTGGCCCTTGTTTGGCCATCATTTAATCTAGCCGGCACTAATCTGTTTTGGGTCGTTATGCTGTCCACCAGTATGTCGTTGGTGACACGGCGGGGGTTCGCTAAATTGATCGACTCCGATCGGCTCTCACGCCGAGTCTTGGTGCTCGGCACGGGCGAGTCAGCGCGCCAGCTGCAACGCGATTACGAGAAAAATCGGCGCAGTTTGAGTATTCGAGTAATGGCCTACATAGGTCGGCTGGACGCCGCGATTGCCGCCCACCACTGTCTGGTGCAGCCCGGCGATCTACTGCTCTTTTGCAGTCAAAATGGCATATCCGAAATAATCGTCGCACAACAGGATCGACGTCGTTGCGATGGTGACCATTTCCCCATAAATGAGCTGATTCGCTGCAAGCTCAAAGGCATCGAAGTCACCAGTGCCTTGTCGTTCTACGAGCGCGAGCTGCGCCAGATCAAACTCGATATATTACGGCCCTCCTGGATTGTATTCTCCGATGGGTTTCATGTTGCGCGTGCACGCACTATTGCCAAGCGGTGCTTTGACCTAGGCATCAGCCTATTGCTGTCTGGGCTGCTATTGCCGGCGGTAGCTATCGCCGGGCTGTTGGTGTGGCTCGAAACCGGCCGGCCGATCCTCTATTCGCAGGTGCGGGTGGGCCAGGATGGACGGCGTTTTAATATCTACAAATTGCGCTCGATGCGTCAAGACGCTGAGCCCGGCGGTCAGGCGGTTTGGGCCCAGGCCAATGACTCTCGGGTGACCAAGGTCGGCGCATTTATCCGCAATACTCGGCTCGATGAGATCCCGCAGCTGTGGAACGTGCTTAAGGGCGAGATGAGTTTTGTCGGTCCGCGCCCGGAACGGCCGGAGTTTGTGGAGCAACTGAACGTCGAAATTCCCTTCTATGCGCATCGTCATGCCGTTAAGCCGGGGCTGATGGGCTGGGCACAGCTGAACTACCCTTATGGCGCTTCGGTGGAGGATGCCAAGGGTAAGCTCGAATACGATCTTTATTACACTAAAAATCAAAGCGTAATTATGGATTTACTGATTATGATTCAAACCGTCGAAGTCGTGTTATTGGGCAAGGGAGTGCATTGAGAATGAGGACGATTATTAACTTGCTAATGCTCAACCTGAGCAGCCTGTTGGCCCTCGGGCTGGCGGTCAGTTGTGCGTCGCTACCGGTAGCGATTACCCAGGCGCCTGAGCTGAGCTATAAGCAACAAGCCTATGTGATCGGCGTGGCCGATCAACTGCGGATCGATGTCTGGCGCAATAGCGATCTGACCCGTGCCGTCAGTGTTCGGCCAGATGGTTTCATTACCATGCCCCTGATGGGCGACGTGAAGGCTGAGGGCCTGACACCGGAAGGTCTAGCAGCCATTATTAGCGCAGAATTGAAGACTATTATCAAGAACCCTGAAGTGGCGGTGACCGTGTCCAACCCCGTGAGTGTCGCGTACCAGTTTCGGGTCCGGGCGCTGGGTCAGGTGAATCAGCCTATTTCTATTGCCTTTATAGAAGGTATGACGGTCATGGACCTTGTTTTGGCTGCCGGTGGTGTGAGCCCCTTTGGCGCACCAAACCGAAGCGTCCTGAATCGGCTCACCAGCGCGGGATATGTTGCATACCCGGTGCAACTCAATGACATTCTGCTTAAGGGCCAGATCGCCACCAACTACCTGCTGCAGCCAGCCGATATCCTAACGATTCCGGAAAAGAATTTTTGGCGGGGTGAATTCTAATGGATCCGAGCAATATTGGTGATATGTTGCATGCTCTTAAGATTGAACTGTTGCGTTACCGTTATGCTCTGGTCAGTGTCTTTATGGTGCTGTCTGCCAGCGTGCTGTTGGCGGGCTATCTGTTACCCAAGACCTACACTTCGAAGGTAACCCTCTACGCCGACGTGACTAACATCATTGGTTCCCTGCTGCAGGGCAAGGCCGAGATTACCGAGATTGACCGTGCCCAGGAAACCCGAGATACTATTTTTACCGACCGTATCTTGCGCTCGGTGGCCAGCAAGGCCGGCTTTAACGACCCGGACTCCGCCATCCGGACATTGCGCGGGCGGCTGCAAATTAGCGCCAATGGCGACTATGTATTCATCGAATATTCGTCGTCGACACGCGAAGAATCTTTTAGTGTGATCGATGCGGCCACCCAAACCTTCCTGTCCGAAACCGCGCGAAAAAAGCGTGAAGAGTCGCAGAGTGCGTTCGAGTTTATCGATGTCCAGGTGTCTACCTATAAGCAGCAATTGGCCGAGGCCGAAAGCCGACTAAAAGACTTCTCTGCGCTGAATATCGATATTACCGAACAGAACGTTTCGAATCGGGTGACGCAATTTAAAAATGAAATTCAGATTTTAGAACTGAATATTCAGGACAGTATCTCGCGCCTGGCCAGTTTCGAAACCGAGCTGGCTAAAGAATCCGAATTTTTACGCATTGAAACCGAGCGCAGTCAATCTTTCGAGGAGCGCCAACTCGAAACCTTCGAGCAGCAGTTGGCCGATCTGCGCCTGACCTATCTGGATAACCACCCGGACATTATCAGCCTAAAAGATCAGGTCGAATCGTTGCGCGGTCAGGTCGCGGTGATTATGGCTGAGGCAGCTGCCAATAAGAACTTTTCGAAAGTTGAAAACCCATCCTATACCAGCTTGAAAGGGGTGATCAATACCGAGCGCGCCGATCTGACGGCCAACCGAAGCCGGCTATCGAATATCGAACGCTTGCTAACCGGCGAGCTATCGAACGCGCAGACGGTCGCGGCCAAACAGGCGACCCGTCAGGAACTGAGCCGGGACTATGCGGTCACCAAGGAAGTGTACGAAGATATGTTAAAACGACGCGAAAGCGCTCGTCTGTCGATGACGCTCGACATAGAGGGGCAGGGGGTGTCGTACAAGATCCACGAGCCGGCCTCCTATCCGTTGAAGTCGAATGGTCTGCAGCTGGTCCATTTCGCGCTCCTCGGTCCGCTGTTCGGGCTGGCGGTTCCACTGGGTTTAATCGTCTTGCTAGTGTTAGTGGATCCGCGCATCCGTTCGGCAGCCTTTATGACCGATAACCTGCCGGCTGACCTGCGCCTAATCACTACCATCCCGATGTATAACAGTGCGATAGCGGAATTTACCAGTAAGCTGGATCTACTCTTACTGGGCGGTCTGGGTTTGTTCTATCTGCTAATTTATGCGCTGTTGAGTACCGGTTCCTCTGCGTTGACGGGGTTAGGCCTTGCCTTGGAGTCAGTCAACGGTATGGGAGTGTAAACGTGGAGCAAAATAAATTATTCCGGGCGTTTGAGAAAAACAAGGCTGAACGACTGCGCGAGCAGTCAAAAACCCAAACTGACGGCGCGCGCAATTTGCCCGACGCACACCCGGTGCCGACCAGCACCAAGGTACTCACCGACCTGCTTCCCAGCGAGACCCTGATGGCCTGCAAGGGGACCTTAAATGCGCTGCGCAACCCCGAGCCGATGACCGTTAATGAAATGAAAATAAATAAACTGGTTTATTCTGGTATGAGCAACCGAGCGGTACTCAATGCCTATCGTGAGTTACGGATTAAGTTGGTCGATGAAAGTGCGCCGAGTAATATTACCGTAATGATCAGCCCGGTTGATAGGAGCGACAATTCCATTGTGACCGCCATGAATCTGGCGATTTCCTTTTCACTGGATGTCCATTCATCGGCGTTATTGGTCGACTGCAACCCCTATGGTAGCCGGTTACAGAGCCTGGTGACGGCGCCGCTGACGGTCGGCATGACCGACTATATAATGGCTGAAGAGGTTGCTTTAGAAGATATCATCTACCCCAGTGGTATCGAACGCGTTAGCGTGATTCCACCGGGCAATAATCCGTCTTCGGCGGTCGAGCTGTTTTCCTCGCAAACGATGCAAGACCTGGTCTATGAACTCAAAAACCGCTACAGCGACCGTTTTATCGTGATCAATGCGCCACCGGTACTGGCCAGCAGCGAAGCCCGGGTGCTGACCCGCTACTGCGACCACACCGTGCTCACGGTGCCCTACGGCAAGGCCAATATGGATGCTATTGAAGACGCCGTCGAAGCACTGGGCGCGGCCAATGTGTCCGGCCTCGTCTATCAGCAATAGGGGGGGGCGGGGTGGCAAGCGCAAGATTAAAGCGTGCGGTGGTTATTACCAGCCTGTGGTGGCTGGCGGTAAGCCAGAGTGCGGCCCAGCTCGACTGGACCGGTTCGGTTGGCGGTCAACTCAGTGGCACCGATGCCCAGACCAGTGCCCAATTGGTGCCGACCCTCGGGCTTGCTTACCAGGGCCGGCAGCTCGACCTGTCTGCCCAGCTCAGCACCGGACTCGATAGCGCCCAGACGCAGTGGCGGCCCGATAGCTGGCAAAGCCAAAACCAACTAAACTGGAAGATCGGCGCCGGTCTGATATCCGGCGGTTTTGGCTTCGATCATCAGCCAAAAGACCCGCCGCAAAACCTCGCCAGCCGCCAAACTAACGACGATCTGAGCGCCTCGCTGCGCTTGACCGTGCCGCAGACCCTGAGCCTGGTGCATCAGGTAGATCTGACCGGCCAATATCGTCAACGCCGTTCGGGCAGTGCGCTGGAAAATCAACTCGACGAATGGAGCGGGCTCGGCCATTACGGCCTGAACTGGCGATCCGATGCGCGGACCCGTTGGGCCAGCGGTGTCGGTTTTAAGAGCAGCGATAGCGGCGCTCAATCGGTCAACGCTAACCTGGGTTGGCATTGGCAGACGGTGGGCTTTGGCTTCAACGCGGCCCTGACCGCTAGCCACACCAAGCAGGGCGGGCAAAGCTCCGATAATCTCGGCTGGAATGGTACGGCAACTTATCGCAACAGCTTTCTGGGCGTGCGTGTGCGCGCTGAACACAGCCAGACCGATGCGATCAGCTGGTTCGAAATGGCGCTGATCGAAACACCTATCGAGCAACAAACCCAAGTTTTGGTGGATCAGTTGACCTGCGCTCTGTTTGGCGTGCAACCCATACCATCGGTGACCCTAGCGGCTGACTATCTATTTGGCCGCAGTCGCAATCTCTTTAGCCTCGAGCTGATCGATCTGGAGAACCAGACCCGCCTCAGTTATCAACAGATTAATACCGGCCTGGTCTGGCAGCTGTCCAGCCAGTCGAGTCTCAATCTTACCTGGCAGCACCGACGGCAGGACGGGCTGGCCAGCGCCGCCGCCACGGCCACCCTGAGTCGCACACTAAACAGTCATTGGTCGGTGGGCGGCAATCTGCAACGGGATCTGACCGGTGCGAGTAAGCCACTCAATTGGTCGATCTCAATGAATTACCAGCTCTAAAATGCAGCCCGCCGTTGCCCCCCTTTGAGCCCAGCTGGGGCGCATTGAGAATACGTTTGAGGCTGGGGTCGAGCTTGGCTGGGGTCAACTGTCCCGGCCGCAACCGTGCTATAAACCGGGCATTCTGTGCTATGCTGCGACCTGCAAAACGGCGTAGTAAAAGGATTTTCACTACAAGGGAGTTGGCTTCAAGATGACAGGTTATTTGCCACCTGGACCGGACCGGATAACATTGTTTCAGACCAGGGCCTGGCAACAGGCCTGGCAGAGTACTTGGTTGCCGGCACTAATGCAGGACCCTCAGTTTAAACTTATACCTGCCGCCGATGCCTATCAGGTACGCCACCCCCTCAAGGGGCTGATCCCGGTTTCCAGCTTGGTCGCGTGCGGTTGCCACGCGCCGCTGGTTGGCTCAATACGCAGCGAATACTGGCAGCACGTGGCACCGATCGGCAAGCAGGCCCCGAGTGTCGAGGGATGGCTGCAGCGCGCGCTACCCTTTATCAAACACGAGTTACTCCTGCCCGATGTCGTATTGAGCAGTGAGCACTACGCGACGATACAGCGTTTTGCGACGGTCCATAAACTCACAGCGCTGCTCCGCAACGAGTCAATCGCCTATGCCGTCGACAGCCACAACCAAGCGTTTGCCAACTACCTCTCGGCACTGGGTGCCAACACCCGGCTGAAGCTCTTTAACCGCCGCCAGCGGCTAGCGAAAATGGGCGCCATTCGGCTGGTGAATCTGTGGCCAGACAGCACCGCTTTTGTTGAGCAGATCAATGCCTTTCATCAGATACGCTGGGGCCGCCCCTGTTTCAAAGGGGTAAATCGAAGCTTTGTGGAGCAGCTTATGATCCAGCTGGTGGCCGACGGGCATAAAGTCGACCTATCGGCACTGATGGTAGATGACGAGGTCGTGTCGGTCTTGCTCGATCTAACGGTCGACCACCGGACCTACAATCTGCAAGGGGGGTTTCTGGAAGATCGGTTCAAAGGCATCTCATTGGGCACCCTGCATCTTGGCTACCAGATCGAGAAGGCCTTCGACGATCAAGCTGTAGAGGTTTACGATTTTATGGGCGGCGATGGCAAAAACACCAACTACAAAGTTAAGCTGGCCACCATGAGCACCAAATTGGTTGATTTGACGCTGATCAAGAGCCGCTGGTTGGCGCTGTTCTATCGCTTAAATGAACACAAGAATCGACTCCTTAACGCCTAATTTTGTAACGCCCAGAGCGCGCGTTTGCCCCAAGTCAAACGCCACTGCGCACCTAGGCCGCGCTGTTACACCTTGTGAAACGTAAGCTCCTTGGCTCGTTCGATCCAACTGCAATATTGAATAAAGTGGCTGATGTTGTCAGTAAAACTGAAGCGTCTGAGCGCGAAAAGATCGTTGCGCCGGTGGCGGCCGGTATCAATATAGCCGGCTTCCGAAGAGAGCGCGGCGATCATGCCGGCTTGCTGCACCAGGCGTTTTTCTCGGCTGCCAAAGTCTACTTGAGGTCGGCCAGTAGGGTAACAGAAAACCGGCACCGGATGGCTCAACTCGTCTTGCAAACGCTGCCAACTCTGGGCGATTTCGGCGCGCGCCTCGGCATCGCTTAGTTGCGTTAAGACGATATGATTGCAGGTATGGGGGCCAAAATGGATATATTTCGATTCCAATGCCCGCGCCTGGTCCCAAGTCATTGCTTGGTAGCCGAGCGGAGCGATGCTCGGTACGCTAACGCCAAGGGTCCGGGCTAAATGATCGATAGCCGCGTGGGTAACGTTTATCGGTTGGCTTTTTAACAGTTCCCGAACTGTGCGAATAAACTGGCGTTTGTGCACTGCATCGTTCAGTGGCGCGGACAAGGGGGTGGCCGCTAAGACGATATTAACCTGGCGTTGGGCGGTACCGGTGACAATAAATTCCAGTTGATAGTCCCATGACCAGCTCTGTTTATCGAGCATGTTGGTGGCTAGGAACAGCGTCACCGGCATCCGATAGCGCTCAAATAGGGGCAAGGCCAATTCAGCCTGTTCCTGAAAACCGTCATCGAGCGTAAAGGCTACCGCGCGTGGCGGTAAGGGCCGATTTTCGATGAGCGCCTGGACCAGATCCTGAATCGAGATGCCGGTATAGCGGTGGCGCCGTAGATAGGCAAGCGCCTGCTCGATTAAGTCGAGCGGATGGCCTCGGATACCGAGCACCGGGTCGGCAATACGATGCAGCATCAACACCGGAACGCAACTGCTGCGGAACGGTTGCATAACGGCACTAATGGGTCGGCTGGCCAAGGCGCGCACGGTCAAGTCGGCAAGTGTTTTCCTTAACATAGCTAAAATCTATTCCATAAAATAGAGCTATCGACTTTGTCACAAAACGTCGAAAAACAATAGGCAGTTTTTGCGATGCACTATGCAAATTTCACTAGGGAATGTATTTAACAATGGGCGGGCCGATTAACTTTGTCAGCCAGATGGGCATCTTTTGCCAGATGGCAATGAGCAATTTGAACTTGGGGTTGTCCGGACTGTTAGCGGCCAACACAGTCCCCGTCGGTGTTTGATAATACCAATAATGCGGCACCGGCAGTGCGCGCCATTGTTTTTTAAACTTGTGGGTGCTGGCGCCCTGCGTTGAGCGGCCAAAATCAAAATAACCATAACCCTCGGCGATGGCGCGCGTTAAAATTTGTCGGTACATCCACATGTTGATATTTAAGCCGTTGGCCGACCGTAGAGTCGAGGCCCAGGGGATTTCCAAAACACCCTGGTGGCCGAGCAAAAACCCGACCGAGACCGGTCTGCCTTTTATATAACAGACCACCAGGGTGGTGTTGAGGTCCTGTGCGGCTAAGAGCTGAGCAAACCAGTTTTTACCGTACACCGGGGTGCCCAGATCGCGCATATTGCGGGCAAATACTCGATAGAAGTCAGCCAGCAATTCCGCGCCACCGAAACGCACCGACGGGGCATGTGCCAAGGCTTTATTGACCTGCGCCCGCACCTTGGCCCCGAGTTCGACATCGAGCTCAGCATCGAGCGCCGGCAAGCGGCGGAGCATACTGACTTTTTTATCGTAACAGGGGAAGGGCAAGCCCTGCAGGGTGGTGCGTATTTCAATCTGTTCTAACGTATCGGCCGCCAGGGCGGTGCGCGACTGCTCGATCAGCTGTTCGGCAATATCACGGTAGGCGGTGAGCGGGCCACCGTAGTTAAAAAACGGCACCGACACCGCATGTTGGCCAAAGAGTCGGCTGCGTACCAGGGTCAGTGGTAGGCCACCAATTACGGCGCCCTGATCCACGGCGAGCAGTATCTTACTGCTATGGCCAAAGGCGGTTTGGATGGCGGTTTGGACCGCTGGCAGATGGTACACACTGGCGTACTCAGCCTGTTGCTCTACAAAGGCCCGCCAGATGGGATCCTGCGGATCCTGAATCCAGCGGAATTGTGCGGCCTTGCCGTAATCGGCCAGCTTGCGGGTGAAACGGCTCGGTAAGGGCGGTGCGGCTTTGGGGGCCTGATCTTGTACTAGCCTGACGGCCTGTTGCAGAACCGCCTTAAAGGCGGCCTCTGCCTGCGCAACCGATCTGGCAACCTGCTGCATCTGCAGCTTCAGACGATCGGTTGCGTCGGGATCGTCTTGGGCGTGCTTAAATTGCCGGGCAATAACACCTTTGTCGGCTTGTAGGGCTTTTAACTGCTGTGCCGAGACCTGGCTCTGTTGCTGTAAATCGAGCAATTGGCGACAGAAAAGTTCCACCGGCGGCCGACTCAGGCTGGCAAAATAAGTCTGCGGATCTTTCAGTATTTGCATAACATCCATGTAGGTTTACTCAGCTTTTCAATCGTCAAATTGATGGTCTTCCCGAAGCAAAAAAATCGGTTAGAATCATGGCGCAGTGTACTGAAGTTAGCTCAATATAGGTATGCGCGGTCGTTCAATTTACAGCGAATGTCGGTCAAGGAGTACCACAGTGCGGTTTCGTTTGCCCTCTTCAATAAGGCCTCTAGCCCTGCTGACCCAATGGCTACCATTGTTGCCATTACTATCGGTCTTTAGCCTGGTGCTGTGGACCTTGCAAGACACCCTAATTAGCCTGCATCAGCGCTGGACCCAGTGGCATGGCCCATACTCCCACGGCTATCTGTTGGTGCTGGTGTGCCTGCTGTTTATCTTTCGCGACTTACAAGCCAAACTGCCCTTTAGCAAGGCCTGCTGGAGCTATGTTCCGCTGGTACTGGTGCCATCACTGATCTGGAGTTTTGGTCACGCAACGCAGATTGGCCTACTGCAGCAGATGGCCCTGCCTGCCCTGTTGGCCGCTCTGATATTACCCACGATCGGCCTAAAACGCTTTATTAGCCAACTCTTTGCTTTGGCGCTGCTCTATTTGGCCATTCCGCTATGGGAAATTTTGTTGCCAGTATTGCGCACCATGACCAACTATATGGCTACCTTGGGCGTGCGCCTAGTGGGCGTGCCCGCCTATATAGATGGATTTTCCTTTAGCTTACCGCATGGCACAGTAGTGATTGCCGGCAGTTGCGCCGGCCTAAGCTATTTGTTAATGGGCCTGGTTCTGGCGGGGATTAATAGCCGATATAGACATTTTAGTTTAAAACACTGCCTATGGAGTATTGGCCTGATGTCGCTCTTGGCCATTGTGGGCAACTGGTTGCGCGTCTTTTCGCTGATCTTAATTGCCTTCTACTCAGATATGGAACATCCCCTGGTGCGTGAGCACGGTAACTATGGTTGGTGGCTGTTTAGCGGCGTATTTATGCTGTTTTTATGGCTGATACGCCACTACCCTGAGGGCACACCACCCGAGCCGAGCCGGGTTGTTACGACTAAATTAACCTGGCCCATAAGAGCCAGTTTGGTCCTTCTGATCACCGGGGCGTTGGGGCTGGCGCTACCGCTGTGGTTGCTCAGCCAAGCTGCACCGGCGCCAGATGCAGAGCGCAGTCTAGTGGACTCAGCAGTATTGCCGGGTTGGCTTGCTGTGCCCGCTGAAGTGGCCAATCGGCAGTATCGTTCGGGCTATTCAGGCTATGACCGCGCTCACTATTGGCAAACCCAACTGGCCGGAAAAACATGGCTGATTGGCCAGCTGGTCTATCAACAACAGCAGCAAGGCAAGGAGCTGATTAGCGCGAGCAATAGTCTGACCCAGGGTCAAGACCAGCCATCGGTGCTCGCCTTCTTGACCGGCAATAGTGCCTTGGAAGCGGTGCTGATCGCCGGTAAAACGCCGCGCTTATTGGTCTATACCCATCAAATCGGTAAGCGCCTTGAGTTGGGCGCAGTGCATGGCAAACTGGCCCAGTTTAGCGAGCTGCTGGCCGGCCGGCCGGTCGTTGCCTTCTGGTATGCGACGACGACCTGCAGCAGTTACCAATGTCAGGCCGAACTGGCAATGCTCAATAACAACCCGCCCGCAATACCGAGCTGGCTCGCCGCTACGGCGCTCTATTAAAGGGTAGATATTGTCCTATGACCTGTATGACTATGGCTGCCGCTATGGATATCGGTACCCAGCGTGAGGTTAGACTTACCACCAACCGGCAAGACGGGCCCGGAACTTGGTTGGCGTGTCACTGGCATCATTGTGCAGGGCAATGCGCAATAGCTCGTGCCGTTGTAAACTGGCCAAGCGGTTGATGCCACGCTGGGTGGTAACGGCCGCTTGATAAGTCTGCCGTACCCGTTGTAAGACGTCGGCGTTGTAGTCCCCATTTGGAAAGCAAAACAGGG
>Ga0307492_10000242_pt1 | contig 23478 bp, 25 predicted proteins | sample SI3LmetaG_FD_202365 | JGI IMG/M metagenome (GOLD analysis project Ga0307492, IMG submission 202365) | Sea-ice brine microbial communities from Beaufort Sea near Barrow, Alaska, United States - SI3L | ecosystem: Environmental > Aquatic > Marine > Coastal | place: USA: Alaska | collected 2017-05-06 | reverse complement strand
GCTAAGGTGTTTTTAATGACTAATGCCAGGCTTGGCCCTGGAGATAATGCGCCCATCATGCAAATAACGACAAAAGATAACCATAAGTGAAATTCCATTAACTATTATTCTCTTCTTTAAATTAGGTGTCGTAGCAAGTTTAGTGCATTTTATTGAATTGGTGAACGTTTACGCACTCGTAAAAAGCTAGCGAATTTTGGCACACCTCGTGCAGTTTTACCAATGTATTTGAAGGTAATGGTGCTGCCTATGGAAGGTGGTTTTTGGCGTTGCTTATCAGTAAAACCACTCCCTATTTTAAAGACTAAACCTGATGGCATTTTTACTTTTAAAGACCCCATTTTATTTCTATATTTTCCTTTACCTTCTATATGAGCAATAACAATAGCTTCAGCATCATCATGTTGCTTTAATTTCATTAGATCATGACTTCTGCCTGCTTTGTAATGTGCTGCTTGATGATGAAGCATTAATCCTTCGCCGCCCATGTTAACGATGTTTGCTAATCGTTGGTGTAATAATGCTATTGAGTTGATTTTTTCTTGTTTGATGACCAATAAATAAGCGCTGTTAGTTATTTCTACTAAATTATTCATCCGCTCAATACGTTGAGCAAAAGTGCCTAAATTTTTTGGTAAATCAAACAGCATGAAATGTATTTTCTGCCAGCAACTTACTTTTTGTAGTTTATGCGGTTTGTGTTTTCTGACACAACTGCTGATCTTTTCAAACTCACCTCTATTACTCCATAGTTCTCCATCAATATATGTATTAGGCCAATCCTTGGTAAACCATACAGGGGTATGAATAAGATTGCCTCCACGCGTAAATAAATTTTTTCCATTCCAAAATCCACGAATACCATCGAGTTTTTCACTGATGAAATATTCGCTAATATTTATAGGTTTTTTTAAGTTTGATTTATAGACCGTTGAGCGTTGAATTTTAGGAACATCTTTTGCCTGAACTTGAAGACAAATAATGCAGTAAATGAAGAGGTATAAAAATTTTAATGTAAACGAATTCAAAATAGAACGTCCTTGCTCATTTATAGATATATGAGAGTATAGAACTTATTTTTTATTTTGCTAATATAATGTTAATAAAGTGTACTAAGCTAATAGGTGTTTGTTTTACTTATTAGTGCAAGTGTTCAAGGGAGAGCTATGTATAGAGTATATTTAAAGGTCTTTTTAATGAGTATCACACTGGTATTTTCTCATGCTAGCTATGCAGGAAAAAAGCAATGTCAGTCTTATCTAGACAAGTTACGTAATATTCAGTCCCAGCAAAAGCAAGGGCATAGCTTAAAGCGTGGTGAAAGTCTTAATAAGCTTGAAACTAAAGCCAGAAAAAAATGGTGGCAATGTGAACAAGGTCATTTAAAAAAGGCTAAACGAAATAAAAAAAAGAAGAGACCTCAGAAAAATAAAAGCGCTAAGCAACCTAGCTTAAAAGGAGGTTCTTTAGCTTATATTTCCAAAGTAAATGTAAAGCCCTTTAAAACCTCAGCACCGCTGGTGTTAAAGTCCCGCTTTCAAGGAGAAAAATTACAAGCGTGGTTATTGTATTATCAACAACCTCAGAAATGTTTACGTCCTAAATCGACGAAACAGTTTGCTTTTTGTGTTGAAAACAGAAGAGATCAACAGCTAGCGTTTGAGAAAATTGATGCAATTGTACATATCAAGTAGCATCATTTTATGTGCGTGTTACTTTAAGTATTGTGCTTTTTTGTTACTGTAATGACTCACAAGCGTATCTATAGTTACTTGGTCATAATCTCTTAAACCACTTAAAAGCATGTGCTTTTTACCATGACCAATAACTTTACCATCGGCTATTAAATCAAAAGGTAATGTTGCTTTTCCGCGTTTACCTTCAATAATTAAACTTGGCGGTGTTAATTGCAATTGCACGTCTGAAAAATCAAGTTCATCTAAGTGTATAAACATGTTTTCGTACATTACCATAGGACGTGTAGGATTAATCATCACACTATTTTCAAACATTAACTTCACTAAAATATGGGGAAATGTATGACCTGAAAACTCGACATAGGCACGGATTAACGCGTTTATAGATTGTCTGTTGGTTGTGCATTCACCAGACGTTTCTATTTTCATATATTCTTTATTATTGTCATCGAGAATACTTGCAGAATCAGTTATCGTTTCAGGAAAAATAAGTTCGATACCATCAGAGACCATACCGGAAAAAGTAAATCCCATGTTTTGAGATAAACCAGACTTCTCTAATACTAATGAAAAAAGTAAATCTCCAGGTATACAAAAGCGCTTTGCATCAGCATCATGTAGTGGATTGAAATCATCGGCAATTTTTTTTGCAAAGTCGCTACCTTGCTGACGAGAAAAACTAATTCGATCGCCTTTAACATTACAATAACTCTCTAGAAACATAATACCTACAAATTTTGTTTGAAAACCGCCGTATATTAGCAGTTACCCATTTATAAATCGCAATTATATGTAAGATGCAATACTAAGCAGACCAGTTTTTTCAGCGTGTTTATTCGATAAAAGGCGAAGTAAAATTATTAACTAAAGCTTCTTTGTGGATTTTGGTAAGCTGTTTTAATTGGTATTCACGTTTACAAGCGAGTTGCCGGTTTTCTTGCGCTTCTGCATAGACTAATTTTACTGGGCGACGCGCCCTCGTATATTTAGCACCTTTTTTGTTACAGGTATTGTGCTCCTGCAATCGTCGAACTAAATCTGTAGTAACACCTGCGTACAAACTATTGTCAGCACAACGTAAATAATAAACAAACCAACTTGGTTTGAGTGTAGGTTTTTTTTCTGGCATGAACTTAGTATCGCAATTTTTATCATTGAAATCGATAAAAAGCTGGCTGTCATTTCCAGAGTTTTATAACATGCTCTTTAATCTTCCCCAAGAAAACTATCGAGACAATAAATGATCCACTACGATGCCGGTGCTTTGAGTAAAATGACCGCTCAATTAGATGAAAACGGACTTGTTCATTACCAATTACCTATCGGTGAACAGACTATCGATATGAATGCGCTAATTGGAAAAAGAATAACGTTAGACTATCAAGGTAAAATCGGCTGTCGTCATTGTGGAAGAGCAACGAAAAAAAGTTATTCACAAGGTTTCTGTTATCCGTGTATGCAAAAGCTAGCACAATGTGACATGTGCATTATGAAACCAGAAACTTGTCATCATGCGCAAGGTACGTGTCGTGAACCAGAGTGGGGCGTTAAAAACTGCATGGTAAATCATTTTGTTTATTTAGCGAATACTTCGGGGATTAAAGTCGGTATTACTCGCCATACACAAATACCGACACGCTGGATTGATCAAGGCGCCACGCAAGCTTTGCCATTATTTAGAGTAAGTACACGTTTGCAATCAGGTTTAGTTGAAATAGCACTTGCTAAGTTTATTGCAGACAAAACAAATTGGCGAGCTATGCTAAAGGGGTCAGGTGTACCTGTTGATTTAAAATCACGTGCAGAAGAATTAATACCTGAGATTTCAGCACAGTTAGATGAACTAAAATTACGTTTTGGTGAAGATGCTGTTGAGTTACTCGATGAGCCTGTTGTTCATTTGAATTTCCCTGTGGAGCAATACTTAGAAAAAATCGGATCATTTAATTTTGATAAAACACCACAAGTTTCAGGGTTATTGCTGGGAATTAAGGGGCAATATCTTATTTTCGATAAAGGCGTTATCAATATTCGTAAATTTGGTTCTTACCAAGTGGCTCTTAGCGTTGAAGATTAATGATTGATAAAAAATGATAATAAAGTCACTAAATAGAAATATAGTGACTATACTTATTACAATGTTAACTATTTGCTAATCATCTGTATTTTAAATAAAAAGTGAGTGGTCCCTGTTACATGCGAGTAACATTTTTAAATTTTGTGGGAATACACTTTTCAATACAAAATAACCCTATATATGCCTAGGATACCTTTCATGAATGCTGCTGAGTACGCCGAACAGGCAAGTGAAATATTTGTTTTATCGGATTCATTTATCCGTATAAAGGAATTAATTGATGATGCATCCTCCACAATTGATGATATTGCTGATGTTATTTTACTTGACCCTGCTTTGTCAGCGACTATTTTAAAGCTCTCTAATAGCTCATTTTTTAATTACTCTGGCAAAATAGATACTATTTCAAAAGCGGTTTTAATTATAGGTATTACAGAAGTTTATAACCTCGTTATTGCTTACTTCACGACTAATACTTTTAGTAAACTAAAAGTAGATCCTGAATATTTAGATGACTTTTGGGAACGTAGTGTTGATTGTGCCTTAACTGTGAAATTTTTAGGCACTAAATTAAGAGTGCCAAATGCTGAGCGATTGTTTATTTTAGGTTTACTTCATAATTTAGGGGAATTGGTCATTCATCAATTTCTTCCAGAGAAAGTACAAGAATGTAAGCAAGTAAATGCGGATGAGTTACCTTGGACGAAGCAGCAACAAATATTAGGTTTCAGATATGCTGATGTTACCGCTGAGTTATTAAAACAATGGCAACTCCCTTTCAGCTTAATTGAGCCCATACGTTATCAAGATGATGAAGAATTTGAACATAGTATAGATGAGACCAAGTTACTTTATATTGCTAAACGTGTGATGACATTGAATCATGAGTGCAAAAGCCATGATCTTTCAGCAGTTATTGCCGATGAAAAATTAGATTCTTTGGCTGTGCAAAAAGAATTGTTACGTGATGCGAGCGACTTTTGTGATATGGAACGCTTGAGTATATTGGCTGTACTTAATCCTAGTGCATCTATGCTTTATTAGTATTTGCCTTATATCTGATATATAGAAAAATTTTCTTTATTTGACCTTTGGTGACCTCTGCAATGTAGTGATTCTTTTTATTGTCAAAATATTTAAATTTTATGGGTGTATATGACTTTTGTTCCATTACATCGCTTTGATTAGAGATAAAGGACAAGTTAAGTCATTAATTTAATGACATGTATGATTTCATTATTATTTCCATTTCTGTCCAGCTATTTATCTATTAAAGCTAATAGATAAAAACCTAAAAAATACTTTTTTTAAACATCCTTAAGGGAAACTTTAGGGCGCTCAAGCTTAGAAATACAATGATCAAAATAAAATGAATTACACACTAAACTTCATGATCCAATACGGAGTTGTTATTAAACAGCAGCTTTAAATATTATGCACCAAGTACTCCCATCTGAAAAATTTTCCGCACCAATTCAGTGCCATCACATTATTAATATTTATACCTTTATTGGTATCTTGCTGAATATATAGACTTTTATTCATTGGCATGACATTTGTATTGTTATAAGCAAATTATAAATAAGGGTAAAAACATGAAATTGGTTAACGCAATAATAAAACCTTTTAAGCTTGATGATGTCAGAGAAGCTATTTCTGAAATTGGTGTTGAAGGTTTAACAGTAAGTGAAGTTAAGGGGTTTGGTCGACAAAAAGGTCATACTGAATTGTATCGTGGCGCAGAGTATCAAGTTGATTTTCTACCGAAAGTAAAGCTTGAAATCGCCGTGAATGACGATATTGTCGAACGTTTAGTTAAAGCAATTACTGAATCTGCACACACTGGGAAAATTGGTGACGGCAAAATATTTGTTTATGACTTACAGCAAGCTGTGCGTATTCGTACCGGTGAGCAAGATGTTGAAGCTATTTAAGGGGTAAATCATGGAACAAAATATTTTTCAGTTACAGTATGCAATGGATACTTTCTATTTCCTAATATGTGGTGCCCTTGTTATGTGGATGGCTGCTGGTTTCTCTATGTTAGAGGCAGGTTTAGTTCGCGCAAAAAATACCACAGAAATTCTAACTAAAAACATTGCGCTTTATGCTATTGCTTGCATGATGTATTTAGCATGTGGTTATGAAATTATGTATGGCGGTGGTTTCTTCTTATCAGGCATTGAAAGTGTTGATGCTGATGCAGTATTAAAAGAATTTGCTGGTCGTGAAGATGGCTTCAATGGCGGCGCTATTTATTCAAAAGCTTCTGATTTTTTCTTTCAAGTTGTTTTTGTAGCGACGGCGATGTCGATTGTTTCTGGTGCAGTTGCTGAGCGTATGAAATTGTGGGCATTCCTTGCTTTTACAGTTGCTCTTACAGCCGTAATCTACCCACTTGAAGGTAGCTGGACTTGGGGCGGTAACGCGGTATTTGGTTTATACACTTTAGGTGACTTAGGTTTCTCTGATTTTGCAGGCTCAGGTATTGTACATATGGCCGGTGCATCAGCAGCATTAGCTGGCGTATTATTACTCGGTGCACGTAAAGGTAAATATGGTGCTGACGGTCGTGTTAATGCAATTCCTGGCGCTAACTTACCTATGGCTACGTTAGGTACGTTTATTTTATGGATGGGTTGGTTTGGTTTTAATGGTGGTTCAGTATTAAAACTTGCTGATATTAACAGTTCACATTCTGTTGCTATGGTTTTCTTAAACACCAATGCTGCAGCCGCAGGTGGTGCAATAGCTGCCTTGATTTTTGCTAAAATCTTATTTAAGAAAGCAGATTTAACCATGACATTAAATGGTGCATTAGCAGGTTTAGTTGCTATTACTGCAGAGCCTTCAACGCCAACAGCACTTCAATCAACCTTGTTCGGTATGATCGCAGGTGTAATCGTTGTGTTATCAATTATTGGCTTAGATAAATTGAAAATAGATGATCCAGTAGGTGCTATCTCAGTTCATGGTGTTGTAGGCTTATTTGGTTTATTACTTGTTCCTATTACAAACTCAGCATCGAGCTTCAGTGGTCAGTTAATTGGTGCCGCAACGATATTTGTTTGGGTATTTAGTGCAAGCTTTGTTGTGTGGTACGTGCTTAAGAAAATAATGGGTATTCGCGTAACTGAAGAAGAAGAGTATGAAGGTATGGATAAATCAGATTGTGGTATGGAAGCCTATCCTGAGTTTACTTAATACAAATTAGTATTTTTATACCAATAGAATAAACATTAAAAACAGCCTAAGGGCTGTTTTTGTTTGTTAATATTAAATAATTTACTGTGAATTTTAAAAAACTGTGTAAAATTAAGAAATTAACTGATGTTTTATTTTGGAAAAATCCGATGGCTAGAGAACAATTTGGTATATGTGCAGAACCAAGTTTACATGGTTATTATTTATTATTTAACGTATTAGATGATAAAAATGCCCACATTCGCCAAGCTCTTTCTCGATTGCCTGCCTTATTTGATACATATGCAGACCGTTTTTCAGAGTCGAATTTAGCCGGTGTTATTGCTGTTGGCGCTAACTATTGGGATGAACTATACCCTGATGCAAGACCAAAAAATTTAAAGCCTTTTTCAAGTATTGAATGTGATGACCGTGTTGCACCCGCCGATAGTTATGATCTCTACATTGAAATTAGAAGTGATCGTGCTGACGTTAACCACATTGTCAGCACCAAAGTTTGCGCTCTATTAGCCAATAGCGTCGACCTAGTTGAACAAGTACGTGCATTTAGATTTCTCGATGGTCGTGATTTAACCGGTTTTGTAGATGGAACCGAAAACCCTCAAGGCCCTCATCGTCGCAAAGTGGCGCTCATTGCTAATGAAGATGATGGGGAGTTTGCTGCGGGTAGTTATTTACACATTCAACGCTATCGCCACAATTTGAATTTATGGAATCGTTTAAAAGTTAAAGATCAAGAAGATGTTTTTGCACGGACCAAACTTGAAAATGAAGAATATACAAGTGAAAATAAGCCACCAACATCGCATATTAAACGCGTAAACTTGAAAGATGAAGAGGGTAATTTAATTGAAATTGTCCGTCAAAGTATGCCTTATGGTGACATGAAGCTACAGGGATTATTTTTTGTTTCTTACTGTCGCTCTCCCGAACCCTTTGAATTGATGTTAAAAGCCATGATCAAAAGTGATGCCCATGGTCATTTTGATCATATGCTTAAATATACACAGGCAGAAACAGGCGCGTCTTTCTTCGCACCTAGCTTGAACTTTTTAGCTAAATTAGGTGGGTAGATTCTATTCATAATACTGAAAGGTGACTCGCCATGATAGTTAACTTTTCAGTATTTAATGTCTACTTTTATTGAGAATAATAACTCTAATTTAGCCATTGTTTCCTCTATTTTTCCAACATGGGTTGGTGCAATAAAAATAGTATCATCACCTGCAATAGTACCGAGTACCCCATCACTTTTACTCAAGCTATCAAGTAAACGAGCGATTAGTTGTGCTGCTCCAGGACTTGTTCGAATAATAATCATGACTTCATTGTATTCAATGTCGATGACTAATTGATGTAAAGGGCTTTTTGCTGTGGGGACACCTAATTCAGCAGGTAAACAATAAACCATTTCTTGGCGAGCATTACGCGTGCGAACTGCGCCGTACTTACTGAGCATGCGCGAAACTTTTGACTGGCTTATATTATCAAAGCCTTGTTTTTTTAGTGCATCAACAATATCGCCCTGAGAACCAAATTGTTCTTGCTTTAATAAATCTTTAAAAGCTTGTGTTAGTGCTTCTTGCTTTTGTAAAACTGTCATAATTTAACGGTGCTCTTTGTTATTTTTATACTACACTTTTTTTAATGTTATTATCTTAACGATAGGGAAGTAAGACCTAAGTATTATTCCATAAAAAGTATTATACGGTATCCTAATGCCATATATAGATTAATATTAATTGTTTTTTAGTGGCTGATGCTATATCTTTTCAGCATAAAAATTTACGTATTTACTCAAATTTTCTTTAACTACCGGAGACATTCAATGAAAGTTGCTGTTTTAGGCGCTGCTGGCGGTATCGGCCAAGCGTTATCATTATTATTAAAAACTCAATTACCAGCGGGTTCTGAGCTATCTTTATATGACGTTGCACCCGTTGTTCCAGGTGTTGCTGTCGATTTATCACACATCCCAACAGCTGTTAAAGTTGAAGGTTTTGGTGCTGACGCATTAGGCGACGCATTAACAGGTGCTGATATTGTATTAATTCCTGCGGGCATGCCACGCAAGCCAGGTATGGATCGTGCTGATTTATTCGCCGTAAATGCGGGTATTATAAAAACGTTAGCAGAAGGCATTGTTGCAAACTGTCCTAAAGCGTTAGTGGGTATTATTACTAACCCAGTAAACGGCACTGTACCAATTGTTGCTGAAGTCTTCAAAAAAGCAGGCACTTATGATGCAGCGCGTGTATTTGGTATTACTACGCTAGATGTTATCCGCAGTGAAGCTTTTGTTGCTGAATTGAAAGGCTTAAATGTTGCTGATGTTAAAGTTCCGGTAATTGGTGGCCATTCTGGTACAACAATTTTACCACTTCTTTCTCAAGTCGAAGGTACTACATTCTCTGATGAAGAGATTGCTGCTTTAACGCCTCGCATTCAAAACGCAGGTACTGAAGTTGTTAACGCTAAAGCGGGTGGCGGTTCTGCTACTTTATCAATGGGCGCAGCTGCAGCTCGCTTTTGTATGTCTTTAGTGAAAGGTATGCAAGGCGAAGACGTTGTTGATTACGCTTACGTTGAAGGCGCAGGCGAAGATGCACAATTTTTCGCACAACCTGTACGTTTAGGCGTAAATGGCGTAAGTGAAATTTTATCTTACGGCAAATTAAGTGCTTTTGAAGAAAAAGCTAAAACTGACATGTTAGATACTTTAAAAGCTGACATTACAGAAGGTATTAATTTCATCAAGGGTTAAGCCTGTTGAAAATTTGAATTAATACCAAACCGCTGTTTTTTTAACGAACAGCGGTTTTTTATGTCTTTAAATAATAAATATTTATACCAAATTGTTTTATGAACAACAGATTAATTAGTTGTTTAAATTCGATTGGTTTTTGAGGCCGCTTTGGCTTAACTGTGAACCTATCAAAGAAAGTAAACAATAAGCAGTAAAGAAATAAAACCCATGTCCTACAGAAGATAGCGTTTCACTGCTGATCATTAAGTTAAGTTTAAAACCCATGATGCTGAGTGTCTGCTGGTTTGCCGTTTCTGCATGATTAGTCGATAACACGGCTAGAAATATTGCGACCACAAAAACATCTGCCATCGACCATTTACCAATAGTGCCTACAAAATTGATGATCTTTCTTTCTATCTGCGTATTTCTTTTAAAATAAGACCAAGCAACTAAGCACGCTTTTAGTAGTGGAATACAAATAGAGAAGATAAAAATTAATGTCGCCACTAATAAACGGTCGTGTTGCCATAACTCTTCAATCGTGGTTAATAACGAAAGTTCTTTATTTATCAGTTCAGAGGTAAGTGCAGGGCCACTAATATTGGCACTTACATCCATCTGTAAAAAAAACATTGGTAAGAAAATGCCCGGAATAAAGAGTAATATAGCGATTAAATTAAAGAAAAAACCAAGATGAGTCTTCATCATTACACCGTTCTATTTGCAGCAATATGAGCAAGGCTAATTAATGCTTGCTTGTGTGCTGACTCAGGTAATACGTGTAAAGCCTCAATGGCTTTGTCAGCTTCTAATTCTGCCTTTTTCTGCGTATACACAATTGAGCCTGTTTCTTTCATTGCAGCCAGTATATCGTCTAAATGGTCCATTCCATTGCAATGTTCAATGGCATCTCTTATTAATTTCCTTTGCTGTACATTGCCGTGTTGCATTGCGTAAAGTAATGGTAAGGTAGGTTTGCCCTCAGCGAGATCATCACCGATATTTTTCCCCATCGCTTTTGCATCAGCGGTGTAATCCATAATATCGTCAACTAACTGGAAAGCGGTACCTAAATACTTGCCGTATTCTTGCATCGCTTTTTCAATAACTTTATCTTGCCCAGCAATAATTGCAGCCAATCGGGTTGCTGCTTCAAATAATTTTGCTGTTTTGCAGTAAATAACTTCAAAGTAACTTTCTTCAGTGGTGTCAGGGTCATTACAATTCATTAATTGTAAGACCTCACCTTCCGCCACAATGTTTGTTGCATCCGATAAAATATCCATTATTTTCATGTTGCCCAGTTTGGTCATCATCTGAAAAGATCGGGTATAGAGAAAATCACCAACAAGCACGCTAGCACTATTACCAAATAGGGCATTAGCTGTTTCACGACCACGGCGCATATTTGACTCATCCACTACATCATCATGCAATAAAGTAGCCGTGTGGATAAACTCAATAATCGCAGCGATAGTAATGTGTTCATCGCCTTCATAATCGAATGCACGTGCAGCTAAAACAGTTAACATAGGGCGCATGCGTTTTCCGCCAGCATTTACAATATAAACACCGAGCTGATTAATTAATGCAACATCAGAATTTATTTGCGAATAAATAAGATCATTTACCGCAGCCATATCGTTTTGAGTGAGGGCTTGTATGTTTTTGATATCCATAGAAAGCTACAGCTACCTTTATTGTTATATTGAAGACATTTTATGAGGCATGAGTTTACACGAAATTATTTAGCAATAAAGGGCTGTAGCGTATTAGTTTAATTATAAGCAAATTATTTGGAAATAGATGTGAATTACACTTGCCTGAACAAAAATCTTCGCGTAGAATTCGCGCCCTATATTTTTAAATTTAGCGTCTAAATAAAATGACGCTGTACGGAGTAGGTATGTACGCTGTATTCCAAAGTGGCGGTAAACAACACCGCGTAACTGAAGGACAAACAGTTCGCCTTGAAAAGCTTGAGCTTGAAATTGGTGCAACAGTAGAATTCGATAACGTTTTAATGATCGCTAACGGCGAAGAAGTTAATGTAGGCGCCCCTTACATTGCCGGTGGTAAAGTAGTAGCTGAGATTGTAAATCAAGGCCGCGCTGATAAAGTTAAAATTGTTAAATTTAAACGTCGTAAGCATTCACGTAAAGAAGCGGGCCATCGTCAATGGTTCACTGAAGTGAAAATTACTGGCATTAACGGCTAATTAGGAGCGATTCAAAATGGCACATAAGAAAGCTGCAGGTAGTACACGAAATGGTCGCGATTCAGAAGCTAAACGCCTTGGTGTTAAGCGTTTTGGTGGCGAAGCCGTATTAGCTGGAAACATTATTGTTCGTCAACGTGGTACTAAATTCCACGCTGGAACAAATATGGGTATCGGTAAAGACCACACATTGTTTGCTTTAACAGATGGTAAAGTACAATTTGATGTTAAAGGTCCTAAAAGCCGTAAGTTTGTAAGTATCGTTGCTTAGTCACTTTACTCAAACTTAATAAAGACCCTGCCTTTAAGCAGGGTTTTTTTTTGGTACTCATTCAAAAAAGTATCTTTATTTTGTATAAAAAATAACTTTGTTTTGGTAAGTGTGAAAAATAACTTATAATAAGGCAATAGTTTAATCTTGGAGTGTTTCAAAGCACCATGAAATTCGTTGATGAAGTTGAAATAAGAGTTGAAGCCGGTGACGGTGGAAACGGTTGTGTAAGTTTTCGAAAAGAAAAGTACATTGAATACGGCGGACCTAATGGCGGCGATGGCGGCGATGGCGGCGACGTTTATTTAATGGCTGACGAAAGCTTGAATACTTTAATTGATTATCGTTTCGAGCGTTTTCATCGTGCTAAGCGCGGTCAAAATGGTCAGAGTCGTGACTGTACAGGTAAAGCTTCAGATGATTTAATCTTGAAAGTGCCTGTTGGAACACGCGCTGTTGATGTTGACACCGGTGAACAGTTAGGTGATTTAACACATAACGAACAAAAAATGCTTGTTGCTAAAGGCGGCTGGCATGGTTTAGGTAATACACGTTTTAAAAGTAGTACGAATCGTGCACCTCGCCAAAAAACTGATGGCACTCCAGGTGAAATTCGTAGTCTTAAGCTTGAGCTATTATTATTAGCTGATGTTGGTTTGTTAGGTTTACCTAATGCAGGTAAGTCTACGCTAATACGCAGTGTATCAGCGGCTAGACCTAAAGTAGCAGATTACCCGTTTACAACGTTAGCACCTAATTTAGGTGTTGTACGTTTAGACACCCAACGTAGTTTCGTTATCGCTGATATCCCTGGTTTGATTGAAGGCGCTGCTGAAGGCGCTGGTTTAGGTACACAGTTTCTTAAACATTTAGAGCGTTGTCGAATTTTATTACATCTTGTTGATGTAATGCCTGCAGATGGTTCTGATCCACTTGAAAATGCTAAAACCATTATCAGTGAATTAGAGCAACACTCATCAAAACTTTTTGATAAGCCGCGTTGGTTAGTGTTCAACAAACTTGATTTAATGCTAGAAGATGAAGCGAAAGAGCTCACGGATAGCATTGTTGCTGGTCTAAACTGGACGGGCGAGGTTCGAAGTGTTTCAGCAATCAATAAATTTGGCACAGCTGACTTAACGCAGGGTGTTATGACTTTTATTGAAGGGTTACCTCCCGAAGTAGAGGAAACACCTGAAGATAAAACGGTTGAGTTCAAATGGGATACCTACCATGAAGAAGCCATATCAGAAGTTGAAGATGAACTGGGTGATGAAGATTGGGATGAAGACGAATTTGACGTAGAAGTTGAATATCGTAAATAATCATTAATCAAAATTATTAGTTTAAAAAAGTTCAAGTATCATTTACTTGAGCTTTTTTTATGACAATGATTTTATTTATATGACTTTGAATATAAATAAAATCATTAACGTTAATAACCTATATTAAGCATTGACGCTAAGTGACTTTATGATTTAATCATATACAGCAATTTTATAATAAAATTATCGATTATTATTGGTCACCTCATTTTTTATCTGAATTATATCCCTAAAGTTCTATGTCTCACGTATAATCACCGAGACTTTAATTTTGTTACTTTGAGTAAAAACACATGACAGTACTTTCTATGATCGTGGCACATGCCGATAATCGCATAATTGGAAAAGATAATGACATGCCCTGGTATTTGCCTGCTGATTTAGCCTATTTTAAAACAACGACAGTGGGTAAACCTATTATCATGGGGCGTAAGACTTATGAATCTATTGGTCGTCCTTTACCGGGTAGACAAAACATTGTCATTTCACGTGATGAAAGTTATAAAGCAGAGGGCATTGACAGTGTGACTTCTGTAGAGCAAGCAATTACTTTAGCGGGTGATGTAGATGAGGTTATGGTGATTGGTGGTGGTGCTATTTATGCGCATTGTTTACCATTTGCTAACCGTTTATACATTACGCATATAAAAGCGAATATAGAAGGGGACACGCAGTTTCCTGAATATGACATTGTCAATGATTGGCTGCTTATGCAAAGTAATCAATTAAGTGCTGATGATAAAAACAACTTCGATCTTGATTTCTGTATTTATAAGCGAAAATAAAGATTTTTGTAAACTTAAAAGCGCATTCAAAGCATGCGTTTTTTGCTTAGGTCATTGAGTATGTTACTGCTAATTTAGGTTAAATAATAATGCAAAGCAGTTATTTGCTTTTAGTGATCAATTCGTACGCACCTTGAATATCTTGTGCTTTTTGTTTGGCAACTTCCATCATTTCAGGAGGAAGGCCCTTAGCAACTAATTTATCTGGATGATGCTGCGACATTAATTTTCGGTAAGCTTTCTTAATATCTCGTTCAGGTGTGTCGGTTGTAACACCTAACACTTTATAGGCATTTTCTAATTGAGATTGAGAGCTTTTACCTGATTGTCCTTGATGGAACTGTGCACCAGCAATGATCATTTCTAATAGTTGATCTAATTCTTTAGCTGAAAAACCTAATTGTTGAGCGATAGTGTGCAAAGCTTGACGTTCATCGCTATCTAACATGCCATCTGCGAAAGCAACTTGAATTTGAATCTCTAAAAAGAGTAATAATAAATCATGTCTATTTCCACAAGCTTGCTTAAATTTAGCAAGGCGATCGCTTAAGGGAAATCCTGCCATTTTTCCTTCTCGAAAAGCGTCTTGAGCCTGTTGTCTTGATTCACCCTGTAGTGACAACTTGTCCATATAAGCATTGGCAAATTCAATTTCATGCTTAGAAACTAAGCCATTGGCTTTAGCCATATAGCCCATCACAGAAAAAGAGGTATAAAAAAATGTAGCTTGACGCTGATTTTCTGACCCCTTTGAACCTGATAAATTACTAAAATCTAAAGATCTTCCTTTATCAAAGTTATGACCAATAAACATCCCGATTAATGCGCCAAATAAGTTTTTACTCAGCATAAAACCAAATATAAAGCCTAAAATTTTTCCCCATATTCTCATTATTACTATTACCTGTTTGTATTATTTATGTGTTTATTTATTGAGATTCGCTAAACGTTCTGGTGTGCCAACATCTGTCCATGAACAAGACAGTATGTTGGCTGAAACCTTACCTTGATTGACTGCTTTTTTGAGCATGGGACCAAGTTTTAAGCTTTGTGCGATATTTTTATTTTTAAAAAAAATAGGACGAAAAATACTTATGCCACTAAAAGTGTATGTGAATTCTTTTTTGACCTCTGAGTCTGCCTGCTGCTCAATATTTTTTAGCTGATTATTGTCAAAAATAAAATCGCCTTTTATATTATGCTCTGGATTTTTAACTAAACAGATATGAGCTAAACAGTTGTCGGCTAATATTGGCATCTCGCCAAAACTAAAATCAGTAAACACATCACTATTAATGAGAAGAAAAGGTTCATTGTTATTATTGTTAGTTAACAAAGGTAAAGCTTGAATAATACCTCCAGCAGTTTCAAGTGCACCCTGTTTTTCAGGACTATAGGTTATATTAACGCCGAATTTTTTACCATCACCTAAATAGGAAGAAATCATCTCACCTAACCAAGCAAAATTAATAACAATATCGGTGATCCCACACTGTGCTAATTTATTAATATGATGTTCAATGAGTGGAATGCCTGCAACTTTTAATAAAGGTTTTGGACAATGATCCGTGAGTGGGCGCATACGTTCACCTCGTCCAGCGGCTAGAATCATCGCTTTCATTTTAAACGTCCATCTTTTATTGATTTCATCGCAGGTAAGACTTTTTTGACTATAAGCTGGTGAATAAAACCTAACTCTTTATATCGTTGGCTTATGTCAATAATGTAATTAAGTGTGAGTGGAATATCATCTAAATAGCCACTTTTATTATCGCGGTGATGTAAGCGAGCGAATATACCGCAGGCTTTAATATGTCGTTGTATGCCCGTTAAATCAAACCAGCGCTGCCATTGATCACGAGTGACATGAGTAAGTGAGTGCTGCTTAGCAACAGTATCAATATAATGGTCTAATAAAAGTGTAACCTGTTCATCAGGCCATTTTAGATAACAGTCGCGTAGCAATGAAACTATGTCGTAAGTGATAGGTCCAATAACCGCATCTTGAAAATCAATAACACCTAATTCATTACTTGTTAAAACCATGATGTTCCTACTGTGATAATCACGGTGAATTAATACTTGGGGTTGACTCATCACATTTTCAGTTAAAATAGAAAAGCAGTGAGTTAACTGTTTTTGTTCATCATCGGTTAACATTAATGATAAGTGTTCGGCTAATAGCCATTCGTGAAATATACTGAGTTCAAGTTCAACAAATGCTTTATCATAGCGCGGTAATTCTGTTGTATTTTCAGGTAAACCTGATTGAATACGAGGTAAAATCTCAATGGCTTTTTTATAAGTCATTACCATGTTTTCAGCTGATAAAATATCAGCTAAAAGTACTTCTCCAAAATCAGCTAAACAAAAAAAACCTAACGATAAATCAACGGCGACAATATTGGGTACTAAAATATTTTGTTTACGTAGACATTTTTGCATAAATACAAACGCATTATTATTTGATTTGTCTGAAGGTGCATCGACGGCAATGAATGAAGCCCCATTGATTAAAAAGCGATAATAACAACGAAACCCTGCATCGCCAGACAATGGCGTTAGTTGAATGTATTCGTATGAAAATTGTTGATTCAACCATTGATTTAGCGCTTGAACTCGAGAGCTTCGCAAGTTTATATTCCTCAAATAAATTGTTAAATAGTGATCTTAGCTAGGAGTATGAGAGATCATTACTCCCAAGTATCACTAATATACCGAATTAGCACACTAAAGAAAATTGCTATATTATATAGGTGTTTGAGTATAAAATGTTGCTCGCTTTTATTTGTATTGCTTTAATCATTCATCTATCGGACTTTTAATGTCATTTCCGCGCTATTTAATTTTAATAATTTCTTGTTTATCAATAGGTAAATATAGTTTTGCCGAACAAGTTACCAATAACTTCGATGATATGGCTCAGTGTCCTATTCCAACTTATCCACAATTAACCGAACCTCAATCAATTGAAAATAATAAAACAATTACTATTTTGGCAGATAATTCTGGTATTAATAAAAATAAAGTAGCCAAATTTACGGGTAATGTCATGTTGTTAAATAACCAACAGACTATTCTCGCTAATGAGATTGAATTAAATAGAGAAAATTTATCTATTAATGCAATAGGGGATATTCATTTTCAAAATAAAGGCATTGATATCTTTGCTGATCAGTTAAATATTAGCGAAGCACTGAAAGCTACGACATTGACAAACACTCAATATCAACTTGTTGGAATGGCAGGACACGGTGGCGCTGGGAAAATTGCTGTTTCTAAACAAGGTACTTTGTCATTAGTTGATTCTTCTTTTACGACTTGTTATGGCTCATCACCTGATTGGCAACTGAATGCGAGTGAAATTAAAATTTCTACAACTGAAAATTATTTAGAAGCTTATCATGCAAGGTTTTCCGTGTTTGATGTGCCGGTATTATACCTTCCTTATTTTACTATCCCTATTGGTGACGAAAGACAGTCTGGTTTTTTGTATCCTGAAATTGGTAAATCAGGTAAATCAGGTTTTACTACATCAATGCCATATTATTGGAACATTGCACCTAATATGGACGCAACTATTACGCCGAAATACATGTCAAAACGTGGTTCTCAATTAATGACAGAATTTCGTTATTTATACGAAGAACAACAAGGACAACTTGATCTAGAGTATTTAGATCAAGACAATGAACTAGAGCAAAACAGCGATGCACGTTATTTATTTCGACTGCAGCATATTGGTACGCTTTCGGAAAGGTTCAGACTCTACATTGATTACACTACCATCAGTGACGACAACTATTTAGTTGATGTTGGTAGTAAACATTACAATGGTAATGACGCCTATTTATATCAGACAGGTGAATTAGCTTATTTTGCTGATAGCTGGCAAGCTAAGGTCAGACTGCAAGATTTTGAAGTATTAGGCGATAACGAAGTAAACTATAAAGCGCTTGCTCAGCTTGAGCTAAATAGCCATCAAAAAATTAACTTTTTAGATGGCTTGTTCGACATATATTCAGAAATTACCAATTTTGATACCTCAGATATAACTAAGCCGACAGCAAAGCGTTATCATGTGGAAGCAGGCTTTACATTCCCTATGGTTACGCCAGCATGGTTTTTAAACTCTGAATTTAAATTGTTACAAACATACTATGAACAAGATAACATTCCCCTAGAAAGTGAACTTGAAGAAACGGTGAGTAGAACTTTACCTAAAGTGCGTTTGCACGGTGGAATTAACTTTGATCGACAAGCGCGCTTTTGGGGGAATGGATTTACACAAACGCTAGAACCTCAAGTGCAATACTTATACATTCCAGAAAAAGATCAAAGCAATATTGGTGTTTATGATACTACAACGCTACAAGACGATTATAATGGTCTCTTTCGCGATAAACGCTTTAGTGGTTTAGACAGGGTAGCTCAAGCTAATCAATACTCTTGGGGCTTAACCAGTCGCTTATTAGATGGTGCTAATCAAGAACAGTTGCGGTTTAGTTTAGGGCGTATCGTTTATCTCAATAATAGTAATTTGACAATTGATGAAAACCAAGGGATTGTTGCAGACGTATCAGCACTTGCTGTAGAAGTTTACGCGCGTATAAATAGAAACTGGCAGTTCAGCAGTGATATTCAATATAATACAGAAGATGACTTTACTAACAAGAGTCAAACCAGTGTCGATTATCTTTTTGGTAAAAATCAAACAATACAATTGAACCATCGATATACTCGTGATGTCTCAGGTATAACATTAGAACAATTATCTTTAGCGGGGAACTTCAGAATAAATAAAAATTGGCAAATTATTTCTAGAATAACGCAGGATTTACAGCAAAATAGAAGCATAGAAAGTTATGCTGGTTTACAGTACCAAAGTTGCTGTTGGTCGCTTAGCTTCGCATACCATCGTTATATCGCTGCAAACTTTGATGAACCGTCGGGTAATAATCAAAATCGCGATGAATTCGACAATGGTTTTATGGTAAGGTTTAGCATGAGAACAAAAGACATTACAGATATGTTCAACTCAAGTATATTTGGCTACAAACGCCCTTACTTTCTCAATAATTAAACATAAGAAATAGACGATACATGAAAAAATCATTGAAATTTTTACTTTTAACAAGCGCATTTGCGATAACTTCTTTTTTTCCAGTACAAGCTGAACAAGTTGAACTTGATCGGGTGTCAGCTATTGTAAATAGTGGCGTTGTTTTAGAGTCTGAAATAAAAGACTTAGTAGCAACAATTAAAAAACAAGCCCAAAAGAAAGATCAAGATTTACCGTCAGACAAAGTCTTAAGAACGCAAGTTACTGAAAAGTTGATAAACGATAGTTTAATTACTCAACTAGGTGAACGTATGGGCGTGCAGGTGAGTGATGCTCAGCTTGATGAAACGCTGACTAATATGGCTAAAGAAGAAAACTTAACTTTAGAGCAATACCGTCAAAATATCGTAAAAGACGGAACAAATTACGACAAATATCGTGAAGTCGTTAGAACTGAGCTGATTTCTGGCGAAGTTCGCAGTAATAGTGTTCGTCGTCGTATTTATATTTCACCACAAGATGTCGTTAATTTAATATCTTCAATGAAAGAGCAAACGAATAATGATGTTGAATACCGTTTAGGGCACATACTTATCGAGTTTCCATCAGAGCCAACACAAGAAGATATTAATGCGGCTAAAACACGTGCTAAAAAAGTGATTGAATTACTCAATAATGGGAGTGACTTTGCAAAGATCGCTATCACTTCTTCAGGTGGTTCAAATGCTTTACAAGGAGGTGATTTAGGTTGGAAAAATATCAATGAATTACCCACCTTATTCTCTTCAATTATTGAAGGAGAGCCGAAAGAAACCATTTTAGGACCTATTCGTACAGGCTTAGGTTTTAGCGTCGTAAAAATTATAGATATTCGTGGTCGTGAAATAGTTGAAGTAGAAGAAGTAAAATCACGACATATATTGATAGAGCCATCTGTTATTTTAAGTGAAGCCAAAGCAGAACAGATGCTACAAGGTTATATGGATAAAATTAAAGCAGGAGAAGCTGACTTTGCTGACTTAGCGAAAGAATATTCTGATGGGCCTACTTCAGTAAGAGGCGGTGATTTAGGCTGGGCAGAACCCGATATTTATGACCCTATTTTTAAGGACGCTTTGTCTCGTTTGAAAGTTGATGAAATACATAAGCCCTTTAGGTCTTCATTTGGTTGGCATTTAGCACAATTAACCGGTCGAAGAACACTTGATGCAACAAAACAAATGAATGAAAACAAAGCTTATAGGATCCTTTATAATAGAAAGTTTGGTCTAGAAAGTGCGCGGTGGCTTAAAGAACTTCGTGATGAAGCATACATTGAAATCTTCAATCGAGATGGAAAATAATGACAAAACGCATTGCTATTACCCCCGGTGAACCTGCAGGGATTGGTCCAGATTTAACGATTGCTATTGCTCAAAAAGATTGGCCGGTTGAACTTGTGGTTGTCGCTTGCAAAAAATTGATGCAAGAGCGAGCTGAAAAGTTAGGGTTGCCATTAACATTCATTGATTATGATAATGAGCTTGCTGCGAAACCACAAAAAGCAGGAACAATCACAATACTTTCTGTTGATATGGCTGAAGGTTGTATTCCTGGAGAGCTTAATGCTGAAAACGGCAGTTATGTAATTGAAACGTTAAGAATAGCCAGTGAAAAAAACATTTCAGGTGAAATTGACGCCATCGTTACTGGACCTGTACATAAAGGGTTAATCAATAAATCAGGTATCGCCTTTAGTGGCCATACCGAGTATTTTGCTAACCAAGCCAATTGTACTGACGTCGTCATGATGCTGGCAACAGAAGGTTTAAGAGTTGCACTGGTAACAACACATATTCCTTTAGCTTATGTTTCTAAAGCGATCACAGCAGAACGTTTACAAAAAGTGACGCGTATTTTAAATACGGACCTTATTAATAAATTCGGTATTACAGAGCCTAAAATTTATGTCTGTGGCATAAATCCTCATGCAGGTGAAGATGGACATTTAGGTCGAGAAGAAATAGACGTGATGATCCCCGCCTTAGCTGTATTAAAAGAAGAAGGGATCAAAGTAATAGGGCCATTGCCAGCGGATACAATCTTTCAAGAGAAGTATTTAAGTGATGCTGATGCAATTTTAACGATGTATCATGATCAAGGGCTACCAGTATTAAAGTATAAAGGCTTTGGTTCTTCGGTAAATATTACATTAGGTTTGCCGTTTATTCGAACGTCAGTAGACCACGGAACAGCACTTGAATTAGCGGGTACAAACTTAGCTGATTCAGGAAGCTTTATTGAAGCAATCACCACCGCAATTAAATTAGCAAATAATCAATCATGAATAATAAAACCCATTTAGGCCATCAGGCTAAAAAACGCTTTGGACAAAATTTTTTACATGACGAAGGTGTTATCAGTAAAATTGTTGATGCAATTGATCCAGAACCGGGAGAAAACCTTATTGAAATTGGTCCAGGATTAGGTGCATTAACAGAACCAGTAATTGAAAGAGCAGGTGCTATTTCAGTGGTTGAACTTGACAGAGATCTTGCTCATCGTTTACGTCATCATCCTTTTATCGCTTCTAAATTAACTATTTATGAAGCTGATGCATTGAAATTCGACTTCAGTGAAATAGCAACAAAAGAACAACCTTTAAGAATTTTCGGTAATTTACCATACAATATTTCTACCCCATTAATTTTTCATTTGCTTACATTCAAAGATAGTGTAAAAGACATGCACTTCATGTTGCAGAAAGAAGTTGTTGAAAGAATGGCTGCGAGTGAAAATTGTAAAGCATATGGTCGACTTTCTATCATGACTCAATATCAATGTCAGGTAATTCCTGTCATGCAAATTGGTCCTGAAGCATTCAAACCAGCGCCTAAAGTTGATTCTGCGATAGTAAGATTAATCCCTCATGGTGAAATTAAAAATCCCGTTAAAGATATTGCCTCACTAAACCAAGTTTGTTTAGCGGCATTTAATCAACGTAGAAAAACGATAAGAAATAGTTTCAAAAAATTATTTACGGTTGATCAGTTAGCTGATCTAGGTATTGATGCTACGCTACGTGCTGAGAATTTACCTGTTAGTGACTACATCAAACTTGCCAATTTCTTAACAGATAACCCGGTTGAATTATGAAAGAAAACTCACCATCAAGCACAGTAGATATCATCGAAGTAGAACACGGTATTTCAGTGAGCGTTCAAACTGAGTATATTGCTTCACAGTTTATTCAGAATGAAAAAAACTATGTTTTCAGTTACACCATTAGTATTGCCAACAATAGCAAAAAGCCTGTTAAGTTGTTATCTCGTTATTGGTTGATAACTGATGGTAACAATGAAACATCAACGGTTGTCGGAGAAGGTGTCATTGGCAAGCAGCCAATAATAGCACCAGATAATACGTTTACATATACGAGCGGATGCATTTTAAAAACGCCTGTTGGTAGTATGCAGGGGCATTATCAAATGCTCAGTGACGATAAAAATTTACAGCAAGTTGAAATACCCGTTTTTGGTTTGGCCCAGCCTTTAATTCTTAATTAAGAGCGACAATCAGCTTTATGGCTATTTATTTTGTTGGAGATGTTCAAGGTTGTTATCAGGAGTTACGCGCTTTACTTGCTCAAGTCGACTTTACCCCTGAAAACGATCAGCTATGGCTTGCGGGTGATCTTGTTGCTAGAGGTCCTGACTCCTTAAATACATTAAGATACATCAAAGGGCTAGGTGATAGTGCTAAAGTGGTTTTAGGTAATCACGACCTTCACTTACTCGCTATTCATGCAGGGATAAAAAAAGCGAAGCCGTCTGATTTTTTTGATGAGTTATTAGCGGCTTCAGATATTAATGATTTGATGGATTGGCTAGCACAACAGCCCCTTATTCAAAAACTGCCCAATGAAAATGTTTACATGAGCCATGCTGGTTTACCTCCTTTTTGGTCTCCTGAAGAAGCCATTGAACAAGCAAACGCAGTACATAAACACTTAGCTTCAACGTTAAGAAGTGAATGGTTGAAAGTGATGTATGGTGAAGAGCCTAGACAATGGTCTTTAGCTAAGTCGTCTCAAGAAAAATTTCGTGTCACG
>Ga0307492_10000241_pt1 | contig 23577 bp, 21 predicted proteins | sample SI3LmetaG_FD_202365 | JGI IMG/M metagenome (GOLD analysis project Ga0307492, IMG submission 202365) | Sea-ice brine microbial communities from Beaufort Sea near Barrow, Alaska, United States - SI3L | ecosystem: Environmental > Aquatic > Marine > Coastal | place: USA: Alaska | collected 2017-05-06 | reverse complement strand
GAGTAGACTTTGATTGCCCTGTTACAAACAATACTTTAGAGCTATCCTGCCATGCTCCTACCAACCCCGTTATTATGTTGGTACCGCCGGGTCCAGAGGTGGCGAAACAGGCAGCTATTTCACCTGAGAAACGGGAGAAACCATCCGCGGCCATAGCAGAAGCCTGCTCATGGTGGTTACAAACTACTTTCATTTTATCGTTGCGAGCGACAGCATCTACCAAGTGCATCATGCCACCGCCATTAAGCAGAAAAACTGTATTGATACCTGCTTCATTAAGCCTGTTTACGATGTAGTCTGCGACCCTTACTTTCATAAAACCCTCTCTGCCAACCTAACTATCATCATTTTTGCCAACTAAATTTTCAAAACTCTCGACGACATCGGTGACAGCGCTATGAATTAGTAAGGAGTCCACACCATATACTAAAAATGTGTAACCTAGCGCTAAAGCCCGCTCAATTTCCCCAGAATTACGACACATTAGACCAGCAGCTTTGCCGGAGTCTGTGATTACTTTTACAGATTCCTCAATAATTTGAATAATTTTTGGGTGTAAAGTATTACCCTCTAGTCCAAGTGAGACTGAAAGATCATATACACCGATATATATAACATCTAGCGTTTCAACCAAACAGATTTGCTCTAGATCAGACAGTGACTCTTCATTTTCGACAATAACAGCGGAAATTCCGAAGTCATTACTAAGTCGATTTCCTCCGGTAGGGGATAGAGGGGAATAACCGCCAGCTCTAGTGAAAGGATTAAACCCCCGCGAGCCAATTGGAGGAAATTTTGTTATCCTAACTGCTTTTTGTACTTCATCTAACCCGGCTACCTGCGGCACAACTGTGCCGTGAGCACCAAGGTCCAAAGCCCACTGCACTGCAGACGCATTGAGCCCTGGAACTCTCACCAAAGGTGCGCAACCGACACCCTCTAAAGACCTAATGCAGTTTTCAAGGGATCCTAAGTCATATACCCCATGTTCCATATCGAGTATCACAAAATCGAGACCACCAAGCCCGAAAATTTCAACAATCGATGAAGAAGGGAGAATTGACCAAATCCCCATAACAGCCTTACCATCTTTCAACCTCGCTTTCAGCTCACACGTAGAAGTCAATTTAGAAGCCGAGACCAAAGTAATTTTCTAACTTCGAAACCATATAATCGAGGTGATCTTTGCTCAAGCCTGGGTATAGCCCCAACCAGAGTGTTTGATTCATAGTGATATCAGTATTGGGCAAATCCCCCGATATTCTATAGTCAAGCGCCTCAAAATAAGGTTGCTTTGTCAAATTCCCAGCGAACAATAGGCGAGTACCAATCTTGTTTTCGTCCAAATATTTTGTAAGGTCTGTCCGATTTACGCCACAATCAGCCTTCAGTGTTATGGGGAAACCAAACCAAGATGGTTCCGAATTCTCAGTAGCTTCTGTCAAATCAATATAGCCAGATAAAGAGACCAATTTTTCGGCTAAATAAGCGAAGTTCGAGTTTCTCTTAGCAATAAACTCAGGCAACCGCTTCAGTTGAGCCAACCCACAAGCGGCCTGCATATCGGTAATTTTTAGATTGTACCCGAGATGAGAGTACGTATATTTGTGATCATAACCTACAGGGAGGGAGCCCAATTTTTGTGCGAACCTTTTGCCGCAGGTGTCATCACATCCAGGTTTGCAGTAACAATCGCGTCCCCAATCCCTAAATGATTCAGCGATGGTCATCAATTCGGCATTATTGCTGAAGACAGCCCCACCCTCTCCCATTGTCATATGGTGTGCGGGATAGAAACTTAGCGTGGCGATATCCCCCCAAGTTCCTATCATTTTCCCATCATATTTTGCCCCAAGCGCATCACAGCTGTCTTCAACCAACCAAAAGCCATGCTTATCACATATTTCTTTCACCCTTTTGACATTGAATGGGTTCCCTAATGTATGAGCTAACATTATCGCCTTAGTTTTTGGCGTTATAGCCGCCTCGATAAGATCAACGTCAATATTGTGCGTTTTTAGATCAACATCAACAAAAACAGGAATCGCGCCAAATTGGACAATCGGGTTGACTGTGGTTGGAAAGCCAGCTGCCACACCTATAACTTCATCACCTTTCTTAATGGCTCTGTCACCAAGTTTTGGTGAGGTTAGAGTACTGAACGCGACTAGATTAGCTGACGAGCCAGAATTGACCGTAATGAGGTGGTCTACACCAATAAATTCTGCTAACTCTTTTTCAAACTGCTCATTAAAGCGCCCCGTGGTTAGCCATCCATCTAATGAAGCCTCTACGAGGTACTGTAGTTCTGTCTCTCCTATAACCTTTCCAGAAACGGGTACGGGTGATTCCCCCGCAACAAATATTTTTTCCGCATACTGAAGTTTTGCATATCTGCTAACCAAAGCAGCGATATCAGCTCTTAAAGTGTCAACTGTTTCCACGTTTCATATCCTTCGTAAATTCACTAATTTCATCCAGGCAAGCCGCATGCATATCTGCATTCAACAACCATAACTTATGCCAGTTTATAATTTTTCCCAGAGTAGCTGCTAGACTCCAGGTAGGAGACCAATTCAAAATCGCCGACGCCTTAGAAATATCCAACTTCAACAGCCTCGATTCATGGACATTATCAGCTAGATCCAGCTGCCACGATGCATCCCCCCACAGTCCAGTCATATGATTTAGAATCCAATCTACTGGCTTTACGTCATATTCGTAGGGTCCGAAATTCCATCCACTAGAAACCTTAATTGGATCATCATATAGTTGTTGGGCGAGAATTATATAGCCTGACAAAGGCTCAAGGACATGTTGCCAAGGTCTTGTCGATTTTGGGTTTCGAACAATAACTGGCAATTTCGAGTCAAACGCTTTTAGAATATCAGGGATTAGACGGTCCTCTGCCCAATCACCACCACCTATCACATTGCCGGCTCGCGCTGTAGCCACACCAACACTGCTATCTTTGAGAAAAGATTCCCTGTAGGCCGCAGTAACTAATTCAGCACATCCCTTACTACTACTATACGGGTCTCTTCCACCCATTGGATCTGTTTCTTTATAACCCCAAACCCACTCATTATTTTCATAACATTTATCTGTCGTGACATTCACGATCGACCTGACTGAAGGACAATACCGAGCAGCTTCCAATAAGTTAGCGGTACCCATAACGTTGATTTCATAGGTCTCAAGTGGATTTTTATACGAAGCACGAACCAACGGTTGAGCCGCCATGTGAAATATTATTTCGGGGGAGAAGGCCAGCATACTTGAAGCTAACTTTTCATACGCACGTATATCGTTAATGTCAGACTCGACTATATTTGACAAACCTGCAATTTCAAACAAACTCGGATTTGTTGTTGGAGATAGCGCATAGCCCTTTACTATTGCGCCCATAGAACTAAGCCAGATGGCCAGCCATCCACCTTTAAATCCGGTGTGCCCTGTTAAGAAGACTCTTTTACCCTGCCAGAATTTCGAGTCAATCATAGAATCCTCTACCATGTCTTCCACGGCGCTTGTCCCAGTGACCACAACTCCTCAAGATGAGTTTTATCTCTCAAAGTATCCATTGGCTGCCAAAATCCATGGTGCTCAAACGACATAAGTTCACCTTCTTGCGCGAGTGACTTCAACGGCTCCTGCTCCCAAACACACTCAGGTCCCGTAACTCTCGTTAATACGTCAGGAGACAATACAAAAAAACCTCCATTGATCATAGCCCCATCACCCTTAGGCTTCTCCATAAAGCTTTTGACCACTTTGTTCTCGATCTCTAGAGCACCAAATCTACCAGGAGGAAAAACCGCAGTGACGGTGGCCAATTTTCCATGCGCTTTATGGAACTCGATGCTGGCAGAAACATCGACATCACTCACACCATCTCCATAGGTTAAACAGAAACACTCCTCATCTTCTATATATTGCCTAACCGCCGCTAACCGACCACCAGTCTGACTATTCTCCCCTGTATCAACCAAAGTAACCTTCCAAGGTTCAGCTCGCTCGTTGTGCACTTCCATGCGATTAGTAGCCATATGGAAGGTAACATCCGATTGATGAAGAAAATAATTGGCAAAGTATTCCTTAATAACATATCCCTTGTAACCGCAACAAATGACGAAATCATTCACTCCATGTTGCGCATACATTTTCATAATATGCCAAAGGATAGGCTTTCCTCCAATCTCAATCATTGGCTTGGGTTTCAAATCTGTTTCTTCACTTATCCGTGTACCAAACCCGCCTGCAAGTATTACAGCCTTCATAACAACCCTTTTACTAGTTTATACTGGTGCAGAAGATACAAACGCATCCGAAAAAAACATGTTCGTCGGCAGGCCTAAGCCAACTAATAGATCTCGGGCACCGTGAACCATTTGATCAGACCCACAGGCGTAAACCATAGTGGACGTAAGATCAGGCTTCTCTTCAACAAAGACTTCCTGCACATAACCTATCTCTCCGTCCCAACCTTGATGCGCACGTGAAAGTACCGGTACATATCGGAGAAATGACTTCTCTTCAGATACGTCGTAGTACAGGTCTTCTGGAGTGCGTCCACCCCAGAAGACGGTTACTGAATCTGGAGTGTTCTCAGCAGAGAGATGCTCGATACTTTCAAGCATCGCTTTAACCGGTGCGATTCCGGTTCCGGTTGCAAGAAACACTATATTCTTGCCTCTAGTATCTCTTAGAAAAAACGTACCTAACGGACCATTCAGACGCAACAGGTCATTCTCTTTCGCTAACTTAAACCAGTACTCGCTTAAACTACCGTTGGCTACCTTTTTGATGTGGAGCTCAACTAGATTTTCAGCCAATTTGTTTGCGATAGAGTAACTTCTTCTGACTCCGTCACCACCAATAACCTCGACATGCTGGCCCGGCATTGCCAGAAAACCACTATTTGGCGGTAATCTCAGAATCACACAGATAACATCGGATGATAAACGTTCTATAAAATTAATTCGACAAGGCAGAATCTTTGAGTCGTATAGCTCCAGTTCACCCAAATCGTCAACTTCAATATCAAGATCACTAACCGCAGTGCGGACACAACTGAGTATCCAGCCATCAGTCTTCTCTTCTTGCGTAAGACCTAACTCGGCAGATAACAACTCAGTCTGCCCAGATAACACTAGACACTTGCAGCTAGAACATCGCCCTGTTCTACAACTATATGGCAGCCCAATATCGGATCTTTCTCCCGATTCCAAAATGGACTTTCCCGGCAGCTGAGAGAAACTGACACCAGAGGTGATTCGTATCAATGGCATTCTAATAATATTACTCATGGTTTGATAAGTTTGTCAGGAAGACGCTCACAGATTACGCTGAGCAAATTCTTTTATGCTTACGTTGCTGGTTGAGCAGTAGTATACAGGGCAAGGACGAAAGCCTATACCTAAACGAAACAAAAACTCCCGAAATCGCAGGAGCGTTAAATGCAAGTAGCCAATAGCACTGAACAACACAGCCGCCAAGAAAAACAATTCTTAGCAGCCTGTTGAATACGCTCACTTAATTCTCCCTCCATCGAGCTGTGTGCATATTAAAAAACCGCAAAAAGTCGTCTAATCTGTCTTGGGCGCCAACTCTCATGTATCTTCAACGAACAGCATCTCTTCTCGATAGACTATTCAAAACTGGTGGGCGGACTACTAAAAAACTGGTCGGCTGACTACTAAATAGAACGACACCGTCAAGCACTTCCTCCACGGCCTAAGGTTCTACTTCATGAAGAGAGCCAACTCACGTCACAGTATGCAGAGAAAACCTTCGTGGTCTACTCACCTCACCAGCATCAATAAGACCCTAATGCTTCCGCAGAACACCGAAGACGCCTCGTGACCGCTATTGTGAGGCTTATCATTGCGCTGAGGCTAGTCATTTTGTTGTCTATGTCGATTCCGCTGAAGCCAGGCCGGGAAACTTGATTAATCCTCCCACAAACTCTGTGCGTAACATTCATTTCCATTATACAACCATCAATAACCTATCTTACCACGCTTCATTGAAGCATCTGTATACGCGGGATGGCTGAGGGAAATAACCAATGCTAACCGGTGTTGGTACTCTGCGGAACAGCTGACAGGGTGCTTTGCCGCTGACTGTACAGCACTCGTTTATGCCAAACTGTAGCTTCAAGTAAAAATATAAAAACAAAATAACCAAACGAACCAGCATGAAATCCAGGCCTTTGGGCCAAATTTGCGATCAATATAATCCATACACCTACAGCTACCGGATCAAAGGGTTTCCGAATCAATGCCAAAAGCCCGCCATAGATAATGAGGGAGAAAAATATAGCGGTACCAAGCAAACCCTCAGTGGCAAGAGGATGCATCGGGTTACAGCAAAGCTTCCCGGCGTATTCACTCCTCGAACTAGAGTGAGCACCCTTCCCTTGTCCGATAATTGGGGCATCCATGAAAGCCGCAATAGAATACGGCAAGTTCAAACTTCGGTTATCACCCTCAATCAGTTTACCGTCATCTGTATCGTTGACCTGTATTCGATGCAGAGTTAATTCGTAAATTATTTTGCCTAGGGCGGATTCATCACGAAACTGAGTAACCCCAACTCCAAGAACGAATATTGATCCTATTAGTAGGCCAGTAACATGTGTCTTACGCTCTACGATTGAGAAAATTAGGAAATACAGAAACAAACTAATAAAAAATGCTAATGATAAAGTACAAGCACCACCTAGAACATAGACCCACTGCAACCGCTTTGACCTTAACGTCAGCTTGTTCAGCAGTAACGCTATAGTAATATAAAACGCAAATGTCCCTGGTTCATCAAAATACCCAGCCACACGAATGACGCTCCCCCCCGCAAACTCACTCGCAGATCCAGGTGAAAATGAGAATATATAATTAGATATTGGCCGGTGATCTGGGATTACAGTAGACGACACAGGCTTTAGATCAACGAGAATACCTAGAGCGAAAGCAACTGTAGCCAATAGAACCATTGAGGCCATTACGTACAGGTAACTCGTCAACATTGGCTTCATTAGTCCGTTGTTCTGGATATACACATAACATAGCAGAATGACAACTAACTGAATAAATAATTTGGCATAGATAACACCTTCCTCGATCGAAAAAAAAGGGATTGTTAGATAGTGCATAAATATCGTTAACAAACTGTACGCTGCTTGCACTACCAAGATTATAACCACTACATCAATGGGAATTTTATAGTTATCCCTAACCATAAAAGAAAACATTAAAACACCCAAAATTATGGTTAGGTATTTGTAGGGGTGGTGAGGAATGATCGCATAAAACTCAAATGGCGCAGTGCTCGTAAAAAGAAACCAAATTATGCTCAAATGAATGTAGTTGGTTTTTATGGTAGCCAATTCTCTAATACCTATTCATAATTTGCGCACGCCATTTCTAAAACTTAGAGGGCTATATGCTCTGCACCATATGTAATCCAAATACAGGACAATAGGGAGATTAATGTACTCTTCGGCATTTTTGGCTTTCCTTGCAAAAACACAGGATAAGGAACAATGTGAATCTCCTTTTTGGTCACTATACGGTTCGGGGTAACTTTAGTAATCTTGGTGTTTTGGGTTTCACGAATCACAATGTTAGGCAATTTTGGACGTCGCTGGTTAAAGATAATACGGAATTCACAACCAATGTGGTCTTAGTGATTTTTATAGAATTTCAAAATGGTCGCTCTTTGGTAATCGCCAAGCGGATCGTATGCTATGCTATAGGCGTAGCACTTTACTAAACAATCTAAAGAAAAAAAAACCGCTAACCGCGTTGATTGCAATAAAAACGAGCTTGCTCTAAACCGCCGAATAAGGCCCAAACAAAGCCTTCATTGCTGTGCAGACGCCAAAACAGAAAGCCTGCCTATCCTGACTTAGTCGCTAAACGACTACGCCATTTTGCCACCGCCTCAGAGCGCATTTGTACATAAGGTTCCTCAGAGCCTCTCTGTTTGTGCCAGACAAATATCAATCTCATAAGAAAATATGAAACATAGGCTAGACTTAAAGAAATGCCATCGCGACCCCTGTATACCGTACGACGTTTGACGAACACTGAACCAAGAGACCTCAATAAATCAATAAACGCTACCCTATATGCACGCTCACCAAATGTGTCAATATAATCTGATGCCTCATATTTGACGTACCTCATATGCCGCATGAAAAAATCCTCAGGGTTAGAATGTGTGCAATGATAAAACCGCCCATCCGTATTGTTGATCAAGTAGACTTTACTATCAATTACCCAACCAACCTCACTGTGCAAGGTAGCGGTAAGAACCAGGGATGAGCGCTTAATAAGTCCCAATTTATGCTTAGATCCCCAAGGAGATGAGCTACCCGTCAAACCAAATACATACATCGCGTATGGCAATCCAATCACATCGTATTGGGACAGTGGATTTGACGTCAAAATTTCAATCTCATCCACGAGCTCTGGGTCAATTAGGCTTGACGCCGTAATAAAAAGGCACCAATCCCTCCCTTTATGTTTAATAACATTGGTGGCAAAATTTTCACTTGCAACACAATAGTCAACTTCGTAAACATGTGTCGCATACTGAGTTGCAATCGACAATGTCGAATCGTCTGATTTTTTGACAAACACGACGAGTTCTTCCGCCCATAAGAAATTCTGCAAACACTCTTCAAGACGATGCTCTTCGTTGTACACCTCCAGATATACTGTCACATTGTTTTTTGTTCTATACCCCACGTAACTAAACCCTCTAGGACTTTGATGCCCTATGAATATTCCGCAAATTATTTTAGTTCTTTTAGGACTTCGTCTGTAGCCATTGAAACAGCGCAACTTGGGGAATGCCGAACCAGCTGCTCGATTATTACACTATTGTATCAATCGCTTCAACTAGTAGTCTGACTGCCTCTGTGATTTCATTAACGGGTTTTACTAACAACTATACCGAGCCTTCTAAAAAATGAAGATGCAGCGTCCCAGTCAGGCCAACCAACCTTTAGCCAGATGAAGGTTACCTCGGCAGATCTGGCAACCTTAGTCCGCATCATCAAAAAACTTATGAAATACTCTCAAAAAATCGGTCTTAAACCTACATCTTCCGCTTCAAATTTGTATTGTCATCGAATTTATTTCCCTTCCAAGTCAACGAGGCCAATTACCTAAAGGAATAGTGCAGCTTGAAAAACGTCTTGCCGTACTCGTCTACGCGCAAGAAATAAGAGTTGCATCGCAATCCGTCTAGGCAGCTAAAACGTGCATGAATGGATCCTTAACTTCTAATCACGCAATTCCTGCAAAAGAATAAGGATGTTTTAGACGTCTAAGTACATTGCCATAATAAGAATTTTAGCGGTTACAGAACAAATTCGCATCCGTTAACTTGCCTCTTAAGCTTAGATTTTCCATCCTTTACTTACTTTCCAAAAATGAGTTTTGTCAAAGGATCTCTGAATGTAATACAAGAATCGACAGACAATTTTTTCTATTAAAGAAAATCTAAACACCAAAAAATTATGACCCAATGAGAAAGCTTCCACAATCGCCTCACCTATTCCAATTTCCTTGGCGTTCATCCAGACGTCCTCGTAGAGATACTTGATATCTGAGTCCCCCATTATATCTACAGATTTCCCCATCATAATTGCATCCATAGATATAGTCGAGTACGCAGTTACGATGAGTTCAGACTCGCGAACGAGTTCATGAGAATCAATTTTTTCGTCAGGTCCATACACCCTGACATTCTCTCCCTGCGAAGCAGCAACTATTTGTAAGTCTTTTTTCAATTTGACCCAACTAGGATCCCTGATCGAGTTGGGATGACACCTAATGGCGTATCTCTTACCTTTTCCATACTTTCGAAACACAGACTGGCAAAAAGAGACATTACCATTCCAAATCGTGCCAGTTATCTCAGTATCCAACCAAGCATATTCATAGTCTGAACCCAAAAATATAACAATATCATGCATCTCACTAGGCGCAAGCTTGTTGTCACTAGAAAATTTCGAATGCAACTTATTATGTCGAAAGTCTAACGCCGCGACCCTCAAGTCAGCAAAATTGAATAATCCGTGCCGATAATAGTCGTATAATAGCAATCCCAATTGCCTTGACGCGTGGGGCGACACAGGAAAAAGCCGAAAACCATTCCCGTGCGCTGCATACTCGTAATAGACAACCTTAAGCCCTTGCCGAACGCAAAACTTCGTTAATAACAAGCACGACGCGCCCCTCCCGTTAAACAGAAACACAGATTGCAGCTGGCGTTTCGATATATAGTCAATCAAGTCCTTTGATCCCAATCCCAGCTTAAACAATTGCTCATATTCTGCAGGATAATCTGCAGCGGTGGCCATAGAATCCTCTGTTATAGAGACAAGTGAAGAAAGCACCCCAGTCAGCTCAGTTTCTTCCAAGTCCGTTGCATAGCTGCGAACCACTTTCAGGTTAAAAAAAGTCACTAAAAAAAACTTCAGCACTAACTTCCAAGTATTATTCGTATAATCGGCATACTCCCTATTACAAAATAGGCTTATATGTGCGACTAAGCGAGAGCGCGGAATGCTCCTTCTCAACTTGAGGGCGCTCAGAACTGGCACTCCTCGAAGATCGTTCAAAACAACAATGGTATTTGGATTCAAAATACTTCCCAAGGCTCAAATTTTTGATTCGGTTTTAGATTTGTATTCTTTTATTTTGGTCAAAATCTCCAATGGGAAAATTAAAAATGTAACTTTAAGCACTGAATTTATCGCTTTCGGAATAAGCAGAATAACAGGACCCGGATAACGAAATAAGGTATAGACTGTTTTGAAAATCACGAACAGGTACAACTTACTAATTATAAACCCGCGCCGAATCAACAACGGTTCATATAATTCCAAAAATTGGTACTCTGCGAAAACTGGTTCATATCTTGTATAGTTATTTCCGGGTCTTGAGGCTGTACCGAGTCGCTCATTATTGGTGTACAGAATTAGCAAAGGTTCATCTAACAAGACTACCTCCTGACAAAAACTCAACAACTCAAGACACAACAACTCCTCCAACCCATGGTCAAACAGAGGAGCCCTTGATATTCCCATCGCTCTTATTATCGACCCGTCTATTAGCGCGCCAATAAATGTAAAATGTGTCCATTCAGAATCCAAATTATGATGGCTAAAAAAATACTCGATCATGATTTTTGAGTCGACCGACTTCGTGCCATCGTGCGGCCATGGTTGAGGGAGTTCCTCCACACTAACCTCATGATTAAGGTGACTATCTTTCACATCTCTAACAATCTGCCTCGGAAAAACCATGTTTGCATCAGGATTGTCTGTAGCTGCCTCGACCATTTTTTCAACACAATTTTTGGTTAATATTTGATCAGCCGGTATTACCATAAACCTCTTCGATGGATGGACTAGTGACAGAATGAGATGGAAGTTGTTTTGACTCCCAATATTACTTCCATTGGCAACATAACAGACTCGTTGGTCACCTAACAACTTTAGCTTAGCGTGCAGGGCGCGACCGCTTTCACTAGCACCGTTATCAACTACTACTACCTTAAGTTGCTGATAGGTCTGGCTAAGACAACTTTTCACGCACATATCTATCAGGTGCTCATTCCGATATGTTGGGATAAAAATTACAACCTCCATTCTATCAAAAGACCCTTCATCTTCAAATTGATGGGGAAATTTGTGTTCGAATTCAACCTTTTCTGCACTCACAACTAGGACTCCTTTCTGATTTTTTTGGTTTGCCATCAGAACAGGAAATCATCTGATTCGATTTTTTCGGTGATTATCCCGGTATTTTGGAATTCTCAGAATCTGGACCCCATTTTCCAAAATTCAGATTATTTGCAGACTATTTGGATTACGTTCAATCACCAAAACAGTTCCTAACTACTTTATCTTGGCCGCGTGTAATCAGAATCAGGGGGCTGGCTTACCCAACGCGATAATGAGCCAATTTCCAAAGACTCTACAAGCTCAGAAGGAAACCCATTTAACGATTCCGTAGACACAAATAGATCGTCGCGAGAATTGAGTCGAGTCTGAAACACAAAACCTTTCCGCTCTAATTCCTTTCGGATTTTCGAATCTCCCAAACCAAGTAAGCCGGCATCATTACCAATTATAAAAATGGACCTGACTTTTGAAGTCAAAATCATCGCTCGGAGAAGTTCTAGGGCTTCTGAACCGTAGTGAACTACTACCAGTGAGTATGGATCGGTATCGTTTATAAAAGAGGATACGAGATTCGAATTATGAGAGTACTTGTAATCAATTCTTGATGCGGCTAAACACGACTCTTCTTTCACCACCCCTAGACCACGAAGTTCGGTGGACGTCGAGCCAAACTGTACAATTTTATTGCTGCCAACATCAATATGGTAGCACGTAGTATTACTTTCACTATTGTGAAAATATCTTGACAGAGGGTATGGCTTCTTGCTGCCGCGATCGACTTCTATGATTCGAACGTCATCATTATTGGATATTTTTGAAAAGAGCAACCAGAGCATCAATAGATCTTCACCACTACGAGTATAAAGACCGCCTAAACTATTAAGGTCAACGAATTTTAACAACGGCCAAAATAATCTTAATATCAATTTTTGGAGAACCATAAATGACGCCAATTCCATTTCATAAAATGGGTCTAAAAGTAAAGAGCATCCAACCAACAGTCAAGACTGTTTTTGGGGGTGGTTGCGTCTTACCCGCTATTGAGATCTTTAACACAGACAGCGAACCGCTGCATAATCGTTAAAAATACGCGTGTCTGTCTCTAGGTATATTGTGCATACCAAAAATAGATTCAAACCGACATCAAGAGTATCTCACTTACTAAACAGCAAACTTGCAAGCCATGAGATTTTCTAATAACACTATAAACTATACCATCATCGAAACCGCTCACTTCGTATACTCGCGGGCTTAAAGTCCACCTCTCCGCCTTCGTAGATAGATCCGTCTGAAAACTCAAACGTTTCTACCATTCACCCCAACCACCATTGATGCGTATATTTTGTCCCGTCACATAACCGGATAAATCACTGGCTAGGTACGCTATGATTCCACGAAAGTCATCCTCTGTAGCCATACGAGCCAAAGGGGTTCGTTCGACGTAACGAGCAACAAAAGCCTCTGGCTGGTCTCTGAATATGCCACCTGGTGAAATCGCATTAATTCGAACACGCGGCGCAACGCTCGTGGCAAGCCAACGCGTAAATTGCAACAAACCACCTTTGGATGCAGCATAGGCTGCGGGATTACCCATATTCGTTCCTTCGTACAAGCGCCAATCGGGCCCGTACTCCCCGTAGATTGAACCAATATTGACAATATTCCCACCTTCCGCTTTACTCAACGTTGGCATAAATGCCTGACTCAAATGGAATGCAGCGGTCAAATTAACTTCAACGGCTCGCCGCCATGTCTCCAGAGTCTGCTCTTCAAAAGGCGCAACCCATCCTTGGAGTTCTGATGAGCCAACAAAGGCCGCGTTATTGATCAAGATATTTAAGCCCCGGTGATCAGCTCTAACTTCATCGATTAGCGACAGGCGATTATTTTCATTCTCAAGATCACATTCAATGATATCTGGAGTCATTGACCAATGAACCTTGAGTTCTTCTATTATCGAGTCGAAATTTGAGCCTGGTCGGTCTACAAGTACCAGATTGGCGCCAAGTTCAGCTAATGTCGATGCCATGACGCCGCCCAATTTACCAGCAGCACCAGTTATTAGTGCTCGGCGACCCACGAGATTCATAAGCCTTGCTAAGGTTTTAATAACTTATCCTCCCGCCGTCTCATCAAAATTTCGGCCACTTCAAAATCTAGAAGCGTATCGATGTCAATAGCGCGCTCTGTTGGAATATGCACAGCCCTAACTTTTCCTTGGAAATGAGATGAGTGGGAAAAAACGAAGGTTGGATTTACAGCGTAGGCAACGGTGGTCATATCATAGATCTCAGGAGCATCTTGCCTTCTGGAGATTCCGTTATCCGGCTCAATTACCAGTCCAACAGAACCATCGTCATTTGCCTTGACCATATTGAAATACGGGTTTCTTTGAGCATCGGTCACTGTAATAATCATATCCGCTCCGCCTTTTTCGTATTCGTCTAGGCAATTGTCAATATCTAGCGGTAAACGTAGCGGTGCTGTTGTTGGGACCGAAACCATTACCTCCGGCAATCGTCCTTCCGTTTCTTCTATGTAGGATAGCGCATGTCGCCACGCGAGCCATTCCGGACTGTCATCAGAAGCTAATTCTGAAGGTCTTAGAAAAGGCACCTCAGCGCCATATTCTCGTCCTACTTGCGCTATCTGTTCGGAGTCAGTAGACAGAATGACACGGCGGATTCGTGGTACGGCCCGAGCACACTCTATTGCCCACGCAAGAAGGGGCTTCCCGCAAAGCATTCGAGTATTTTTGCCAGGTAGACCTTTAGAACCGCCGCGTGCAAATATAAAGGCAATCGCATTCATTTTAAACTCAACTCTTCTAAATCAGCGACTAATGTCCTCACCCCACGGGCTTCCGCTGACTGCCTTGCAGCTAGTATAACTTCAAGTACGGCTAACCCATCCTCGCCACCAACTAACGGATCAACAGGCTGATCAACGCAAGAGACAAAATGCCGCCACTGGTTCTGATAACTTTCATTGCGATGATGTAAATGGCGGAATATAGACTGCCAGCCATTACCGCCCTCAAGCCATTCTTCAACCTCACCGGTCAGGCCATTCCAGCGACAACTTCCTCTACTTCCTATCGCGGTACACGTCCGGGATGTGTCATGGCGAATAAAATCCAAGCTTAGTCTACCAACCGAATTGCCACTGTTGCGGAAACCTAGCGTCAGATGCGCCGTGTCTTCCACATCGATTTGCAAATCGCTTTGATGACCAAGCCAAGCGCTTACCCAATCAACCTCTCCAAATATCCAACGTAAGTAATCCAATTCGTGGCTCAACTCGAGCATAACCCCACCACCTAGATCCCTTCTTGCAGACACGCCTTGTCTGTAATCCGTATCTGGTCGCCACGAAGGTAGATACTGGCCAAATTCACAACGTACAGACAGAATATCTCCTAATCCTCCCGCCAAAACATGATTCCTATACCATGCTAGTGACGGTAGAAATCGCAGGTTGTAACCTATTTGTAGTACCAATGCTTTACTACGCATTAAGTTTATTAAATTTTTAACACCAACAGCATTGGTTGAAATAGGTTTCTCCATAAGGATATGGCTTCCTACACTAGCTAACGCAGTAGCTACTTCGATATGAAAAGGAGCAGGGTTGGCGATAATGGAAACATTCGGCTTGAAATCGCACGCAACCTGAAGGCTATCAAAACTACCATTCGCGAGCTTTGGTACATCAAATTGGGGGAGATGCCGTAGGATTCGAATATCGGCATTTGGTAATGTCTCACGCACGATACTAAGATGGCGTTTACCGATACTGCCATACCCAACAATAAGTACCCTCTCTATCATACGATTTCAGTTCTGACTGATGGTCCCAAATCAAACTCGGCTAGCTCTGGCCAAGTAGCTAGACTAGCTCCTTGTTTAACCAGATTTACGCGTGCTCGCTGCAATCCATCACCAACAAAATTGAATAAGTGAGCGGTGGCGACGGCATCTACTCTCTTATCATCAAGGCCAGCGGCAAGATGGGTGCCATTGCCTACCCCGCCTGCTAAAATAATTGGTAATGCACAATCAGTCGGTATTTGATCTAGCAACTCTAAATCGTAACCCTGCCCGGTGCCGTCCTTATCTATTGAATTAATATAAAGCTCACCGGCATGACTTTCTCGCAACCATTCCATTTCAGATAGACTGGCTTCGATTCGCTTCGTACCGGAAAGGCTATAGGCACGATAGCTACCATCCTGATCACACTTCATGTCTACAGATGCCACGACACACTGTTGACCAAACTCACCAGCAAGTTCCTTTACTAAATTGGGCTGATCAAAAAGTGGTGAGTTAACTACAACTTTATCGGCCCCAGAGCGCAACAACTGCCTTGCATATTCAACGCTTCTTAAGCCACCTCCAGCAGCAATGGGCACAAAACAACCTGCCGTAAGCGCCTTGAGTGTCGAACAAAAAGCCTCAGGATCTCGCTGACCTCTAGTCACATCCAGCACAACTAGCTCATCTATATAAAATGCAATATGGGCGAAATTGTAGTTCTTCTGGAGCCAAAGTAAATCACCAACACGCTGCAGACGAAAATTACGACTCAGCATGAACGAGCCAGAGTCATAAAGTAATGTGAAAATGATGCGTTTCTTCAGCACTTTTCTATATCGCTAAAAAGTTTTTGAGCAATTTGAGTCCATTTGTTTGACTTTTTTCTGGATGAAACTGAGTCGCAAATATGTTCTCATACTCATAGGCAGCCAGGAAATCCACGCCATAACTACATAAACTCTCACGGTCTGGTTGACTCCTTGGAGATAACCGATATGAGTGGACAAAGTAAAAATCCGAGGGACAAGGAATTCCCTTGAATAATTGACTTTGTGCAGCCGAGTTAACCAAATTGAATCCTATGTGGGGCAACTTCAAAGTGCCCAATTCGTTGCTGGTGAATCTCTCGACTATACCAGGGAGATAACCCAATCCAGCACAATTGCCATCCTCATTGCCATGCTCCGCGAATAGTTGCATGCCTAAACATATCCCTAATATTTTTCGTTTCCGCACCAAAACTGCTTCATCAAGCGCCTTCACAATTTTTAGCGAATGAAGCGCCTGCATTGATTTATGAAAGGAACCAACGCCGGGTAAAACAAGCACGTCCGCAGACGCTATTTGATCTGGATCTGCACTGACTATTGTGTTGGCACCCAAATAACGCAAAGCGCTGTATACGGACCATATATTGCCCATACCATAATCAACAATTACAACCGGCGAAGTCTGGCTCATTCGACTTCAAAGAGAGGCTTCCAATAGCCATCTACTTTTTCGAACAGTTCGCGATTAACCCAACGATCAATCGCAGCGTCAAACTCGGCTCGTGTAATCTGGTAGTATTCCAAATAGGCTTCCAGGAATTCTTCCGGGAAGTGCCCATCATACAATCGCACCAGATTAACAGCCTGTGCTCGGTCCATAGCCCCACGGCGTATCTCTATTGAAGCATCCTGAGTCGCTCTACCAAAACCAAATTTGAGGTACATCAGATACGCGTGGAGCGCATACAGTGCTTGGTCATTCTGCGCAAAATTTGTGAAGGTGCCTGCGTTTGATTCCGTAGCTTCTTTCAGTCCACAGTGCTCTTTAGCAACTAGATAATTGCGGTATGGGTCCCAGTTTTCGAAATATGACCAATGTGTAATGTCTATTGGAGTATTAACCAATTCCTCGTCTGATGGGAACCTAAAGAAGAACAAGTCTTTTTCTGGAAGGCCAGCCCCTCTAAGGACCTTTTCATAACCGCCTTCGAGATAGATTTTTTTCATATATTGGACATCGTAAACAGGGTTGTCGTCGGTTTCTGTTGTCCCGCCATATTCAACCTCGCCATCCTCCCCATAAAAGATGAGCCCAATTCCGAGTTGGTTTGCCATACGCACCGGAGCGGACTGAATAGAGGTAAGCCAGCCGTAATAAGGGAAACCCATTTCTACCAACCCGACTCTGTTCAGCACTCGCATGGCTTCGTACGCAGGGTTGACGGTGATATGGTTGTATCCGCTATCAACGAAAGCCCGTAAATTCTCCTCCCCCAAAGGTAAGGCAAGCGCAGGAGTAACCGTTAGACACAAAGGATTCATCCCATACTTGTGTTTCAGATTATAGGCTACGTAGGATCCATCCTTACCGCCACTAACGGGGACCAGACAATCGAACTTGCCGTCACTACGACGATGCTTTTCAAGGAGCTTTTCTAACTGGACTTGTCTAGCAGACCAATCTAATGTCTTTTTAGTCTCCATCCACCGACAAGCATTACACCAACCACGATCGTCAAAGGTTATACGGGGACGTGTGGACATAGACAGGCAATTACTGCACCAGCGAGGTTTTTTTGTAGCGGTTGTCATTGTTAAGTTTGACCCTATTAATTAAATGTCTTTGTCGGTACAACTGTAGTCTTCTTGCTTCGGCCGATGATCGTTCCTTAACTCAAGCCGAATTTGAATAAATATAGCTTTATTATAAGTCAGAATAAGTACTTCAACCTGACACTACAAGGCGCCTACTCTAGTATGGTTAGTTCAGGAAGTAGCAAGACTACCATCGCTCGTAAGCGCTAAAATCAATGTTTCACATACTCTTTCGATTTCGGCTTGAGTAACCGTCACTGATGAGGGCAAACTTATCCCGCCTGCGGACAAATGAGTTGCTACATCATAACTCGAACCATGTGTATTATACCCTTGATACGGAGGCATGATATGAAGAGGAAAAAACACGGGGCGCGCTTCGACACCTTTGCTGTTAAGAAAAGCCAATATTTTGTCTCGCATATTTACACGATTCGGCTCTAGAACAATCGTATAGAGCCAATACGAATTAACTACGTCTTTCTCCTCAATAGGCAACTGAATAGAATCAATACCTGCCAGACAAGAGTTGTAATGGTTCGCCATCCACCTCTTCTTCTCAACAAAGTTTTCAATTTTCTCTAACTGGGCAACGCCAATGGCAGCTTGGATGTTAGTAAGTCGATAGTTAAATCCTACTTCGTTATGCCAATAACGCTTTTCCGGTGCCATGCCGTGATCTCTCAGCATTTTTGCACGTTCTCGCATTGACTCATCCTTGAACAACACCATACCACCTTCGCCTGTGGTAATTGTCTTATTCCCGAAAAAGCTGAATATCGACGCATGCCCAGAACTTCCTACATGGACATCCTTATAACGACTACCCAAAGCCTCAGCACAATCTTCAATCACCTTCAGATCATTTCTTTCTGCCAAGTCCATCACCCTGACCATATCGGCGGGATGACCGTATAGATGCACAGCAATTATTGCTCTGGTACGGGCAGTTATCGCACTCTCCAGTAACCCAGGATCAATAGCCATAGTGTACCGATCGACATCTACCATTACAGGAGTAGCACCAACGTACAAAATAGCATTTATGGGAGCCGCGAATGTTAAATCAGGAACAATGACTTCATCCCCCGGACCGATACCCAGTGTAACCAGGGCCAAATGAAGTGCTACTGTCCCATTAGAAACAGCAAGTGTATTTGGACAATTAACATACTCGCCGAATTTTTCTTCGAATAGCCTTACATATTTCCCCTGGGAAGAAATCCAGCCAGTTCGTATGCAATCTGTGACATATTCCAATTCATTCCCATCAAATACCGGTTGCACCAGTGGTATTTGGTGATAACGATCAGGACTTGCCAAATCAACAAACTCACCGTCTTCATTTAGGATCGGGATGTATTTGTACTCTCCAAGATGTTCCTGAATTGACTTAAGTGACGAGTTTACTGGTAACGTGAAAAACTCCTTTTTCATCACCGAATCTACAGGCATATCAAGCGTCTTGCCATCAAGAAGACCACGGCGTATATCGCCATCCGTCACGACGCCAACCAGACGCCTGCCATCTATTACAAAACATATCCCGCTTGCCTCCCTATCGATTAACTTCATAGCAACCGATAGAGATACGCCACTCAAAACCATTAATCTTTCAATTACCATTTAGACCCTATTTTCCTCATCACCAAGCGTTGATTCGTCTAACTTTCTTTCTACAAGCTTTTGTTGTTGCGCCAAGCCAGCGGCGGGCACCTTATACACTTCCAATGTGTAATAATCCAAACCTCTTACGAGTCTCTCCCAAAACCAGCTATCGTTGGATACCGGATCATTGCTATCCTGGGAACCATCGTTATCGCTTAGATGGTAGCCTTTAATCCAGGGTCTCAATGTTTCATGGGCCTCGCCCATATCGAAGCCCAATGTTGAAGCACTTACTTTTAGATGCGCAACGTCGAGAAGTAAACCGACATTAGATGGTACGTTACTCATAAAGCTATCAATCTCTTTTGGCTCGGTAAAAAGCAGAGGATCCTCACCAAAAACGGCCAAATTTGCTTTGTTAATCACATTATTTTCAATTAGCAAACTCACACCAATTTGTCGCGCCTCCTCTGCCAGCATAGCTACACGCTCACCAAACTGGTTTAACGCTGAATCTCTCGCTAATAGATTCCGTTGCCGAAGCTTTGTGCCCAGTTCACTCACTGCTGGATTTATTCGGAAGCCAGCGTGGAAGCTATAGTTTGGACGTTTGACAGCCACTGCCTGGCGCATCGCCAGTCGCACATGTTCAATACTTCTCTCTGCATTCAGAGGGTCGCCAGACGCCAAATTAAATACAAAAGGTTTTTCAGGAGGCGGGAAATAATTATGTACCTGCAGTTGCATACCCGTTCGCTCCTGCAGACTTTTCAAGTCGGCGGCACATGTTGGAGAGAACGCACCGCCAGACAATTCAACGTGAGCGATGTCTTCGAGATAGTATTCCTCGGCGGATTGACACGCAGTTTTATTGCGTTCTCCACCTGTTGATACAAATATCATATTTTCGATTCCTGTCTTTTAGCCGGAACACCAACATACACGCCGTCTTCCTGCTCGATACTTTTTATTACTGTCGCACCCGCTCCTATCGTCGTTCTGTCGGCAACAGATAAGCCATCAATAACAATGGCTCCAGCACCTAAAAAGCAACTGTCACCAAAACCACACCGGCCAGCTACTGTTGAAGATGGTGCAAAATGGTTGTGATCGCCTACGCAGACCTCATGCTCTAGCAGAGCGGCAGTATTAACGATATTGTTATCTCCCATTACCGTCTCAGGCCCTATAAAGGCACGCGGACAGATCAAATTCCCTCCGCCCAAAACAGCACTGTTGTCAACAATCGCTAGAGGGGAAATTAGATTGGGCAACGCCAATCCGAGCTCCCTGGCTCTCAACCACCACTTTTGACGAATATTGTTATCGCCAACAGCTAGGTAGACATCAACATCTAAGCATCCTGAAAAATCGGATAAATCAGCCGCGGTCAAGGACACGTGGAGGCCCATGATCTTTTCGTTACTTCGCAGTTCTCCTAACTCAGCTAGCTGAAAGGAAGAATGCTGCTTTATCGCGAATAATAAAGATAGAACTGCACGACAATGCCCACCCGTCCCAATTATTACCGCACGGCGTTTCATTCACCATCATCCAAATCACTCCACTTCAATTGGTGACCCTCAGGTAAACTCTCCCGCACTCTTGTTCCAACCAAATTGGACAGAAAACCGGCCTCAATTCCTGTTCCTGGTCGCCTCAACTCCAAGTCATCTAGAGTGACTATTTCTCCCGATGCAAGTGATCGCGATAAAATCAGGCTTTTCCTAGATACGATAGCCATCTGACGCTCTTCGGGTTGGCAACGTTTACGCTCTTCCCCGAGTATAGATTCAGCTCTCCTTACATTTCGCACTAACTCTGAGAACTCTGCGGGTGTTGAAGACGCGGCGTGATCTGGCCCATCCATTTTTTTGTCCAAAGTGAAGTGCTTTTCTATTACTTTTGCATTCAAGCCGACAGATAGAACAGCAGCCAAGTGCCCCTTACTGTGGTCTGAAAAGCCAACTGGCAAACCAAATGCATTCGCCAGTGTATTCATCGCTCGGAGGTTAATAGATTCATCAGAACAGGGGTAATTAGAAACACAATGCAAAAGTATAATATGAGGATTACCCTCCTCCTCGTATATGTTCACCACACGTTCTATCTCTCCCAGAGTCGCCATCCCTGTAGCAACGATAGTCGGCTTACCCATTGAGGCTATGTACCTCTGCAAAGGAAGGTCAACCAAATCCGCAGAAGCTGTCTTGATAAACCTAACGCTCATTGAACCTAGAAACTTCGCGCTAGCCAAGTCATATGGTGTAGACATAAACTCGATACCGATCTCCACACAATAAGCTGCCAGCTCTAAATGTGCATCATGACTAAGCTCCAACCGCTGTAGCATTTCCAAATGGGACTCTTCTGCGGAAGTCGTCGATAGCTGGTATTCAACTTTGGGTGTGATGGGTGAAGCAAGCGAACTTGCTTTATAAGTTTGAAATTTTACCGCGTCAGCACCGCATTTCTTAGCTTCCCGTATGAGCTCTTTGGCCAAAGAGACATCACCGTTGTGATTCACACCAATCTCGGCTATCAAGAATGATTCGTTCAGTTCAGAAAAAATGTTCTTAGTCACTTTAACCCCAGTTCTGGCGTCTACGCCTTATTTCTATTGAAAATGGTTTCAACAAAGCATTCACAAGGGCGACCACGACATATAGATCAGCGCCCAGCAAAGGTAAACCATTTTGAGCAGACCCCCCTATCTAGTAGGCGAGTCGAATCTACAATACTACCCAGCGTGTTGTCATAAACCCTACGAAACTACTATTTCCTCGTAGCTTCCAACACGGCTAGTTTTACCAGCTGCAATCTCAACTATGAGGTCACACTTCCTAAGGGTCGATAGCCGATGTGCAACTATGAGGATAGTCAAATCATTATCAAGAGTGTCTACCGCATCCATAACCGCTTGCTCTGTAACAGTATCAAGCGCGCTAGTTGCCTCGTCAAAGACTATAACATCAGAGTTCTTATACAGAGCACGAGCAATACCGATTCTTTGTCGCTGCCCTCCGGAAAGCCTTATCCCACGCTCACCGACCATCGTACTATATTGGTCACTCCAAGACTCAATAGACTCTGAGATCTGGGCGCGCTGGGCTGCCTCACGCACCCGTGTTAAGTCGATATCTACCGGCACCACACCAAAAGCTATATTCTCAGCGATGCTAGCGTCTGAGAGGAACACACTTTGAGGCACGTGTGCTATGCGAGCCTGCCAGGAGCGATTATTCTCATCTGTAATGGGACAACCGTCTATCTTGAACTCGCCAGTGGTGGGCGGAATTAGGCCCATAACTATATCTAGCAAGGTACTTTTCCCGCTACCAGTCACACCTATAAATCCGACTCGCATGCCCTTCTTGATGATAAGGCTTAAATCATCGACGACTTGCGGACCACCAATCGAGTATTTAAAGCCGATCCTATCCAGGCATATTTCCGACCTAAAGGGTATCGGCGTCGGTTTAGGTTGATCAGCAAACGCAGGTATGGGTTGATCCAGCAGATCAAGAGCCTCCACTAAAGTTGAATTACCTCCTCGAATTGACGTCCAGCCCGCATAGATTTGCTGTAACACTGGCAACATACGTTGAGCTCCCAGTGCAAGGGCCCCTAATATTGGAATAGAAGAGGTGATTCCTCCAGTTCGAATGGATATCGAATAAGCTAAACCAGCAATAAGAACCATCCCCAAGGCCTCAGAAGCATACCGTGGACTACCGCTGATTATCGCAATATTCGCTATTGCACGCCTCAACGGTAGGTCAGCATCCTTGTATATTTTACAATATACCTCCTGGGTACCGTCGATAAGCACATCTCGAATACCACCTAGCCCCTCTTGGAG
>Ga0307492_10000240_pt1 | contig 23625 bp, 18 predicted proteins | sample SI3LmetaG_FD_202365 | JGI IMG/M metagenome (GOLD analysis project Ga0307492, IMG submission 202365) | Sea-ice brine microbial communities from Beaufort Sea near Barrow, Alaska, United States - SI3L | ecosystem: Environmental > Aquatic > Marine > Coastal | place: USA: Alaska | collected 2017-05-06 | reverse complement strand
GATCCCGACCAACCTAAGGTTTCAGGTGCACCCTTTAAATCTAAACTTCGTCATTATTTAAACCTTTCTCGTATGGAAGGTAAAATTGTTCAGTTATTAAAAGATTATCAGTGGGACACCATGGGAAATGTGTATTTAAAGTAACTATTCCAACAGTCTGCTTGACTGGAATATACGAAAAACCAACAACAAGAGAACGGAAGCTTGAATAATAATTACCAAATAAAATCACTCACTCAGTCTGATTTTTTTCGCTGGGATGATTATGTTAAATCACATAATCAAGGAAGCTTTTTTCATTTAAGTGGTTGGCAAACCGTTCTTGAAAATAGCTTCTCACACAATTCCTTTTATTTATATGCTGAACTTGACGATAAAATATGTGGTGTTTTACCACTGGTTGAAGTTAAAAGCACACTTTTTGGTCACGCACTAATATCTACACCTTTTTGTGTTTATGGCGGTGCAATTACCAACACTGAAGGGATCACTCGTCAATTAGAGCAGCACGCATGTGTCCTTGCGGAAAAGCTTAAAGTGGATTACCTTGAATTAAGATATAAAGAGCAACAAAATTCTCTACTTTTATTAAAACAAAGCAGTAGTATTTTTGGCTGTCACCTTGGCGATGATGCGGAACAAATATTAGCGAAAGTTAAAAAAAAACAGCGAGCCGTTATCCGACACTCATTAAAAAACGAGTTGTCCTATACCGTAACTAAGCAGAATAACGACCACACTTTTTATTATTTCTATCACATTCTCTCCACCAGTTATCGAAATTTAGGTACGCCAATTTTCAGTCTAAAATATTTCCAAGAACTGGTAAATGTGTTTGGTAATGATATAGATATTGCCGTTATTTTCGATAAAGAGCATCAGCCATCCACTGCGGTAATGAATTTTTACTTTAATAATCAGGTTCTCCCTTATTATGGTGGAGGTAATCATGATGCTAGAGATCTTAAGAGTGCAGATTTTATGTACTATCAAGTCATGTGCTCTGCACGGGAGAAGGGGTATACATGGTTTGATTTTGGTCGCAGTAAAAATCATGGAGGTCCCTATAAATACAAGAAAAACTGGGGCATGAAGCCACAAGCACTTTATTATTATTATCATTTAGTTAAAGCTGATATTTTGCCAAACCTAAGCCCCAATAATCCTAAGTACAAATTGTTTATCAGTTTATGGCAAAAGCTACCTCTCAGAATAAGCCAGCTTATTGGGCCATTGTTATCTAAGTACTTGGGATAGAAAAATGGCATCGTCTAAAGAACCATTATTATATCTTTGTCATCGTATCCCTTTTCCTCCTAATAAAGGCGATAAAATACGTTCATTCAATATCCTAAAAAAGCTCAGTGAAAATTATGATATTCATTTAGGTTGTTTTATTGATGATCCGTTTGATAAAAAGTATGCAGGAGATCTCATAAAACACTGTTGTACAGTTTTTTATTTAGACCAAAATAAAATCATGGCTAAAGTTAAAGGGCTCAAAGCCTTTGTCACCAATAAACCTATAACCCTACCTTACTACTTTGATAAACGTATGCGCGAATGGGTTAACACAATGATAACTCAGCATCGGATTAATAAGGTTTTTGTGTTTTCTTCTTCAATGGCGCAATACTGTCAAAATGAAATAAATAGTCATAACGTTGTAGTCGATTTTTCAACATTGATAAGAGTTATAGACTTTGTCGATGTTGACTCTGATAAATGGCGCCAATATGCAGAGAGCAAAAAGGGTTTAGCAAAATGGGCGTTTAATCGAGAACACCGTTTATTAGCTAAAGTAGAAAATGAAATTTGCCAACAATTTGACTATAGTTTATTTGTTTCATCTGACGAGGCTGAGTTGTTTCGTCAACGCCAACCTAGAGAACGACAAAATAAAGTTTATGGCGTATTAAATGGTGTTGACACCACGTTTTTTGACCCCCTTGCAAAATTTTCTGACGAAGCTTTAGTGCCTAAGGTTGATTTTATTGCTTTTACGGGTGCTATGGATTATTGGGCTAATATTGATGCAGTACTCTGGTTTGTAGAAAAAATTTGGCCAACAATTTTACTTAAAAAACCACAAGCACAGTTTATTATTGTGGGTGGAAATCCTTCCGCTGACGTTAAAAAACTTGCTCGGCAGCAAGGAGTTATCGTTACAGGCAGAGTCAACGATATCAGGCCTTTTATTACCAAAGCACAATGTGTTGTTGCTCCAATAAGAATTGCTCGCGGTATTCAAAATAAAGTACTTGAAGCTATGTCGCTTAACAAGGCTATTATTTTAACAAGCATGGCGATGGAAGGCATTAATGCACCAGATTCAGACGGTATACATATACTCGATGAACCGCATAGTTTTGCCGAACAGTGCATTGCTTATTTATCTGACAAGAAAGCAAAAGAAAAAAATAATAGAGAGTGGATATTAACTCAATTTACTTGGAAGCAAACGTTACAATCCTTGGAACAGTATTTCATATAAAAATTTAGGTCAGTTATTTCTCTGGTGGTTAGGAGCGACTTTATAATAATAGACAGGAAAAGCATGAAAATAACAGACCGCCGTTTTATAGCATTGTTTGTTTTATTGCTCGTCAGCTGGGCACTCGTTTATCAAGACGCTCTTCTTGGTATGGAAAATATTTGGAGGCGTTCGGATACCTTTGCTCACGGTTATTTTATATTGCCAATATGCCTTTGGTTGATGTGGCGCGATAAAGAATATTTACTTTCAACCCCTGTACAAAGTTCATGGTTACCAGTACCCATATTATTTGGATCATTGTTTGTTTGGTTATTGGCTTTTGCTGCAAGTATTAACGTTTTAGGCCAGTTATCTGCTGTGGTTTCTTTTATTGCACTAATCTCTATATTAATAGGTAACCAACTTACATGGCGGTATAAATTCCCGTTAGCGTATTTATTATTTGCTGTGCCTATGGGTGAAAATCTTATCCCCATTTTGCAAGAAATAACTGCTTGGTTTACCGTTTATTTATTAAAACTCACTGGTATGCCTGTATTCAGTGATGGTTTATATATTCAAATTCCCAGCGGGTTGTTTGAAGTCGCTGTAGCTTGTTCTGGTATTCGTTATTTAATTGCTTCTATTACCGTAGGAACCTTATTTGCTTACCTCACCTATAACAGTACAAAGAAACAAATTATATTTATATTATTTTCAATACTGATGCCAATTGTTGCTAATGGTATTAGAGCTTATGGCATTGTCGCAATTGCTCATTATTCAGAGATGAAGTATGCCAAGGGTTTTGACCATCTTATTTATGGTTGGTTATTTTTTGGCTTGGTGATTATGTTCATGTTTTGGGTTGGTGGTAAGTTTGCCGATAAAGAGGTTTTAACAACATCAGAAACTAAATCGTTAAAGGCATTTAAAAATAATGACTTTTTTGCTATGAGTGCTTTGTTTATGCTCATCAGTATGCTTTTTATTTTAGATGGCGTGGAAACAGTAGCTCAACCAAGGCTTCCAACGCCTTCATTAACCGTCACCGACAATATTACAAAAGTTGATCAATCTGATTGGGGGATTACTTTTGAACAGGGTCTCCAACGATCTCATGTGATCAACGCAGATAAATTGGAAGTATTCAGGGCTGTTTATGCAAACAAACAAAGTCAAGGTGAGTTAATCAGTGGGAATAATGCACTATTTGACGCCAAAGATTGGTCAATCATTCAATCAAAAGAGATTGATTTTGTCGGTGCTACTGCAAGGTATATTTTATTAAAATCGCCTACAGGTAAAGAACGGGCGGTATTATATTGGTTCAGCGTTTTAGAAAAACACTTAGTTGACCGAGCAAAAGTGATATTAATGCAAGCCTTTGGTGTTTACCGTGCCCCTGAGTCAACAGCAGAAATTATAGCCTTTTCTCTGAAAAATTTAACAGAGGAAGAAATGATAGTGATGATTGCTAAATTTTTACCAATACTGGCTGAAATTAAGATAAATCCGGGAAATATTCGTGAAAGAGATAAGTAAAGAACCTTTGCATATTGTACACGTTGTTTATTCTTTCGCCACTGGCGGTTTAGAAAATGGTGTTGTTAACATTATTAATCATTTACCTAAAAAGCTTTATCAACATAGTATTATCTGTGTCACTGGGCATGATGAACTGTTTTTTTCTCGAATAAAAATCACCAATGTAAAAATATACGATCTAGATAAACCTCAAGGTCGCGATGTTTTATGGCTATATCGATGTTGGAAGTTACTTAAAAAGTTGAAACCTGATATTTGCCACACTCGAAACTTAAGTGCATTAGAGGCGCAACTACCTGCGTGGCTGGCTAGAATACCTATGCGTATACATGGTGAGCATGGTTGGGATGTATTTGATCTCGGAGGCACAAATACTAAGTATCAGAAAGTAAGAAAGGTATTTAAACCACTGGTGAATCAATATGTCAGTTTATCAGTAGAGTCAATTGAATATTTAATTAATAAGATTGAGGTTAAACCAACGTTAATTTCGCATATTTGCAACGGTGTCGACATTCATCAATTTTGTCCCCAAGCCTTAACCGTAAATTTACCTGAAGGATTTAAACAACCAGACTCTATAGTCTTTGGTACGGTCGGTCGACTGGCCGAAGTTAAGAATCAAACCTTTCTTGTGGCTGCATTTTGTCACCTTTGGCTTAAATATCCAGAATTGCAACATAAGCTGCGTTTGATCATTGTTGGAGAGGGTGTTTTATTGCCAAAATTAAAGCAAGACATCAGGATAGCTAATGCAGAGTCTGGCGTCTGGTTAACCGGTCGTCGTGAGAATGTTAGTGAGTTAATGAACGCTATGGATGTCTTTGTTTTACCTTCATTAGCTGAGGGTATTCCAAATACAATGCTAGAAGCGATGGCGTCGGGCTTACCTGTTATTGCCACTAATGTTGGCGGTAACTCAGATTTGATTCTTCCACAACACAGCAAGTCTCATCTTGTTGAAGTGAACAATATAAAACAATTATCTGGTGCGATGGAAATATATATAAAGTCTAAAGAACAGCTGGCCATTGACAGTTTATTAGTCAGGCAGCATTGCGAAGATAATTTTGGTATACAAGTGATGGTTGATCACTATCATCATCTTTACCAAACGCCGTTTAAATAAAGGAATATAATAAATGTGTGGTATCGCAGGTATTTTTCATCTGACCTCTAATCATCAAATAGATCCAGGCGTTATTTCCACTATGAATGATCGCCAGTTTCATCGTGGACCGGATGCGGGTGATTACTTTTTTGATCCAGGTATTGCTTTAGCCCATAGACGCCTTTCTATTATTGACTTAGCAGGCAGTCCGCAGCCAATGATGAGTGCGTGTCAAAGGGCATTTATTGTTTTTAACGGTGAAATTTATAATTTTAAAGAGCTGCATAAAGACCTTGCGGATAAAGGTTATACCTTTAACACCCATGGTGATACTGAAACCATTCTTAATGCGTATTTAGAATGGGGGCAAGATTGTGTGTATCACCTGCGCGGTATGTTTGCATTTACTATTTGGGATAAAAAATATCAAACCTTATTTATTGCTCGAGATCGACTGGGGATTAAACCATTATTTTTTAGTTTATTAAGAGACGGGCACTTTGTCTTTGGCTCTGAACTTAAAGTATTAACTGCGCATCCATTATTTGATAAGACTTTACGCAATACCGCCATTGAAGATTACTTCACTTTTGGTTATGTACCTGAACCACATAGTATCTATCAACACGCGTATAAACTACCCCCAGGGCATCGTCTATTGCTCAAAAAAGGTGATAGTAAAATTCCGATGAGCCAAGAGTATTGGGACGTACCCACTCAAAATCTGAAAAAATTAAGCGAGTCAGAAGTTCAAGAACAGCTAGTGTCGCGCTTAAAAGAAGTGGTTGAAATGCGCATGGTTGCCGATGTTGACTTAGGCGCATTTTTATCTGGCGGCGTTGACTCCAGCGCAGTTGTGTCATTGATGTCGCAACTTCAACAAGAACCAGTAAATACCTGCTCTATCGGTTTTGATGTTAAAGAATTTAATGAAACTACATATGCCAGGAATGTTGCCAAGCGTTACCAAACAGATCATCGAGAAAAAATTGTTGGCCAAGATGATTTTGATTTAGTGGATAAGCTTGCCTCTATTTACGATGAACCTTATGCAGACAGTTCTGCCATGCCAACCTACAGAGTCTGTGAATTAGCAAAAACACAGGTCACAGTAGCGCTTTCTGGTGACGGTGCAGATGAGATTTTTGCTGGATACAGTCGATATAATCGTCATTTAGCGGCTGAAAAAAAACGTAATTTATTACCCTTGCCCTTTCGCAAAACTTTGTTTAAACCACTTGGCAAAATTTACCCCACACTCAATTGGGCCCCAAAAATTTTTAGAGCAAAAACCACCTTTCAAGAAATGGCGATGGACACAGTGGAAGGCTACCATAATTCTATGTCTATATTGCGCCAAGACGAAAGAGAACTTTTATTTTCAGACGGTTATAAAGCATCATTAAAAGGCTATTCTTCGTTACAAGTCTTTAAACAATATGAGCATAAATATAAACACTTAGACTCACTAAAAATAGCACAATATCTTGATCTTAAAACGTATTTGGTGGGAGATATATTGACCAAGGTAGATCGGGCAAGTATGGCGCACTCTTTGGAAGTGAGGGTGCCATTTCTTGATCATAAATTTGTAGAGTGGAGCTTTACAGTGCCATCCTCAATCAACATCAACAATGGTATAAGTAAATATGCCTTGAAGAAAGCCATGGAGCCCTATTTACCTCATGATATTTTGTATCGTAAAAAAATGGGATTTGCTGTGCCGCTTGCTGATTGGTTCAAAGGACCATTAAAAGAGCGTTTATATGACGGGTTATTATCAACACAAATGAAAGAGTGTGGCTATTTTGATCAACACCAAATACGTCAATTAATTGATCAGCATATTAAGGATATTCGTGATAACAGCTCTATATTATGGACATTATTGATGTTTGAATCATTTTTACGACAACGAGTAACAACATAAAATGAAAATATTACATGTGCTCGACCATTCAATTCCCTTACAAAGTGGCTACACTTTTCGTACACGGTCAATCATCAAGCAGCAACATGATTTAGGCATTGAAACCTGTCATGTGACTAGCCCAAAACATGGTAATTGTGATGCTGGAATTGAAGAGGTCGATGGATTAGTATTTTATCGCTCAGCGCCTATATCAGGTGTGATGATTAAATGGCCTGTGTTAAAGCAAATAGCCCATATTAAGCCTATGGTAAAACGCATCCTTGAGGTAATCAACATTGAAAAGCCAGATGTTATTCATGCACATTCTCCAGCACTTAACGGCTTAGCAGCACTAAAAGCAGGGCGTAAAGCAGGTTTGCCAGTCGTTTATGAAATTAGAGCTTTTTGGGAAGATGCGGCGGTTGACCATGGCACATGTCAAGAGAGAGACCTTCGTTATCGATTGACTCGTCAAATGGAAAACCATGTAGTGAAACACGCCGATGCCGTCACCACTATTTGTGAAGGGCTTCGAAGCGATTTAGTCTCAAGAGGGTTTCCGGCAAACAAGTTTACAGTTATCCCAAATGCTGTGGATATTGATAATTTTACAGTTATCAAGGAAAAAAATAATGCATTACTTGAAAAACTAAACTTACAAGAGTGCAAGGTGCTAGGCTTTTTAGGCTCGTTTTATGCCTATGAAGGCTTAGATTTAATGATTGCGGCAATGCCAAGCCTTATTAAGCAACAGCCTAATATTCGACTTTTATTAGTGGGGGGAGGTCCTCAAGAACCCACCCTCAAAGCACAAGTTAAACAATTAGCATTAGACCAATACATACTCTTTACTGGGCGTGTACCTCATGAAGATATCAGTGTTTATTACTCCTTAGTTGACTTACTGGTCTACCCAAGAAAAGCTATGCGGCTTACAGAGCTAGTGACTCCGCTAAAACCTCTAGAAGCCATGGCACAAGGAAAAATTTGCTTAGCATCAAATGTAGGTGGGCATCATGAGTTAATAAAAGACAGAGAAACTGGTTTTTTGTTTAAAGCGGGTGATGTTGAAGATTTAGTTAAACAAGTCGCTGAAATTTTAGACAACAAACAGCACTGGAAAGATATTGTTATCCAAGGTCGACACTTTGTTGAAACAAAAGGAAATTGGCGGAAAAGCGTAAGTAAGTACTTACCTATTTATAAGGCGCTAATGAAAATATAAACATGACTGAGATTAAAAGAATTGCACTTATTGGCCCACTACCTCCACCTGCAGGCGGTATGGCTAATTTAACACTTAAGCTTACTGAGTTGATTACACAACAGGGAATAACGGTGGATCTTATTCAGCAAAATAGTCCTTATAGGCCCTCTTTTATTGAAAAATTCAAAGGTATACGCGCTATTGTTAGATTGGTGCCTTATTTTTTTTCATTATTTCAAAAAACTAAACATGCAGACGTTGTGCATATTATGGCTAATTCAGGTTGGTCATGGCATTTCTTTGCGTTACCAGCAATTGTTATTAGCAAAATGCATGGTAAGCCGGTGGTTGTTAATTATCATGGTGGAGATGCCCAACGTTTTTTCAACAACGCTTGGCCTTGGGTAGCTAAAAGCTTACAAAAAGTACAATACATTATCGTACCCTCTTGTTTCCTTCAAAAAGTGTTTAACGGCTATGGTCAACAAACCACCATTATTCCCAATGTACTTGATTCAACAATTTTTAGACAAAGTAGCCGTGAATTTGAACAAGGGCGTCTACATTTTATTGTGACCCGTAATTTAGAGAAAATTTATGGTGTCGATGTTGCTATTGATGCCTTTCGCAACATAGTGAATAAATACCCAACCGCTAAATTATCTATTGCGGGTACAGGTACTGAATTAAATTTATTAAAGCAGCAAGTTAGTGATTTGATGTTATCTGACAATATAATTTTTACTGGCTGTCTACCTCCCAATGATATGGCGTCTTTATATAACAGCGCAGATATCATGATAAATGCTAGCACTATTGATAATGCGCCTAGTTCAATTTTAGAGGCTTTAGCGTGTGGGATCCCCGTGATCAGTACTAATGTAGGTGGTATCCCGGACATGGTGAAGCATGAATATGATGCTTTGTTAGTAGAAAAAAATAATGTTTCAGCAATAAGTGAACAAGCATTTCGATTAATTAATGATCATACACTAAGGCATCAATTAGTGAGTAATGGCTTAAAAACAATTCAGCGTTATCAATGGCCAACTGTTTGGCGGCAATTATTATTTTGCTACCAGCAGGCACAACAAAAAGTGGGTAAGTAGTTATGTTCAATAATATTTATACAAAATTTGTCACGAAAATATTATTTCCTCTTCATGAACGATTAAAAAAACACCAAACGGTGAAAATACATAAAGCGTTAGAAAAGTCACAATGGCTTTCTACTCATCAACTTATTAAACAGCAAGAAGTGAGACTCAATAAGTTTATTTTGCATGCCTCAACACATGTTTCTTATTATAAAAAGATACTGCGGGAGTTAAACATTCAAGCAAAAGATATTGTCAAGATTACCGATTTACAACAACTGCCCTTTTTATCAAAAGCGGTTATTAAAGATAATTTTAAGGCGTTGAAAGCGGATAACACTGAAATAGTTAAACCATTCACCACTGGCGGCTCCAGCGGTACACCGTTAACATTTTTATTGGGTAATGAGCGTATTAGTCATGATGTTGCACAAAAGTGGCGAGCTACACGCTGGTGGAATGTTGATATCGGTGATAAAGAGATTGTCGCCTGGGGCTCTCCTATAGAGTTAGGTGCTCAAGACCGAGTTCGTAGAATACGTGACAAACTATTCCGTTCTCAGCTAATGCCGGCCTTTGATCTTACAGAAAACAATATTTTGAGTTTTATTAGCGAAATTAAATCTTACCAACCCAAAATGTTATTTGGTTACCCATCAGTTTTTTCATTAATTGCTAAAACGGCTCGGCGACATAATATTGATATGACTCAACTGGATATTAAAGTGATTTTCGTTACGGCTGAACGTCTTTATCCTTATCAACGACAGAGTATTGAAAGCACTTTTAATGCGCCAGTAGCTAATGGCTACGGTAGCCGTGATGCTGGCTTTATTGCGCATCAATGTCCAGAAGGTGGTATGCATTTGTCTGCTGAAGATATTATTGTTGAAATAATTAATACAGAGGGAGAAGTGGTGCCCGATGGAGAAAAAGGAGAAATAGTGGTTACTCATTTAGCGACTTTAGATTTTCCCTTTATACGTTATCGTACTGGTGATATCGCGGTAAAATCGACAAAAAAATGTCCCTGCGGACGAGGTTTACCTTTATTGCAGGATATTGAAGGAAGAACCACTGATTTTGTCGTCGCTGAAAATGGCACCCTAATGCATGGTTTAGCACTCATTTATATCTTAAGAGAATTAGCAGGCATTGATGAGTTTAAAATAACCCAAGAAAGCCTTGAGTTGACGAGAGTTGAATATGTAGCGCAGCAACCATTACCTGAACAAATAGTGTTAGAGATAACGTCGGGTTTCAAAGCCAGATTGGGAGAAGGGGTAACGGTTAAACTAGAGCATGTAAAACAAATAGCGCCTGAAAAATCAGGTAAATTTAGGTATGTTATTAGTAAGGTTGAACAATCATAAAACAGCAATAACAGGTATCAACCAAGTGATGAATAAAGTGATGGGAATGAAATGGAAACGTTAATTTTATTAGCTGACATCGCCGGTATGTGTGTATTGGTTATTGTATTGTCCAAGATAGATGGTGAATAACGAATGAAAGACTTATTGTTTATAACTGTATTCATCTCTTTGTCTATGTTTATCTTTAAACGCCCTTATATTGGTGTGTGTTTGTGGGCTTGGACGGCCTTATTATTTCCCAATTATTTGTTGTGGGGCTTTGCTTCAAATATAAGATTTAACCTTATCGTCTCAATAATAACTATCTTCGTAGTATTCTTTAGTGCCTTTAAAGCTAAAAATCTCAATAATGGCGTTTTTTATTGGGTGTTACTGCTTTTAATTTGGGCCTCATTAAGTACAACTTTTGCCCTGGCTGTCCCTGAATTAGTTTTTGACAAGTATATCGACTTTGTAAAAGTCATCTTTTTGTTTACGATGATATTACTAACGATCACTAAGAAAATACACGTAAACGCGCTTGTTTTATCGATTATATTAGGCATAGGCTATTATAGTGTAACTGAGGGATTAAAAGTTGTGGCGACCTTGGGAGGTCATCGAGCATGGGGACCTGGTTCATCTATCATTGGAGATAATAATCATTTTGCACTGGCTATATTGGTCATTATCCCCTTTGCGATATTTGCGTATCGAAATATATTAGTCAATCGTTATCTCAAGTGGGCTGCTTTAGGGTTTACCTTCATTTCTTTGATGGCAATATTGGGAACATACTCTCGCGGGGGGCTAATAGGGTTAGCTTTTCTATCTTTTTTGTATGCTACTGTTTATAAAAAGAAAGCTTTTGTGAGTACGCTGTTTTTGGTTGTTTCGTTATCATATGCTGCCTTTGTTCCGCAGCAATGGTTAGAACGCATGGATACTATTAAAAGTGCAGATCAGGATAATTCTTTTATGGGCAGGGTTATCGCCTGGAAACAGAGCACATTAGTTGCTCTAGATAGGCCATTTATAGGCGGTGGCTTTCTTGCGATACAAAATTTAGCTACTTGGACTTTGTATGCTCAAGATTTTGACAAATTGAGTTTTGTTCATACCAAACAACCTGATCGTCATTATGCTCATGCGGCCCATAGTATTTACTTCCAAGTGTTAGGGGAGCATGGATTCGTTGGCTTGTTTATATATTTAATGATTATGTTGAAGTCTTATTCAAACATAATCAGTACCAATAAAATATTGAAAAAAAATAAGGTTGATGAAGGTTGGTATCAAGAGTTTTCAGACTGTTTATTGCTTTCTTTATCATTATATTTAGTTGTTGGTGCCGCATTAAATATGGCGTATTTTGATATTTTGTTCGTTATTATTGCCCTTACTCAAGTGTTATATCGCTTAGTAAAAAAAACGGAAAGTGCGACTAATGAATCCTAATGTCGTTAAAGGTCTATTAATTTTTCTTGTGGTTTTAGATCACAATGACTTTTTATCAGCTGAAATCCCCTTTTATTTAAGGCCTCTAGGCTTTCATGTATTATCTTTTCTGGCGATCCCCTTTGTGTTAGAACGGGATTCAACAACGTCAATGCTTGATAAATCCTTTAGATATTTTTGGCCTTTTGCCCTATTTCTAACAATATCTACACTGCTATATCAAGTCATATTAATAGGGAATACCGACCTTTTAACCATTGTTAGAGTTTGGGGGGTTGCTTTAATAACCGGATCTGGAGCCAATGTTAAAGCCGCCTCTGGATTATATTTGCTTTGGTTTTTACCTTGTATTATCAGCTTGTTATTAATCAAAAGTTGGCTGAAAATTTCTCAGGATGTTAAACCAATCACTATCATTATATCGGTGTTTGTTGCCGTTGGTATTTTGTTTGTTCCTGAAAACTTTCGTGCTAATACCCCTATGCAATTGCCTTTGGCAATGTTTCTTCTATCTCAATGCCTTATTATTTCATGGGCTTACAGGGTAGTTCTTGCTTCTAAAATGTATAAAGTTTTAACTATATTGATCATGGTCATTGGTGTGGGGCTATATCTTTACTGCGTTAAAAAAGGGATTAGAATAGAATACGCTCGATTTTTATTACCGAGTAGCTCTATTAACCTTATTATCGCAGTATTAGCTAATCTTTTATTGTCAATTTCACTCTTTTTAATCTGCACAGCGAACTTTACAGAAAATATAATTACCAGGGGATTTAAAGCCATAGGTAAATATTCACTTTCTATTTACCTGATACATAATTTTATTTATGTGGCCCTACGCATTTTTGGTACATACACCTTTAGCAGTGTATGGCTTAACACTGTGAAAGAAATATTGTTGATTATTTTTGTATTAGTCATCAGTTACATTTTTTCCCTGATTATTTTTAAAACAAAAACGTTAAAAATTCTTATTTTCCCGAAAGGATATCATGAGTTGGTATCTTTATTGTTAATTCGACAATCAGTGAGAGTACCTAATGAAAAATAGCATGAGATATATGAATTTATTTTTCGCATCTAGCTTTGCCTTTTTTGCTAGCTATGCCTTTGCTTATAATTTCACACCGACTAAGCAAGAATTTAATGCCTGGAGTGTTAGGTGCCAAAAGCTCTACTTAAGCACGGGAGTGGGACGTCGTTCAGAGTTTAGGGGACGTTATTCTTCAGCAAAAGTAGAACAAGAACGATTATTGTCAAATCTAAGGCATGGCGGAGGATGGCACTATTGTACGTCGATTATTTATATAAAAAGAGCAAAGCTTGAGACTGTTAATGAGGACGTACGTAACTACAATCTAAAAAAAGCAATGAATGAAATAAATTATACCGTTAGTCGAATAAATAAGCGTGACCCTTGGTATGCTGAAATTGGTGTTACTTTAGGTAACTTGTTTAAAGCGTTGGGTTTATATGAAAAATCAGCCATTGCTTATAACGAAGTGATTGAGTCTTTTCCGACATATCATCAAGCCTACTTGGGGCAATCATTATTATACAGAAAAATGGGTAATACAAATAAAGCCATTGCAATATTGGAAAACTTAGGCAATGAAAATATTACTAAGTCGGTCGAAGTGAGTTATTTTTTGGGTATTTATTATGTGGAAGAAGCCAATATAGAAAAAGCCAATTATTATGCGAATATTGCTTATAGTTTGGGTTATCCGCTGCCGGGTTTGAAAATCAAATTAAAACAACTCAAACAACTAAAAACCAAGTTAAATAATAAATGAGTGGTCAATAAGAGTGATGCTGTATTTTACTTTGATGACGTAACTGAAAACCTCAATAACATCATATTTGAGCGCATGTTATAAGAAAAATAGAGACATCATATGATCAAACAACTAGCCCTAAAAATAATCTTAAAAATTATTCAGCAAAAAGATGTCCAGCAAGCCATAAATCAAATTCAAACAGAACTTCCTTTACATTATCCAAGTGCCGAAACTATAGGTTATAGCGGCAAATTGCTCAATGACTATATCGACTTAGCTCAACCAATGAGCATCACTGACAATGTTGACGAAAATGCACCCATTTTTATTTCCGCTCGTTTCCGCTCAGGCTCCACCTTCCTTTGGAATATATTTCGTCAACTAGACTCATTGCATTGTTATTATGAACCCTTAAATGAAAGAAAATGGTTTGATGAAGTTGGCCGAGGCAATACAACAGATGATTCACACCAAGGTGTTAATGATTATTGGAAAGAATACCAACAATTTGATAGCTCAAACATTCAATTTGAAACAGATTGGACCTTCAAGCGATTATGGTTAGATCAACATAGCCACGAACCCGCCTTAAAAAATTATATAGAAAGTTTAATTGAGCAAGCGCCTGCGCGTCCTGTATTGCAGTTTAACCGAGTGGATTTTCGATTACCTTGGCTAAAAAAGCATTTTCCTAAAGCCAAAATAGTTCACTTATATCGTCACCCTAGAGACCAATGGATTTCAGTTACTCGTAACAGTATTGAAGTACCACTCAATTATAATGGACATGACCTGTCAAGGTATAACCTTTTTTATACCGCAGAGTGGGCTGACAACTTAAGTTACAGATTTCCCTTTTTGAAAATATCTCAAGGCAAGCATCCTTATTACTATCACTATTTACTCTGGCGACTTTCTAACATGCTAGGACACAAGCATGCAGATATTTGTATTGGCTTTGAGTCGTTGTGCCATCAGTTTGACTCCATTATACCATCGGTTTTTGAATCATTAGGTATTACTGGTTATGATTTAAAAACTTTGTCAGCATTGAGAGCACAGCAAAATGGGGGGAAGTGGAAACAATATGCAGATAATAATTGGTTTACTGAAATAGAAAGCGAATGTGAATTTATACTTAATGTATTTTTTGATTTGTCATCTCAACGATGAAAAATTGCTTATACTCCTTGATGTAAATACCTTCAACGGAATTGAAAATTTAATGACTAACCGCCCTCATAAGCTTTCTTCTATGCATTATATGGTAATGATATATTTTGTTTATTTAGGGTTTTGTTACATCATAAAGTTTGGTGATTTTAATAATATTAAAGATAATATGGCTTATATGGTGGGAGTGGTCAGTTACTTTTCTTTAGTTGCGACTCTTTACATATTAATGACGTTAGCCATTCGTCAGTTGTTTAAACAAAGTCGTTTAATTGATTCGATTCTTATCATAACAACCATGTTATTAATCTTATTTACTTATTTAGATTTCAAAATTTATTCACTATCAGGTCTCCATGTAAACTCTTTCCTTTTGGAATTTTTGTCTCAACCTAACGCAATGAAGCAAGCGGGTGTCTCGGCTCGTTATGTGTTTGTTGCTTCATATCCACTCGTTATTATTTTTGTCGTGGCATTATTCATTAAGAAATTTTCAGGTAAAACGCCATTTTCAATTTCTTTAACAAAAGTTGTGGGTGTGCTTACGTTTTTTTCCTTCTCGACGTATGGCATCTACTCAATTCAGATGTTTAGTGGAGGACAATCTGGATGGGTTATGAAGAGGAGTTTGCCCTATTTTTTGACACCGAGTAACTATTCAATAAGGCGAGCGGTTAACCTTATTTTACCCAATGCAACTATGGAAAATGTGTCGAAATCTCATTATCAAGATAAGTCACATGCACCAACACAGAATATCCCAACGCCCCAAGTCATTACTCCATATAATATTGTCATAGTCGTCGCCGAAAGCTTTAGAGCTACTGACATGGAATTAAGTCCTGAGGTAACTCCTAATCTATACCGTTGGAATGACTCGGGTACTTTATTTGTAAATAACTATAGTGCATCTAACTGTACGCACTTTAGTATATTTTCTATTTTAACGGGGAAATCGCCTATTCATTACAATGATTTTCGAATAAACCAAAAGCAACCGCTTACTATGCGTATATTAGACGAAGCTGGATATACTGTGACTACATCAGAGTCAATCTCACTTGATTGGTATGACTTAGCTAATTTTATTTTTAATGACAATGTTCAACGTAATATCATGGGAGGTAAATTAGAGATCATAAAAAAAGCCAATGAAGAGGGATTAAATGAGTCCATTTATGCCGATATCGCAGTAACTAATCATGCAATTTACAGTGCGATAAAGCATAAAGAGTTAGCTAAACCATATTTTAATTTGGTTTATTACAATTCCACTCATTTTGATTATAACTACATGGAAAATGATCCTACATTCACTCCGTCATTAAAAGGTTCTATCGATCTAAGTAATATTACCACTCAAAATGAAAAACTTGAATTGGTCAATCGTTTCAAAAACTCTTTGCACTTCGTTGATAGTGAATTTGGTCGCCTTATGGACAACCTCCACCAGTTAGGAACTTTGGACAATACGATTGTAGTATTTACTGGTGATCATGGTGAAGAGTTGTTTGAAAATGGAGTGATTGGACATAATACAAAAATTAATAAATTTCAAACGCAAGTTCCATTATTTATTCATCTACCCGCTAAGTTACCAAAATTGGTATCTAACAACATACAGTCCCATTTAAATATAATGCCAACGATTTTTAATATTATTAGCCCTAGCTTCCCAGCTGATTATTTTATGGGTTCTGATATCTCTACTGAAACATCAGGGCAAGTATTTATATCAAATTGTGGACCAGGTTTTCCAGATGGATTTGCTTTGTTAAATAATGATCAAAAGGTAACCTTTGAATATCTCGACGGTTATTTAGAATTAGAACCCAATCAATCGGTTCCTTTAGCGCATAAAAACAGGATGTTGCAACAGCTTATTTCTATTCTCAATAGCGACAAATAAAGACCAGCTATGGATTACAGTGTAACTGCACCTTGATGCTAAGTCATTGCTCAACGCCCAATGACGCAATGAAATATAAGCAAATGTTTCTTGTATTACAACACCATAGTAAAAAATAAAGAGTGAGCTAAAAAAAATGAAGTTATTAAATAGCCTACTGAACGTTATACAATCTCCAGCACTAAACAATACCTAGAAAACTAGGGAGGTATTATTGCTGTGATACCGCGCTTAGGGATACTATTCAATTTTTGTTTACGGCCAAACTTAGTAAAAAAAGGTGGTGAAACAAATTGCTGTATGCCTTCAATATCATCAAGTAACGACTGAGCATAGTGCTGGTTTATGTCTTTTACATTATACCCTAGCGTCCATAATATGGTTGGAAAGATATTTAAATGACCTGACTTATCATAATTACGCTTAGCCGCGTCATAAAACAATTGATGTAATGCTAAATCATTCGTAGCGATCACTAAAGGGACTAGGCCTTCAAAAGGAGAAACCATGGCAGTATTACAATGAGTAAAGAAAGAGGTGTTGTCCTCAGACTTTAGCTTTTGACCATGATCAGAGGTATAGAATAAAGCAGTCGAATGTTTTAATTTCTCAGAAAAATATTCCTTGAAAAATATACCAGTGTTCCATTGCACTGAATTTTTATAAGAATTAATTACCAAATCAGCGCGCTCATTTACGGTGTTTTGAGGTGAAAATACAGATCCCTCCGACATATGAGGACTGAAGATAGCTTGATGATCGGGATACCTGCTTTCGTAAGGGAAATGAGAACCTCTTTTGATAACATAAATTAATTTATTGTTATTATTCGCATTAATTATTTTTTTTGTTTTCCTCGCTATTTCATAATCGATAAGGTTTGGGTCATCATTGATTAAATCACCATTTGTGGTGACATAATCAATATGATTATAATCTATCCACTTGTTATCATCAGGTGTAAGTTTTTGTCCGCCAATGAAATAGGTTTCAAAGCCAGCACTTTTAGCGTAGGCCCAAATAGAAGGCTTTGTGCGGATAATATTAACCGTTGCCTTTTTATTTCCGCCATACATTAATCCTAAGTTGCTATATATACTGCAACTTGTAGAAGCAGATGACCAGCCAAAATTAGCTATATGGTTACTGTTGGATAACCCTGTATCTACACCCTTTTTATTATCATTAATTTTTAAGTAATCAGCCCTAACACTTTCATCAACAACCAATACAATATTGTTAATTATAGGTTGCTGATAGATGGAAATGGACACTTGCTCTCTAGATGGACTTTCTTGGTTCAATAGGTTATCACCCATATAAACAGAAAATGTTGTCAGAGGGATTAGTTGAGATGGTAGTCCTCCAGTTCCTTCCCCCCCCCTTATAAAGATAATAAAGCTAATTAAAATAATTGGAGCTAACGGAATAAGCCCAGTAAATTTAATAGGTTTTTTATTTATTGTACTTGGAATAATAATGCCTATTAAACCTGCAAAACTATTAATAATCGATTTGATAACGATAAACTGATACAGGATTAGTGCATCGAATATATTGCCTTTTGCATCCCATATCGGAGCTATGGTGTTAAATGATAAATACTGGCCACCGGAGCTTTGATAATAAATTGAACCCAGAACAGCTGAAAGTGAGAAAAATAGGCCCCAAAAAATGCGAGCATTTAAGGTTCCATAAAATGAAACAGCAAAAATGCTTAATATGATTAACACCCACAAAGCAAAAAATAACAGGAGATTTAAATTTACCCCTATTTGCTCTACCCGCTGCTCCAAACCAAAATTGGTAAAGATCAAAAAATAGGTTATTAGCAATATTTTGATAGAAATCACTGTCATTATGTTTTTCTGGTTCCATTGTTAATTTAACGGATACTCACAACCCCAACCTATTAATTACACTAGGCTTACCCTACGTTTTTTCGAGAGAAACTGCTCCACTTTTAATAAACCCCAGGCAACAGCAGCAGAAACAAAAACAAATAACAAACAAAAAATCAGTGTTAACAACCAGTGGTTATAGTCTTTTGCCCAGCTAATAAAAGGCTCTCTTAGAAAACCATTGACTAAAAATAAGGGCATTGATAGGTAGCCAAAAAACATCAAAAACTTTCTCAAGTGAGCCCTGGCATGAATTTTTGGTATTAAAAGACTAAATACCGACAAGGCGAGCACCAGAAAACTTATATGATTCACATACCAAAAACTTTTATTTATATTACCAGCAAGGAAAATAAGTAGCGTGGCGAATATTAAAATAGTGGGTATTTTAATCCCATCACTCTGTTTTTGGGCTAAGTACATTCCTAAACAAAATTCAGGGAGGTGCCCAAGAATTGTAAAATATATATTGAGGTTTCCTATTTTTCCTTGTAATAAAATCGTTAAGGCAATACTCATAATGGCGATAACTAATAATATTTTTTCACCAAATTTATTATATAAGCGATGCAAAATAGGAAAGGCAAAATAAAATTGGAAAATAAAGGGGATGAACCACCATGGACCTACAACTTTAAGCGCGTTTCCAGGAATAAAGTTAGAGATTAACAGTAACTTATAGAGTAAGTTTTCAACATTCCAATAGAGTATTTTTATTGGGCCAAAGAAGCCATGCCCTCCGATAAACCAGCCAGTAATTAAAAGCCAGGTAACAATAGCCAATAAAAACATAGGATAAATTTTTAATATCCTGTCTTGAATAAAAGGAAGCCATTTAAGTTCACTAGCAGAATATTTTTTTGCTAAACCATAGGCGCTTAAAAAGATAAAAATTTGAACGCCAAAATGACCAAAAAAAGAAAAGGACCCTCTCAATAAATTTTCGGGTTCATTTGCTAACAGCCAAATAAAATCGAGTGTTCTATTGAGATTAAATTCAAATTCGTTCTGCTTAGGCTTGGGAAACAAGTGCATGAAGTTATGAATTACGATAAGTAAAATCGCAATGCCTTTATATAAATTGGTGTCAACCTTATCTAAACACTGCCAATGCATGATAGCCTTTCCTAACTAATTGTTAATAAAGAAAAAATTCTAGTGACCACCTCAACTCATGCGATTTTTAAGCTTGTTAATTAAGATGTAAAATGCTTTTTTTTCAAAATATTTTGTTTGATTGGATAAGCCAGGTATACACATGAAAAACAAGCTAGATATATAGGATAAACCGCCTAATAATATAAGAAAAAGCAAATTAAAGATCGCATAATCGATTTTAATTGATTTACTTTCTTCGATAATTAAGACCATTGTGATACTCGCAATAACAGGTCTGATCATATAGTTAATAAGTTCACTAAAGGTTACGCTTATCTGTTTGGCAATGAATATCAATATAGCTAAAAAAACAATAGTTTGTACAATAAATTTTACTTGGGTCAAGGTAATATAGCTGCCATCAAAATAATAAACACCGAGTAAGGTAAAAATGAGTGAAAGGAATAATAGGCTATTATATTTTGCAAACACACGAACCTTGCCAATAGCGACAAAATAACTATTAAAATATCGAAACAAGCATTCGCCAATAAAGCCTAAGGCTAACCATCCGAACATTTCCGATGCTATTGCCCATTGTGGACCAAAAATAAGTGGGAACACTATCTCACCTACTGCGAACATACCTGCACATAAAGGAAATATAACAACACATAGGGTTGAAAACATTTCTAAACATTGCGTTTTAGCAAAACTTTGTTCATTACGGGCCAAGTGTTTAGAATATATGGGGATCATAGCGCGGTTCACTGGAAAAACGACTTCAGAAAGCACCATCGAACTTAATTCTTTAGATAAATTAAAATGCCCTAATATTGAGGCACCCCATGTGCGAGCGACAAACAAGTCGTCAATTTTGTTTTGCGCATACCGCAGAAAGTTATTAAGAAACTCCCACATTGAAAAACCGATAAACTCCTTACTACCTATTAGCGATAATTTAGGGCGATAAGGGGCCAGTATAAAGCTCAGAAGTAAACTTGCTATCGACTTTAGGACAATTGCATAAGCAATGCCCCAATAATTGCGATAGTATAAAACCAATATTATGGTAATAATCACACCTAAAATTTTTTCTATTAACGTATAGTTAAACTCCTTTTTAAACGCTAAGTGTTTTCTGAAATTAACAACACCAATATTCTTAAAAGCACTAATAAAAAAAGCAATAGCCATTACTTGCAATAAATTTAATAACCTTGGATCATCAAAACCACTTGTGATCAACGGTGACAAAGCCACAACAAGCATTCCGATAATAATTTTTTGAATTATTTGTAAAGTCCAAACCGTATTGTAGTCTTGATCTGTGGTGTTTGTTTTTCTGATAAGGGCATTTTCTAAACCAAACATGGATAGTAAATCAACAAAACCAATAAAGATCATTGCTGTTGCTATTAGACCAAAATCTTCAGGCATTAATATACGGGCAATGACAACTGTGCTAATTAAGCCAAGAAGCCTTGCTATCCATTTGGCCAGCACAATAATTAATGAACTTTTAATTGACTCTTTATGATTTAATTGGCTCAAAATTTCCCTATAGGATTTAACTTTTAACTTTTAACTTTTAACTCGATGAGATGATGAATCGAGAGGCCGTTATGCTAGTTTAGATATTATTAAGCAAGTTGCGTACATTTTTTAAAACGTTAATTTTCGATAACTTCTTGTAAATTTTGTTGTTCAATAAGTTAATGAAAGGCATGGGATCTGACCAACGAAAAAAAGCATTTTGTCGTTTAAATGAAGTATCCAATTTTTGGTTGTAATCTTGCTGTTTCGCCCATTTTTCTACACTAGGGTCAAACCATAATATTGATTTTTTGTTCATTTTTTTTCTGACAATATCACTCAAGTTAATCTGATCTAAATAAGCTTTAAAAGGCATGTTTTCATTATTTAAAGTGGCAATTTCTTGTTGAAAATCTGTTCTTCCTACTGTGGGTTCAATCAGGTACAAATCTTGTCTATTTTTATCGTATTTAAATTCAAGACTGCAGAATCCTTTAAAGTCAGGGATGGCATTAAAAAAGTCAGTGGTCAGTTGCTTTATTTTATCATGAATAGGGCCATTATAAGGGGCGCAAGAGCAGGTTCTTCCTGTATCCCTTGGCCATGATAATATTTTTCGTCCAACAAAAGATGAAAGTAGCTGATTATCGACACTGCGGTATTGTAAGCAAAAAAATAGCAATTCATCGCCACCTAAAATAAACTCTTGTATCACTAACTTCATCTTTGGAATTTTGAAAAAAATGGTATCTATGTATGTTCGCATTTCATCAAAATTTTTTGCTATTTTTGCTTTTTGAAAATGCTCAGCAAACTCAATGCTGTTGTCATCTGGTTTTATAATGCACGGATAGGTCAAACTCTTTAATTTTTCTCGCGTATATTGATGGTCAACATATGCGGTTAAAGGGATGTTGAGTTTGGCTTTATTTGCATATTTTTCGATAAAATATTTATTTTCAAGTTCGGCTAAGTGCTTTTCACTTGGCATATTAATGAAGGCGATGTTTTTAAATTTTTTTCTGTGTTTTGACAATAAGGTGGCGGGAATTCTGATGGTGGTAAAAATGACTGGTTTGTCATCAAGTGATTGACAAAATTTGATTAAATCAACAATGAACTTGTCTTCTTTTATTGTTTCAAATTTAACCTTGGTTCCTTTATTAGTTTTCATTTCAGGCGTTGTTAAGTCAGTGTCAATACAATACACCTTAACCCCCCTCTTTGCTAAGGAGCGAGTAACGCCTAAACCACCTAATGCCATTCCTATGACAATAGCGGGATGTTTGAATTTAGACACAATATAATCCTTCCTTAATTTTTTATTATGTATTTTTGCTCAGTGAATTACAGACCTTATTAAATTTTAACGCACAGTGTTCAAAAGAGGCATCTTCGGCCAGTTTAAGGCCATTATCGATTAAGTTATTACGGTATTTTTCATCGCTAAACATTTTAATAATAGCCTCACTTATTTCGTCAAGGTTAAAACCATCAACGGATATGCCATTAATGCCATCTTTAACGGCTTCAATCGCACCGCCAGCACGTCCACCTATCACAGGCTTACCACATGCATTAGCCTCAAGAAAAACCAATCCAAAGCCTTCAGTGTCGCCATCAGGCATTGTTCTGTTGGGCATAATAAAGACATCGGCTACTTGGTAATGGGGTGCAAGCTCTTCTTCGGGTACACGACCAGCAAAGGTGACATGTTTTTCTACTTTATATTCTTTGGTTAATGCTTTTAATTCATTTTCATAAGGGCCTATACCAACAATGACATAATGTAGGTCGGGTATTGCTTTAATAGTTCTAGGGAGTGCCTTAATAACATTATCTATACCCTTCCTTGGTACTAATCGTCCTACTGTAGTAAGGACTTTCTTATGACTTATTTGATAGCGGTCAATTAATTTTTGTGATCCTTTACTGACAAAAAAATCCTGCAAATCAACACCGTTGGCTATTAATATGACTTTTTCTGGTTTGACTCTAAATCGATTGATTAGGTAGTCACGGGTAAAACCACTGACAGCAATTATAGCATCCGCATTATT
>Ga0307492_10000239_pt1 | contig 23678 bp, 26 predicted proteins | sample SI3LmetaG_FD_202365 | JGI IMG/M metagenome (GOLD analysis project Ga0307492, IMG submission 202365) | Sea-ice brine microbial communities from Beaufort Sea near Barrow, Alaska, United States - SI3L | ecosystem: Environmental > Aquatic > Marine > Coastal | place: USA: Alaska | collected 2017-05-06 | reverse complement strand
CGTAAACAAAAGATAAAACTACGAGAGCTCGACAATACCGAAACCCAAGAAGAGGCACCGAGTCATTATCCTATGCACTATCTACCATGGGTATTGCTGGGGTTAAGCTGGTTAGGTTTTAGCGCTTACATTGTTCTGTGACATTTAACGTTTAAGCCGTTCACTTGAAATAATTGTTCTTATTTTGACCAAATTTGACATCGTTATTGTTTGGAGTATATTATTTGTATATACGTTGCATAGCGTATTTGACGTTCGTAAATTTTTTCCTATAAGCATATAAATAAAATGATCAAAAAACAGCGGACTAAGTTAGGAAAAAAAGATAGCCAATTGGTTATCCGTATTAATGGCGAAGAAAGGGATGACTTCGTTGCACTTTGCGAAGACTTAGACACCAGTGCAGCAAGAGAATTAAGAAAATTTATACGCCGCTTTATGAATGAACATAAAGCGGTCAATTAAAACATGCAATTTTACAATTCTGTGATTTTGCACATAGGAGAAAATAAAATGGCTAAAGCATCAAAAAAAGCAACTAAGATCAAAGATGAGATCAAATTAAGAAAAACAAAAATGAAAAAACAGGCAAGTAAAATAAGCAAACTTAAAAAAGCTTTGAAGAAGGCAGCCTAACGCTGTTTTTCTAATAAAGGAAAGGGCGGAGAATTATCACGCCCTTTAGACTTCACTTTTTTCTTAAACCCTTCTGAACATTTAGAGCCTTACAATGACTAAAAAAATAGCAAAAAAATCTGCAAAGAAAGTAACAGTAGAAAAAAACAAAAGTGCAGCTACTTTAAAAGAAATTAATAATAAACTTACGTCGACCAAAAAAAATCTAGAAACTCAAGTAGAAGACTTAAGTGCTCAAGTAAAAAAACTGCGTAAAAAATCAGGTAAAAAAGCATCGAAAATGCTTAAAAAGTTAGATGCAAGCTATCACCGAAGATTAGTTCATTTGCAAACTGAATTCGAACAAGGACTTGCGACGTTATCAACCGTGCAGGATAAGGTGCTTGAAAGTTTACCCAATATTTTTTCTGTCAAAAGCAGTCCAACTAAAACTGGTGTAGCCAAATCCACTAAACCTGTCGCTCTCAAAACTAAAACGTCAATATCAAAACCTCGACCTAAATCGCCTGTTAAGACTTCGACCATTGCATCAATCAAAGGCATTGGACCGGTCATGCAAAAAAAGTTAGCTGAACAGGGTATTACGACCCTTGCAGATATTGGAAATACCCCGAAAAGTAAAATTGAAGCATTAAAGCAGTTTGAAAAGGAAAGAGGATTTACTACTTGGAAAGAACAGGCAAAGACACTGTTAGCCAATAATGAAGCTAAAAATAGTTAATTGTGAGCAGACTCTTTGTTCCTTTGAATGATAGTTTTTATTTTGGCCATGATTAGGCTGAATGTTGATAAGGCTTTTGGTTTTATCCAGCCAAATGCTGGTGGTGCGGATATTTTATTCATAAATCGGCATTATTTAATAGAAAACGTACTCCACAGATTAACGACATCATTACCTTCTCAATGACTAAAGGTAAAGGTAAAGGTAAAGACGGAAGAAGTTGCGCAAGCGATGCGACCTTTTCAGGTGAAAAGCTAAAAAACTTGCAGTTAAAAAAGAACACTTCGCTCTCAGCGTTCTCAACTTATCTATCATTATTGTTTTTAGTAGTTATAACAGCGGCTCATTATGCCGGTCAACTCCCTCAAAAATTGTTACTGAGTTATTTTTGTCTGAGTATCATTACTTTCCTAGCTTATGCTTTTGATAAATCAAAAGCTCAACGCGGCGCATGGCGAATTAAAGAAAGCAGGTTACACTTTTTTGCTATTATCGGAGGCTGGCCGGGTGCTGCAATTGCACAGCAATTATTAAGGCATAAATCCCAAAAACGAGAGTTTCGGATAGTATTTTGGTTCACCGTTATGACTAATATTAGTCTATTGATATTTTTGTATTTGTCGGTAGGTGGGAAATACTTGGATATATTATCTTAAGCTTAATATTTGGCTGCCTGCGCGTTGATGTCTTCTAGGACATCACTACTATCTTAGCTGTTTCTACTTCTTCATCATCTTCATCTTCATCATCATTTGCAAAGTTGACGTTAAGAACTGGAAAGATTAACGTCTGTATTATACTCAAACTCAATAATTAAACTTTATGTTAAAGGTATTAGCTTGATTACATCAATCCCAACTAAGTTTTTCGACATGTTACCACTGCCAATTTTAGTTGTAGAAAACAGTGAAGAGACTCTTAATCATTCCACAGTGTATATAAATCCAAGTTTTATTAACATTATTGGTTGGAGTCTAGATGAAATACCGGATAAAGAGCATTGGTGGAAAACGGCATATCCAGATCCACAATATCAAAAAGTGGTTGAAAGACTTTGGGAAATAAGTATAGAGTCTAGAAATTCGAACAACGATAACTTTGTTCTTTTAACCGTTAATATTATGACAAAGCATAATGGCGTTAAGCGCTTTAAAGTGTATACAGAATTGAAAAGTGCCCTATTGGAAGGATATTATGTGGTTGCATTTGAAGAAGTGAGTGGATCTGATTATTTGAGCTAGAGAAAGATTATGTAATCCCATCCCTCTCCTTCACTCTCTGGGCATAGATTGCGCCAATAAACTTCGACACTGCCAAACCCAAAATCAACGACATAATCTGTTTTTATCCTCCAGGATTAGAATCAACAGCTAACCCCCCTAAAATCACGATAACAATAATGAGCTCTATAAGAGTGAAACCGCCGTTTTTATTATCGGGCTTCATAGAAAACTACCTGAGTTGTAATTATTTTAAATCTTCTTTAAGTTTGAATAAATTGAATATGTTGATATGTAAAATAATAAAAAACATGTTTCAGATTATAAATAAAAGAAAAAAATAACCAGAGTGATTAAACAACTGATGAACTAGGATACCTTTTACATTACAATCCTCGGCCTAATTTTTAGGTGACGAACGGCGGATATGGCAGCAATAGGTATAGATTATGGGACTTCGAACTCCGAAGTGGTGTATTTTGATGGTATGCAACATCATTTTGTAAAACTCGATCCTAGTCTAGAAGCAGCAAACAAAATTCGATCTTCGGTCTTTATTTATTATAAAGACGAATTGCCGACACCTCCTATTCCCATGATTGAAGCGAAAATCGCACAAATAAAGCGCGCTATTTCTGACAAAATTGATAAGGCCAAAGAAGGTTATTACGATGCTTCAGAACCAAGAGAGCAGCGCATACACAGTGATAGAATAGATGAGTTGCGGGCGGAATTTCATGATGTTCCTGCTTTGCAAGAGCGTGCTATTGAGCTTTTATTGGAAAATATGACGGTGCAAGACTTACCTCTGCAACAGTTAGTTGAAACGGGTGAGTTTGCTTTTGGTGAAGAAGGGTTTAGACGTTATTTGAAAACACCTGAAAAAGGCCGGTTGATATACTCGCCCAAAAATTTTTTAGGGGCCAATTTAGTAACAGGTCAACATCAGGCATTTGTTGGTTTGATAGCCAAACAGTTAGAGTTTTTCCGATTAAGTGCTGAGCAGCAATTAGGCCAGTCTGTCGACACTGCCGTGATTGGCCGCCCAGTGCGCTTTCATGGCACACGAGGGCAAGATGGTAACAACCAAGCCATAGATATTATGACCCAAGCCGCAAATATGGCAGGTTTTACTAAGGTCGACTTTCTTGAAGAGCCTATAGCGGCTGCTTACAAGATTGAACGTACCCTTGATAAACACACCAATGTACTTGTGGTGGATATTGGTGGCGGTACTACGGATATTTGCTGCATTAAGTTGTCACCAGAAAAGCTAGCCAATGTTGATCGTCAACAGGATGTCATGTCGGTAACCGGCACTCGCTTGGGCGGCATGGAATGCGACAAAAACCTGATAATAAAATCTATTGCGCCAACAATGGGGCAAGGTTTATTAATGTATAACGGCTTGCCGGTGCCACCTGCTTATTTTTCTGATATGTGTGCGGTCGACGACATTCCGAAGCTGAACCGTTTTTTCTCAGAAGAGTACTGGTTGGACATTGCAAATACCAAGTCTTTAGTCAAAGAGCCTAAGTTATTAGAGCGGTTGTTAGAAGTACAAGAAGAAAAGCTCTCAGCAAGACTCGTGAACTCATCGCGATTAGCCAAAGAATTACTTTCTTCAAAGGATGAAATCATCCTACCGCTGCATTATATCGAGGAAGATTATGACGTTAAGCTGAACGTTGAGGAGCTTAAGCGCTCAATGCAATCTTGGCTAGCTAGAGTGAAGGGTTTAGTGACCGAATGTTTAGAAAACAGCTCTGAACCACCAGAGATGTTATTTATTACCGGCGGCATGAGTTTGTCGCCTATCGTTAAAAAAGAGTTATTGGATATGTTACCCGGTTTGCCTCTTATGGAAGGTGATGCATTTAACTCTGTTTGCGAAGGTTTAGGCATTCAAGCTGCCAAATTATCTAGTTCCAATTAATTTAACAATCGATGGCTAACCAACCCCTTAACTTACTAGTGACAAGTTAGGTAATAGGGGTGTTTTGCCGGATGTTAACTCTTTGATTTTCAGGTTTTATTGAACTTCAGTCAAGTCACTCTTATTTCCCAAATGCGGATGACCTGTATTATTGCATTGAAAACCATTTGCTAACAACACACCTATTTTACGCTTACGCCAAAATGCTGCGCCACCGCTGTTGCATTTTAATGAAAACTCTCTTGGTATGTCGCCTAATGCCTTATCAGCAGCAAAGTCTGCCATTGAACATTATGGTAACCGTTACCCAAGTGCATCCGTTGATGAATTCAGAGAAAACTGGCAGATCATCATCAGATTAAGTCCGAACAGTTAATCTTTGGCAACGGTTCAACCGAAATATTACAAGCCATTTGCCGCAGGTTTTAACTTAAGTGCAGCGGGAATAGCTGCTGCATCTGCAGCACTTGATGACAAGTTATTTTATAATAAAAGCATTGAATACAATCAGTTATCTAGAAAAACATTAATCGCTACCTTGAATGAATTGGAATTAGAGTATGTCCCCAGTGATACCAATTCTATTTTACATAGAATTGGTACTCCATTGGCTGATTACGCCGAACATATGCAGCAAAACGGAATACGTGTTGGCAGAAAAATGACCCTTGATGATCGCTTGCATCGTATATCCTTAGGCACGCCCGATGAAATGACGATATTTACTCAAACATTAAAGGCGTTCAGACAAAAGGGTTGGATACAGACGGAAATTAACAATAAAATGTAAGTCTCGATTGGTGATATTCAATTTTTCAATGATATTGACTAGTCAGTCATTTATGTCTAATATTTGTTCCTCCTTGTCAGTCTTTTCAAAACTGAGTTTTAGAGTAGCCGTTGGTCAATAACATCAATAATATAAAAAATGAAAACATTCTTGAGGCGGCAATCAAGTTGTTGTCCGTTCACGGAACATCGGTTCCTACAGCCAAAATTGCGCAACAAGCAGCGGTTTCAAATGGCACATTATTTAATTATTACCCAACCAAACAAGCGTTGTTAGACGGTGTTTATCTGTCGATTAAAAAAGAGGTTTCAACCCACGTGATCAACCAGGTTGCTAAGGAAACCAAACATATCAAAGATTTGATTTTGTTGCTGTGGCAGCAATTTATCTCTTGGGCTATGGCTAACCCGTTAAAACAACAAGTAGCCAGTTTACTCAGGTCTTCCTTAGCGATTTCTGATGAGGTTAGAGCATTAGTTGATGATATTTTTAGATTCATTAATATCAAACTGAAAGAAGCACAAAATAAACACGTTATTCGCGATATGCCGACTGAATTTCTGTGCGAAATTGCTGTTGCTCAAATGCAGGCAACGATACAGCACGCCAGAGTCAATGATTTCAGTCAACAACAGCTGAGCCAGCTAATTCAGCAAAGTTTTGAAGTGTATTGGAACGGTATTAAAACCTAACAACCTCTTTATTGGGTAAACATATCTATGTAGGTATTTATCTCAGCTAAGTCACCAGGCAATGTATACGCTTGATACAGCACGAATGAGACAGTATGAAGATAGGTTGTTTTTAATAATATTTTAAACAAAGGTAAAACATGATTGAACTAAAAGTTAATGACCAGATACAAATAGTTGATGTTGAAGCTGATACTCCGCTCTTATGGGTTATCCGCGAACAGCTTAACCTCGTCGGCACTAAGTTTGGCTGTGGAATGGCGCAATGTGGAGCCTGTACTGTGCATCTAAATGGTCAACCTATCCGCTCGTGTGTCACGCCTATATCAGCGGTAGCGGGGCAAGCTATTACCACAATAGAAGGTATCGCGGATGACAGCGGGAAATTGTCGAAAGTGCAACAAGCATGGGTTGATGAGCAAGTACCACAATGTGGTTATTGTCAGTCAGGCCAAATCATGTCTGCTGTTGCGCTACTAGAAAGTAATCCAAGCCCTACTGACAGTGATATTGACGCCGCTATGAGCGGTAATGTGTGTCGCTGCGGTATGTATGGCCGGATCAAAAAAGCAATTAAAAACGCTGCGTTGGTATAATAGTTTTGCAAGGGGAATGTTATGAGTAAATTGACGCGAAGAGCTTTTTTGACCGCTGGCCTTATTATTGGCGGTGGACTGATAGTTGGAGTGGCTATTCGCCCGGGTCATCGTACACCTAAGTTAGCGAAATTTATGCAGCATGACGATGAAGTCTTAGTCAATGCGTGGGTTAAATTACTGCCCGATAACAGTGTGACAGTCATTGTGTCCCACGCAGAGATGGGACAGGGAGCGCAATCAGCGCTGGCTATAATGTTAGCTGATGAGATGGACGTAGATTGGGACTCAGTCACAATAGAAGAAGCGCCAGCTCATGATGAATATGCCAACTTTCATATGGCCAGAGAGTTTTTATTACCGGGTAAAATGCCCGGTATCGTTAATCAAACTATTAACGGTGTGTTCCTGACGATCTCTAAATCAATCGCGCTGCAAGTCACTGGTGGAAGTTTTTCTATACGCTCAACTGGTGAACGCGGTATGCGGGTGGCAGGTGCTGCAGCTAGAGAATTGTTGGTGCAAGCGGCGGCGCAAGAATGGCAAGTTGCAGAAACTGAAATTAGAACCGAAAAAAGTATTTTGTATCATGATGCAACTAATCGCAAAGCACCTTATATAGAATTTGCTAAAACAGCTGCAAAGCAACAAGGTCCTGAATTCCCGACCTTGAAAACACCTGAGCAATTTACCCTCATGGGCAATGAAGAGATTCAACGTCTGGATATACCTGAAAAAGTAAATGGCACTGCTAAATTCGGAATTGATGTGGTGTTGCCGGGTATGAAATACGCAACGGTTAAAACGTCTCCTGTGTTTGGTAGTAAAGTTGAGTCAATCGATTCATCCGTGGCTGAAAAAATGAAGGGCGTGATCAAAGTGGTCAATCTTGGCGATGGCGTGGGTGTTATTGCTGAAAGTTATTGGCAAGCCAAAAAAGCTATCGCAGCAGTCAGAGTCTCTTATTCAGCGAGTGAGTGGGATAACACCAGTTCTGACACCATCATGGCGCAATTTCGTTCAGACATGGACAAAGCGGTCACCAATGGCGATGAAGAAACTGATTTCTCTGAGGGTAATGCCCGTAATGTTATCGAGTCAGCCGCAAACGTTATCACCGCTGAATATAGCGTACCTTATTTAGCGCACATCACCATGGAGCCGATGAATAGCACTGCTTTGGTTAAAGATAGCAAAACTGAAGTGTGGAGTGGCACGCAAAACCCATTAGGTATCAGAGCTGCGATAGCAGAATATTTGGACACGGATGCTGAAAACGTGGTGGTCAACAATGTATACCTTGGTGGTGGATTTGGACGCAGAGCCATGACAGATTACCCTATTCAGGCAGTAAAACTGGCGAATGCTCTGCCCGGGGTACCGGTCAAAATGATTTGGTCCCGCGAGGAAGATGTGCAACATGACTTTTATCGGCCTGCTATTGTCAGCCGGTTTAAGGCTGCGTTAGGTGATTCCGGTTTGCCCACTGCATGGGAAAATCAATATGTTGATAAACATGAGCCTAAAGAGGCGCCTTATATTCCTTATCAGGTGGATAATCAATTTATACATTATATTGAAAGCCCAACTCATATACCTTTTGGCGCTTGGAGAAGTGTTGACCATTCCCAACATGCGTTTTTCACCGAATCCTTCATTGATGAACTCGCTCATGCAGCAGGCCAAGATGCGTTTCAATATCGACGGACATTGTTACAATCAGAGCCACGTTATCTGAAAGTACTTGATGCAGTCGCAAATATGTCAGACTGGGATCGCCCCTTACCGCAAGGATGGGGCAGGGGAATAGCGATTCATGGCTCATTTAATAGTATTGTTGCCGAAGTGGTCGAAGTCGACATGTCTAGCGGCTCACTAAGAGTTGATAAGGTTTTTTGTGTCGCTGATGCAGGCTTTGCTTATTGTCCTAATGCGTTTAGAGCACAAATGGAAAGCGGTATTATTTTTGGCTTGTCCGCCGCCTTACATGGAGAAATCACCATTAAAAATGGTGCTGTGATGCAAAGTAATCTTCACAATTACAAAATGGTGAGAATGGATACTGCTCCAGATATTTATGTTGAAATCATCAACAGTGGCGAGAGAACCGGTGGTGCCGGTGAGCCCGGTACTCCGCCAATTGCGCCAGCATTAACCAACGCTATTTTCGCAGCAACGGGAAATAGAATTCGAGATCTACCCGTGAAAATAGGCTGAGGACATAACGTTTTTAAAGCGCCATAGAGATTAAACAACAATAAAGGACTCAGTTTGGAACTGCTTAGTCAGATTATTTGAAATGTAAGCTGACTAAGGTGCTCCCTGAGGAAAATAAAAGTTAAAATGTAGATTTTATTTTCAAGAGTTTTAACCTCCTAGATCCTAATCAATTACTGACTTCGTTTACGAACAAACCTAAGTTTAGCGTTGTTCGTACCTTACTAAATCCGTATGATTAACCGCATACATAGACAAGATAGAACTTATTATGACAGATACTAATCCTCCGCCTGCCGATTTTATGGCCCAAGTACAAGCCACTCAAACATTATGGGCGCTACAAGACCAAGCCAGCGAGGGTTGGGTGGTCCTTGATTCAATTAATTTTGAAAATGCAGACGTGATGCCAGTATGGTCTAGTATTGAATTGGCCAAAAGCCACTGTGTCGACGAATGGCAAGATTACGTGCCTATGTCTATTTCCTTAGCGGACTGGTTGGAATTTTGGGTAGAAGATTTAGCCGAAGACAATGTGCTCATAGGTGTGGAATGGCGTGACGGCGGAGAATACATCGAGTTAGAGCTCGTGGAATTTAGCCAGATGGTAGCTAAGCTAGAAACTTTATAACGAGTGAATTTGAATAGGTAATTGGCAGCACTGCGCTGTTGATTTTAATCCCCATATTCATGATTACGCCATCGCCCAGGACTAAGTTGGTAGAGCTGTTTAAAGCGGTGGGCGAAGCTGGCACTGTCGGCATACCCGACTGTATCGGCTATTTGCTCTAGGCTATAGTTGGTATAACGTAGTAAATAGCAGGCATACCCCATACGCGCCTGAGTAATTAACTTCATCGGCGTCTTGCCTGTTTCTTTTTTACATAGCCGATAAAATTGTGGCTCTGACATGTGAAGTTCAGCTGCGAGGCATCCCACAGTCCATGGCAACTTCAACTGCTTAGTAACGTTGCGTATCAGTGTTTGAAAACGTTGTTGTTGTGCACTTTGTGTTGGGGGCTTTTTTAGCGTCTGTTCAATCTGATAAAGTAGCACTTCGATTAGCCTCAGCTGAATGTCAGGCTGATACCGGCCATCACTGTGATCAAAATCCCTAATCAATATCATGGTTTGATACAACAATGATGTATTATCACTGTGCCAAATGCCTGCCTTAAGTTGATGAATAAACTCATATTCCGGACAGTCATGTAACAGCAACCAGCACATATCCCAATGTTCAGCATCAAGCTCATACAGAAAAGGTGTCCCAGCGGGGATCAGCAGAATAGTATTGGGGAGGATAGACTGGCAGCCAGAGTCTAAAGTGATTTTACCTGCACCTGAATTCGTGGAAATTAAGTAATGGACATGAACGGAGTCATTTTGTTTACCATTAAAATACTCACCTTTACCGGTTTTGCCGATCTGATAGTTATTGCTTAAGTGTGACACGCCTGCACAGGCAATAAAGGATTTTCCGTTACCAGGAAGTGATTCAAAGTTAAGAAAATATTCTTTACAACTCGGATCAATATTAAGAATTTCACGCCACATGATTTCTACACAAATGATAGTTTTAGACATGATACATGATATTCGTAATGATGTTTATTTTCACGCACTCTTATAAAATACACCCAAATACTATTTATGTGCTTTGAACAATATTTTATATCCGTATGCTAAATAACAATACATCAACACTTCGGCAAAGCCTCAAACTTGCCTGGCCTATTTCGTTGCAAAGTATCCTAGTCACTATGCTGGGAATGAGCGACATTATGATGGTGGGGCATCTGGGTGACACAGCTGTTGCTTCTGTTGGATTAGGCAACCGGATTCAGTTTGTTGTGCTGATTATCTTGTCTGGTTTGGCTACTGGCGTAGGTGTGTTGTCGGCACAGTATTTCGGCGCAGGGAAAAACGCTCGTATTAGCCCTGTCATTATAAAAACTCTGGCTATTGGTGCTGGGGCTTTATTGCCTGTGGTATTGCTGACTCTTGCTTTTGGTGATCTTATTGTGGGTCTTGGCACCACTGATCAAGTCATTATTGATACAGGCAAAGCCTATCTGTGGGTCACCATGCCCAGTTTAGCATTTGTTGTAGTGGTGATGGTTTTTGAGAATGCTTTGCGCGGGCTCGGTCAGGTTAAGTTTTCGATGGCCCTTGGCATGATTGCGATTGTTATTAATATTGCTCTGAACTATTGGTTAATTAACGGCGGGTTAGGTGTTGATTCAATGGGCGTGGCAGGTGCTGCTTGGGCAACTTTTATTGCCAGAGGCATTCATGCAGCACTGATTGTATTCTGGCTGTATAAAAGAAAACATGTTGTTTTTCCTACTCGCCCAATCGGTAATGAGTTTTATGACAAAGGGCAGTGGGTTCATTTAATCAAATTAGTATGGCCAATGATGTTGAGCTTTGGTGTGTGGTCATTGGGTACATTTGTTTATCAGCTCATCTATGGCCGCATTGGGACCCAGGAACTTGCCGTCATGAGTCTGATGGCACCACTTGAAGGTTTATTAGTCGCTTTCTTCTTTGGTTTTGCTTCTGCCTGTTCGATTATGGTGGGGCAGCGACTGGGGCAAGACGCATTCAGTTCTGCTTGGTCTGTGGCGAGAGGTTTTGCTATTAGTGCACCTATCGTTACCTTTTTCTTAGGGCTGTTGATGTGGAGTCTGGAATCCTTAGTGTTCATGCCCTATGACAACTTGGATGAGGATACCCTTGCTGTCGCCCATGATATGTTTATGCTGATTACGTTTGGCACCTGCATCAAAGTATTTAACATGACAGCTTCGATGGGGATTTTGCGAGCCGGAGGCGACAACAAACATTGTCTACTCATCGACTTTTCTGGAATGTGGATCATAGGTATTCCGCTAACTTTTGCTGCTGCATTTTATTTTGGCTTACCGATTTATTGGGTGGTGTTGATTACCTATTCAGAAGAGGTGGTTAAATCGGTGTTGTTTGTGTATCGCCTAAAAGCAAAGTATTGGCTGCGAAATTTAACCGTGGATATTCCAACTGCAACGTATAATCAGTCAAATTAGTCGCCAGCCTGTTCTATTTGTGCGCAGTTAAAAAGCTAATCCTTTAGTTTTTATTAAAAGACCCTTATAAATGCAGCGCTCACCGCTCACTATTGCCTGTATCAATAATTCATTATTCAATGTTTGAATGAGTCTTCACTAAACGCTCACGCTATAGTAAACCACAAACTTAGGCTTGAACTATTCGTCAGAATATTCAGAAAGGATACCGTTGATGCACGATTTTATTTTACACCACTATGACTTCTCTCCCTTCTCAGAAAAAATCCGCACACTTTTAGGACATAAAAATGCGGTCTATCAAGTTGTCAACATTCCGATAATCATGCCTAAGCCTGATCTTGTGGCACTGACGGGGGGCTATCGTAAAACCCCTGTGCTGCAACATAAAAATCACATCTATTGTGATACTCGCCTGATGGCGAGAGTCATTGACGAACAGTTTGGTGGCGAGAGTGTTTTTCCGTCAGAACTATCACTCACTGCTAATATCTTGGCTCAGTGGGCCGACCAACACTTGTTTAGTGTTGCCGTTGGGCTGGCGTTTTCTCCAGCAGGGTTTGACGCGTTTCGTCAACGTGTACCCGAAAAGTTTGTTGAAGATTTTGTCAACGATCGAGCAGAAATGCGTGTGGGTGGCAGCGGTTTATCTATGGATGCCAACACCGCGTTGCAGCTCATACCCATTTACCTGCAACAGACGGAACAACAACTTAAAAATGCTGGCCCCTATATCTGTGGCAAGCACATTAGCATTGCAGATTTTTCAATTTATCACTGCCTTTGGTTCATCAATAACAACGCAGGCGTTCGTGGGTTATTAGAAGGTTACCCAAAACTTAATCAGTGGTTTGAAACAATGAAGGCGATTGGTCACGGGTCACACACTAGTCTCGATGCAACCGCTGCCATTGAAATTGCGCATTCAGCTAAGAAAGCAGTGTTTTCGAACGATGATTTTCTAGTGGTGAACGGTTTTGGGTTTGGTGAGCGCGTCGAAATTGTTCCTACTGATTCTGGCATTATACCCGTTACGGGTGAATTGATAGTGTCTAAGACCGATGAAATTGCGATTAAACGAGTCGATGAAATAGCCGGTGAGGTTTATGTTCACTTTCCCCGAGTTGGCTATAAAATGGTCACCGCAAAATAGGACGATGTATTTGCCAAAATATATCGAGCTCTAATTCACACAACACTTTTCGGGGATATAAATATGACAGGTTTTACAGCAGCTGACGTGCCTGATCAAACAGGAAAAACCATCGTTGTTACCGGTGCGAATACTGGTTTAGGATTTGAAACAGCGAAAGCCCTAGCGGGCAAGGGCGCCCGAGTATTACTCGGTTGTCGTTCTCTGTCGAAGGCGCAAGCGGCCAAAGACAAGATACTTGCTGTATTCCCTCAAGCAGACGTGGTTATTGTCGAATTGGATTTAGGTAGTTTGGTGTCTATTCAAAAAGCGGCGCAGCAAATTAACCAAGAACCTCGCTTGGATGTATTGATCAACAACGCAGGCATTATGGTGCCACCACTGGAGTACACACAAGATGGTTTTGAGTCACAGTTTGGTGTTAATCATTTAGGTCCATTTGCATTAACGTCATTATTATTGGATAAAATCCGTGCCACAGCCAATGCTAGGATTGTGAGTACCGCCAGTATTGCCCACAAAAAAGGGAAAATTAATTTTGACGATATTAATGCCAAAAAATATTACAGTGCATGGATACGTTATGCCCAGAGCAAAATTGCAAATTTGTATTTTGGCTACGAGCTACAACGCCGTTTAAGCGCCATAGGTGATAACACTATTTCAGTTGTGGTTCATCCTGGTGTTGCCGATACAGAATTGCCTCGATACATCCCTAAACCTTTTATGTTGCTCATGCCTGTTTTAAAACTGTTTTTTAATTCGGCTGAGCAAGGTGCTTGGCCAACTTTGTGTGCCGCCACTATGGCGGGTGTAAAGGGGGGAGAATACTACGGACCTTCGAAACGAGGTGAAATTGCGGGGCCGGCGATTAAAGTTAGGTCGAATCGACGCAGTCATAATGAGCCAATTGCAAAAAAACTATGGGACTTGTCTATTGAAATGACTGGCGTTAATCCAAAATTATAAGATGTATATAGAGTTTAAGACACTCAGGTAGCTGACTACTTCGACTAACTGGAATCTATTCCACCCACTCCACTATGAGTGGGTGGAAAAATACTAACGGTATATTTAAACAATGATTAAGCTGTAATGTTATCTTAAAAAAAACGCTAAATAATAATCAGGCAGGAGCATCGATAACATGACGAATTTACCAATAAAAACCAGAGAAATGCATAGTCATCACTTTGATTCAACTATTTGGAATGATTTCAAATTTCGCAATGACGATATTGTTATTTCCACGTATGCCAAAGCTGGCACAACTTGGATGCAACAAATAATTGCCCAATTATTATTTGGTGGGGATCCCACCCTTGAAGTGGCCGAAATGTCGCCTTGGATGGACCTTCGATTGCCGCCCAAAGAAATGAAGCTTCAGTTGGTTGAAGCGCAAACTCACAGACGTTTTCTAAAAACTCATTTGCCTGTTGATGCGCTGTGTTTTTCCGATAAAGCAAAATATATCTATATCGGTAGAGATGCCAGAGACGTGATTTGGAGTTTGTATAATCACCATGCTAACGCTAATCAAATGTGGTACGACGCTCTGAATAAAACACCTGGATTAGTTGGCCCAGAAATCGGAAGACCCAATGAAGACATAAGAGAGTATTGGAATGAGTGGTGCCAAAAAGATGGTTTTCCATTTTGGCCATTTTGGGAAAATGTTAGAAGCTGGTGGGAAATTCGTGATCTACCCAATGTGATGTTCATACATTTTTCTGATCTTAAAAAAGATATGCCAAATGAAATTCGTAAGATTGCCGCTTTTCTAGAGATTGAGATTAACGAGCAGGATTGGCCCAAAATTCTAGAATATTCTTCCTTTCAATGGATGAAACAAAACGCTACTAAATCTGTGCCTCTTGGTGGCGCGTTTTGGGATGAAGGTGCGAAAACATTCATCAACAAAGGCGTTAATGGCCGCTGGGCAGATACATTAAGTGATGCAGATTGCTTAGAGTATGAAAAGCGGGCCGAGCTGGAATTAGGTAAAGAATGTGCAGACTGGCTCAAGTCAGGCAATCACTAATTATTAACATGGATTTCCTATTTTGAGTTATTGGGACTGGATAGACAGGTTATGCTTAGCCTCTAAACTCCCAGTCAAGCAATGCGATGAATGAAAGGTCTTAGAATGAATATAAAAATAATAATAATTTCAATAATATTGGTAGCAGCAGCTTATATGATAGTTAAATCGACAAATCAGTCCCCAGTTTCTGGATCCACAAATCAGACCACGGCAGCATTCGGCGCTTGGGAGTCACCGATCACAGCGGCCAGTATTTTTAAGGCCGCAGATAGCGTTTCTTATCTTACAACTGAAAACGACCAAGTGTATTTTATTGAGTCAAAGGCCGCCGCAGACGGCAAAAATATCCTTTTCAAATTAGACTCTAATAACGATGGCGTACAATTAAGTTCTGATCAAAGCAGTGTCCGTTCTCGTGTTCACGAATATGGCGGTCGCCCCTACTTAGTTGATGGAGAAGATATTTATTATTCTCAATTTAAGGATCAGAAAATTTATCGTATCTCAGAGGGTGTTGAGCCTCAAGCCATTACTGACGACAAATTACGTTATATGGATTGCATTGCCGATAAGAAAAACAACCGACTTATATGTGTCAGAGAAGATCACCGAGGCATTGCAGAACCCATAAATACCCTTGTGGCAGTCAATTTAAGCGATAGCAGTGAAGACGAAATATTATTTGCAGGCTCGGACTTTGTTAGTTCTCCAAGTTTATCTTCTGATGGTAACTCGGTGGCGTTTATTACTTGGTCTCACCCAAATATGCCCTGGGATGATACTCAATTACGAATTTTGAAGTTTGCTAGCGATGGTTCAGTAAAAACTATTATTGATGTGCCACAAAATGGCAATGTTGCGATAAAAAACCCTAAATATGCTAAGGATGGTTTGCTTTATTTCGTCGCTGATTTTGACAACTGGTGGACACTTTATCGCTTTGACGATTCAGTTGCACAAAACAAAGCCCCTCAAAAAGTATTAGATAAGCAAATTGAAGTCAGAAGTTATGCTATTGAAAACGACACTAGCGCAATTATCGCCTATTCAAAAGAGGGTGAAGACCATCTCGCTCGAGTTAACTTAAGTACTGGCGAAATGGAAAATATCGGACACGCTTTTTCTTCGGTAGGTTCAATTTCTGCAACTAGTGACGCTGTATATTTCATTGCGTCTACGCTTGATTCTGATAACGCAATCTATCACTTAATAGGTAATGTTTATCAAAAAGTTTACCAACCTAGTGGCCCAGAGATAGATAAAGATTTTCTTTCTGTTCCTCAACCTATTGTATTTCCAACCGGTATAAATGAAACCGCCTATGGTTTTTATTATCCTCCCAAGAACCACCACTTTATTGGGCCAAAGGGTACTTTGCCACCGTTAATAGTAAAAGTTCATGGTGGACCTGTTGGATCAACTGATTCGAGTCTAAATCCGAGTATTCAATTTTGGACCAGTCGCGGCTTTGCTGTTTTTGATGTAAATCACCGGGGCAGTACCGGTTATGGAAGAATGTTCAGAAAGAAGCTCTATCCTAACTGGGGAATTGTAGATGTTGAAGACGCGTCAAATGGCGTGAAATGGTTAGCGTCCCAAGCTTTTATTGATGCCGATAAAGTGGCGATTCGAGGAGGCAGCGCGGGTGGTTACACGACGCTCGCAGCCATGGCGTTTCAAGATGTTTTTAAGGCCGGTACCAGCTACTACGGGATCAGCGATCTAGAGATTTTGGCACGGGATACTCATAAGTTTGAATCTCGATACCTTGATCAACTTATTGGCCCTTATCCCGAGATGAAAAGTGTTTACGATCAACGCTCACCGATTAACAGCGTCGAAAACATTACGGCACCGTTACTTTTGCTGCAGGGACTGGATGATAAAGTCGTGCCACCGAATCAATCTGAAATGATATTTAATGCCTTAAAAGACAATTGTGTTGATACTGCATATATTAGCTTCGAAGGGGAAGGCCATGGCTTTAGGAAACCTGCTAACAATATTAAAGCACTTAATTCAGAGTTGAGCTTTTATGGTCAGGTTTTTGGTTTCGTTCCCGCTGGGGGAATTGAACCGGTGCAGTTAGTCACATGCAATAATGAAAGTGACTAAATTTGGCTAGATATATCTACTCAAACTAGATTGCTCTTGGCGTTTTCTGCACATATTTTAAAGATATCTATGTCGCACGCCGAGGGCTACATTGAGTATTTTGACAGCGCCCATTTTTTTCAAGAATAATATATGAAGCGATATTGGTTTCTATCACGTTAACTATCCATTTTCTTTAGGCTTAATATTAATGCGTAAACTCATACCAAGCACATTTGGTGTAAGCGGTGTTTGCTGATGATTCCTTAATGAATCAGGATCCGATTACTATAGATTAGAATAGTATCAGTAGGCAATAACCTAGTATCAGCATTATTAGGCTCGACTTTTTTAAAAACTGACAACGTTATTTCCTCGCCTTCACAGAAGTGTCCCAAGACATGCTTAGTGAGTACACGTTTAATTTCATATCAGCTAAATATCGAGTTTTACGATTAACCAAATCGTTTTTATTCAAATCGCTTATTTCACTTTGTGAACTAAGCTACGTTAGAACTTTAACTCTCTGGCCTAATTCCTAATTGTTTTATTTGGGGAGAATAAGTCATGAAAATCCACGTCTTCTGTATATGAGTTTGTGCTTACAGTGGATACGGGGATTAACTGAATCATCTAAATAATAGACGATTCATTACGGTCTAGTATGGAGTAACAAAAAATGAATAAACAACATGTATTCTTAAAATCAACCATAGCTGGCTTGGTAGGTATAGTTTTAATGGCAGGCAGTGCTGTTGCTGAAACCGCTGAGATGACCAAACCTAAAGGTGCTGTGGGAACCGGAAATGCTGAAGAAGGTCAGCCAAAAACCAATCAATTTTGGTGGCCAGATCAACTAGATTTATCTGCTCTTAGAAATCAGGATGCTAAGTCGAATCCTTATGGCGCTGAGTTTGATTATGCCATGGCATTTAGCAAACTTGATTTAGACGCAGCAAAAAAAGATATCGATACTTTACTTACCACGTCACAAGACTGGTGGCCCTCTGATTTTGGTAATTACGGGCCATTTTTTATTCGTATGACTTGGCATAGTGCTGGTACCTACCGCACCTTAGACGGTCGTGGTGGTGCAGGTGGTGCTCAGCAACGATTTGAGCCACTGAATAGCTGGCCAGATAACGGCAACCTAGACAAAGCAAGACGACTTTTATGGCCCATCAAGCAAAAATACGGTGAAGCACTTTCATGGTCTGATTTGATCGTACTGGCGGGTAATGTTGCCCTAGATAATATGGGCTTTCAAACCTATGGTTTTGCTGGTGGCCGCGCCGATGACTGGGAGCCTGATTTAGTTTATTGGGGGCCAGAAATAGAAATGCTTGCCAGTGATCGTGAAGACCGAGACGGTAAATTACAGCGTCCACTTGGCGCTACACATATGGGCTTGATTTACGTGAACCCAGAAGGTCCAAAAGGCATACCTGACCCAATAGGCTCGGCTAAAAATATCCGTACGACATTTGCGCGTATGGCTATGAATGATGAAGAAACATTGGCACTTATTGCCGGGGGTCATACATTTGGGAAAATGCACGGTGCACGTAAACCTGCTGAATGTTTGGGACCAGAGCCAGCTGCTGCAGGTGTTGAAGAGCAAGGCTTAGGGTGGAAAAATAAATGTGGTAAGGGACATTCAGAAGATACGACTACCAGTGGGCTTGAAGGTGCGTGGACCCAGGCCCCCACACGTTGGACATCTTTGTATTTGAGTAACTTGTTGAACTTTGAATGGAAGCAAACACGCAGCCCTGCTGGTGCTATTCAGTGGATACCCACTGATGCGTCTATGCAAAACGTGGTACCTGATGCACATATTAAAGGAAAATTTCACGCACCTGTTATGACTACCGCTGATTTGGCGTTGAAGTTTGACCCAGAGTACAAAAAAATTGCTGAGAGGTTTTTAGCAGATCCTGAAGAGTATCGCTTAGCTTTTGCAAAAGCGTGGTACAAACTCACTCACAGAGATATGGGACCACCACGTAATTTCCTTGGTAAAGACGTGCCAAAAGATATTCATATTTGGCAAGATCCTATATCACCAGATAGCCAATCAAATATTGATGCTGACGCTGTGAAAGAGCTTAAAGCTAAGATCTTGGATTCGGGACTGACAACCGCAGAACTAGTTCGCGTGGCGTGGGCTTCTGCCGCAAGTTATCGTGACTCAGATATGCGTGGTGGTGCTAATGGAGCGCGGATCGCTCTTGATCCACAAAAGAATTGGGAAGTGAATAATCCGGCTGAAGTGGCAAAAGTATTGAAAGTCTTAAAAGACATTCAGGATGAGGCCTCTAGCGGTTTGTTTAACAGTGACAAAGTGTCGTTGGCTGATTTGATTGTATTGGGCGGTGCAGCTTCTATCGAGAAAGCAGCAAAAGATGCAGGGTTTGATGTGACTGTGCCTTTTACTCCGGGCAGAGGTGATGCGACCCAAGCACAAACTGATGTGAACGCATTTAGTTTACTTGAGCTAAGTTCAGATGGTTTCCGTAACTACTTTAACTCTTCAAATAGCTACAAATCACCCACAGAAATGTTGGTTTACAAAGCTGATCAGTTAAATTTAACTGTGCCAGAAATGACAGTGTTAGTGGGTGGGTTACGAGTCTTGAACGCTAATTATAGTCAAGCTGCACATGGTGTGTTGACAGATAAACCTGGCACATTAAGCAATGACTTTTTTGTTAACTTGTTGGATATGTCAACCATGTGGAAAAAAGCCGAAACTGATGGTGTATATGACGGTGTAGACCGCAAAACAGGACAAGCTAAATGGACCGCTACCTCTGTAGATTTAATCTTTGGGTCGAGCTCAGAATTACGAGCAGTGGCTGAGGTATATGCTTATGATACGTCTAAACAAAAATTTGTAGAAGATTTTGTTAAGGCATGGACTAAAGTGATGAATTTAGATAGATAATATAAATCATTATTAATAATGAGCTGCGGTTAAGGGATTTAACCGCAGCTCATTGCATTTTTACTTTTGATTCCAATCAATCAACATTTCTAGTTTTTCTTGCTTGTCATCTAATCCACACATTTCATCGTAAGGTGTAGTTTGTTTTAACCATACCTCGTCAAAACGTTTATGGTTAAGATGCACTTTTATCTCATTAAGACAATCGAACGTCATCGGTATATTATTTCGATCTCGTACAATATTTTGTTTATCCTCTGCTTCCCCTTCCCCTAATGAGGCAAGGTAGGTGCCACCTTCGATAGATTCAATGTATAATTTCATTCATTACTCCTTCTCGTAGATTTTGAACGGAAGGGTTGTTCATTAAGATCATAAAATTAAGTCACTATTACATTGTTGAGACAGAAAAATGAAAATTGGAATCGTCGTATGCTTGTTGTTGGGTTGTGTTCAAGCTGTTAGCGCGCAAAGTGTGACCGACAAGCTGATAGTGGCTTTGGTTGAAAAACATTTGCCTCAAGTATTACATCAAGAAAAAGCCACACCCTGGGAAATGGGTACTTATGATTTAACTGTCAGTAAAACTGGTGCTGCTATATTTTCTAGTACTCATCAATATTTAAGTTTAACTGTGCCCATTAAAGTGATGATGACGGGGCTGGTTAATAAAGTGTTTCTAGGTCAAAAAATTATACTTAATTGTTCCTCTGAGTTAGTCACTCAAGCAAGATTAGATATTAAACCGATGATAGACCCACCAAAATCAAAAACGCGTGTTGAAGTGTCGGTACCTGTGCCAGAATCAAATTTGAATTGTGATGGATTAATACTTCCAATCAAACCATTACTTGAGCAGTTAATAGCTGATAAAAAGCGGCAATGGGAGCAAAAACTTGAGAAAGACATTCTCACTATGTTTAAACAAGTGGGGATATGATGTCTGAGCTACTTGTTATGAGTTAATAGTAGATTGCCATGATTTACGAGATAAAAAAAGAGGTGTCGAAATGTCGGGTGAGCTAGAGTATGTGTTCGCTTTATTAGATAAAGATAGCCCCCGTTGCTGTGGCTCAGTTACAACCACAGGCTACATTTTATAAGGAAGAAGGGCTAACGGTCATTGTGTTAAAATCCATGCCGATGCTTGAGGCATATCTTACCAGTGGGTGTTTCAGCCTATTACCTTAAGTGTGCATTCTAGTCTTGAAGCTGTCGGTCTAACGGCAGCGGTGTCCTGTGCATTAGCCCGCGAGGGTATCAGCGCTAATGTGGTGGCTGCTTATGATCATGATCATATATTTGTGCCAGTTGCTAATGCAAATCAAGCTTTGTCTTGTCTTCTGAAGTTGGTAGGTGATGGTGAATCAGATGTGATGAAAAAAGCCAACTGCATGTAACAGTTGGCTTTTATATTTATAAAGTGCCAATCACTCCTTCTCGACGTTTATCCGCTGCGCCTTCTAAGGTGCCATCTGGTTTACGTAAAATGACGCTTAAACCTGAATTTTCACCTCGAGATGCATCAACGTTCAGACCAAAATCTTTCAAGGCTTTAATTAAAGAATCCGGAGCTGCATCTTTTTCTAGTCTCACTTTTTCACCCCTTGCCACCAAGTTTGGCAGATCTACGGCATCTTGTGGGCTTAATCCCCAGTCAAATACACCCACTAATGTTTTTGCGGTGTAGGCGATAATATTGTTGCCACCAGGTGAGCCGGTAGCCATTAAAAATTGACCGTTATTGTCTAATACAATGGTAGGTGACATAGATGAACGGGGCTTTTTGTTTGGTGCTACTGCATTAGCAATAGGTAAACCTTTATCATCGGTGTGTCTAAAGGAAAAGTCAGTTAATTCATTATTTAAAAACATGCCACCTACCATGCGAGTAGTGCCGAATATACTTTCAACTGTTGCAGTCATTGATACAACGTCACCCTGTGCATCAACAATGACAAAGTGAGTCGTACCGTGTACGTCTTGAGTGGCATCTATTCCATTAACCTGAGCAGTGGTAGCGGTGTTATATTTCCAAGGATCACCAGCAGAAATAGACGGCATGGCTGAGTCTTTAGATATCAGTTCGGCGCGTTGTGCAAGGTAGTCAGGGTGCAACATGCCCTGAAGTGGCACATCAATTTGACTAGTATCAGCGACATACTGATCTCTGTCTGCATAAGCCAGTTGCTGGGCTTGAGCAAATAGCGCCCAGTTCATTGGGTCTTCAGCACCTTTTTCTGAGAATCCATGGCTGTTTTCTAATATGCCTAAAATCATACCCACTGCTACCCATGAAGACGGCGGAGGAGCGCCACAAACCTGAACATCTTTATAGGGCTGACATAAAGCGTGATGTTTGACCGCTTTGTAACCGGCTATATCTTCTACTGTCAATCTACCAGCACGAGGAGGCCGCTGCACCATCTCAGCAATTTGTGCCGCAATAGGGCCCTTATAAAATGCAGACACATCTGCGGCAACCAATTTTAAGGTGTTGGCATAGTCTGGATTTTTTAATAAATGGCCCACAGGATGAGGTTGGCCATTGTCACCAAAAAAATACTCATGTGCCTCAGTAGGCCCTTCTTCTAAGGTAGCTGGAATATATTTGCCATAGCGCTCTAACATGCCATATAAACGTGGGGAAATATTAAAGCCGTCTGTTGCCAACTGGGAGGCACGCTTAAACAGTAAACTCCATTCTAATAAACCTTGGTCTTCATGGGCAAGTGACAACATTGCTAACAGACCAGGTACACCAGTAGATAAACCGCTGGTTTTGGCATCAAGAAAACCCATAGGTTTATTGTCTGCATCTAAAAACATATCTGCAGTGGCGGCAGCAGGAGCCGTTTCACGGCCATCAAATACAGAGATTGCATTTTCTGAGGCGTCAAAATGCACCATAAATCCACCACCTGCTAGGCCAGAGCTCTGTGGTTCTACCAAACTAAGTACCGCTTCAATAGCGATGGCCGCATCAACAGCAGAGCCGCCAGCTCTTAATACTTCTAATCCTGCCTCAGTGGCGTGGGGATTTGCCGTTACCACCATCATAGGTGATGGTGGTGCTTCAGTGGGTGTTTTTTCACTAGCCGATGCCATAAAGCTGGCGAAGATAAACAGACACAAAAAACTGTATTGATGCATAAGGTATGACCTTTTATAAATGAAAGAATGATTACTGCTATTGCTGCTAAGAAGAACAACAGTGTTTGGGTTGAGACCAAAGAAAGTATTGTTCATGGATTTTACCGATATAAACCTTATTTACAAACTAATCCATCACCACCATGACACCTGTTTGGATCAACAAGCATTAAAGGATGATAAGCTATTTATTATTCTTGGTTAATTTTTGCCCGCGACAACCGATGCATAAAATAATTGAGTAGCAGATTAACTTTCAATCTGCACTTGTAGAATTTTTGGTTACTGAATTAACAGAATGTGAACTCTACTAAAAATATTCGAATTCTCCTCAAAAGCCATGTTGGATTTTGTCTCTTCAAGTGAAAATTATTCAGTGTTTTTACTAAATAGTTTTTACTAAATAGTTTT
>Ga0307492_10000237_pt1 | contig 23838 bp, 19 predicted proteins | sample SI3LmetaG_FD_202365 | JGI IMG/M metagenome (GOLD analysis project Ga0307492, IMG submission 202365) | Sea-ice brine microbial communities from Beaufort Sea near Barrow, Alaska, United States - SI3L | ecosystem: Environmental > Aquatic > Marine > Coastal | place: USA: Alaska | collected 2017-05-06 | reverse complement strand
CACTCTTATTAGCTTACTGAAATCTAGCCGTATTGAAGGGCGCGATCATAGAGAGCGCGTTCTGGCGCCTAGGATGTGTAATACCGTGGCCCCAATCATGCGAATTGCTTGACTCTACTGTGGATGAGTTTGGCGAGCAGGCTCTGATTCATGTGGCCCAGGAGTCTCTAAATGTTCCCCGTTTCGGCGCAGAGCCCGGTTGCCCGACGCCTTTTAACGCGACAAGACGCCTTTCAATTTTTACTGCTTCCAAGACTAGATCCAGACTTGCCCAACATCGGACAGTTGCTCGAAACTGGAGCCCGCCAAGTTGACCTCTACGCGTACCTAAAGCAGGGACACCCGTCTTCTCGCCATTATCTCGTTGCTATGGATTCACTGATTTACTCATGTCATCGGCGAACTCACAAAGACTGTAACGTCATTGACCCGAGTCGGCAGTTAACAGGCATCCAAGCAGCTAGCCCGCCAGCAAACCTAACTCGAAATAGCGACAGATGTCGTCTGTCTCCGGATGTACGATAGTACCGCCCGACTCGAATCCCAGATGTAATAACAGCCGAATCGAGGCCTCGTTGCCAGGGCTGGTTATAGCCGCAAGACGACGTAGTCCTAGTTCATTCTTGGCATGAGTCACCACCGCGCGTGCGGCTTCTTGTGCATAACCCTGCCCTCGGCCGATAGGCAAAAACCCATAGCCAATATCAACCTCAGGCAGAAACGCGCGTCTCACTAATCCGGCCATACCCAGCGGCACCCGGTCTGCTAGGCGCTCAACCACATAAAGACCAAAACCATGCTCACGATAAGACTCGAACTGCCCCGACTGCAGGTTTTCCAATGCCTCGGCGGGTGTTCTGACACCCCAGTCAGCAATCTGCTCGATATAGTCTGGGTCATTCAGCAACTGACAATAAAAATCCGCGTCGGCAGCTGTCATACGGCGCAACCGCAGGCGTTCAGTCGTTATACCCCACACCACCGGGGATAAATCCTCGCCCTCACTAGACATCTTTTTGTCTGCTCTCCCCCGCCTTCAGGTGTTCGACAAAGTAGTTCGTCATCATGCTATGCAAATGCAGCGACGTGCCCTCGCCTTCAACAAGACCGTGACGTCGGTTGGGGTAAGGCATAAAGTCAAACTGGCGATTGTGTTTTATCAATTCATCAATCAACCGCTCACTACCCTGGTAATGCACATTGTCATCTCCCGTTCCATGCACGAGCAATAACTTACCCTCAAGCTTGCTCGCATGGGTAATCGAGGATGCTTCCTCGTAGGCGTCAGCATACTGGGTTAACAAGCCCGAATAACGCTCTTGGTAGATCGAATCGTAGAGGCGCTTGTCAGGCACGGGTGCCAGAGCTATGCCCACGTGGTATTGCTGCGGGTAGCGAAATAGCAGACTGAGTGTCGTTGAACCACCGCCAGAATGGCCCCACATACCAACTCTGTTGCAATCAATATAGGACCGGCTTTTACACATAGCAGACAATGCATCGGATTGATCTCGATAGCCTATACTGCCTCCGTCGCCATAGATTGAACGACGCCAGGCATGTCCCCGGGGCGCACTCGTACCGCGATTGTCGATGGAGGAGACGATAAAACCCTGCTGCGACATTAGCAGATGCCATAAAGTGTTATGTCCAAGCCAGACATCACGAACAGTCTGGCCAGCGGGCTCTCCATAGGCGTGATTAATGATGGGGTATTGTTTGCTCGGGTCAAAATTAGGCGGCCTTAACATATAGCCGTCGAGCCGCAGTCCATCACTAGCTTCCACCGAGTAGAATTCAAGCTCACCCAACGCTAGCTGCGCCAGCTTTCGGTTAAGTTCCGCGTTGTCTTCAAACACATGCTGTGTCACATGGTCTGGCAGTGAAACAAGACGATAGACGGGAGGACTTAAAAAACTCGAATGGGTATGGATCGCCCAGCGCGAATCAGCTGAGAGTTTGTAGGCGTTCGTACCTGTCAATTCCTCGGGCGTTAGTTGCTGCATTTGGCCACTGCCATCGAGACGCGTTCGCTGCAAGTAGCGCTGAGCTACATTGTCTGGAGAGGCGATAAAATACAGCCAACCATCCTGCTCATCCATCGACAGCACTTCGGTCACGTCGAAGTCACCCGGCGTCAGGTCAGTGAATGTCTTACCGTCACGAGACACCAGATAGACGTGCTTCCAGCCATCGCGTTCGCTCTGCCACAGAAACGCTTCGGAGCTTGCAAGCCACTTAGGTTCTTCAAATAGTTCAATGAAGGTGTCTTCACGCTCGACAAATACCTCCCGCAATTCACCACTTTGAGCATTCGCGTAGAACACCGTATTGGTATCCTGTTTGCGGTTCATCTGCTGAATTAGCACCTGCTCGCTGTTATCAGCCCAGTTCATGCGTGGCACATACATCTGCGCGGGCTCCCCCGGCAACGTCACCCAGACCGTCACCGCTGTGTCGAGCGAGACGATACCAATACGCGCTGCAGCGTTCTCCTCCCCCACCTTGGGATAAGGAATGGCGCTGACAGTAGGATACAGCGAGTCTGTATTGTTGATGATCAAAAAGTCTTTCGCGGCGTGCGTATCAAGTTGCCAATAAGCAATGCGCTCACTGTTAGGGCTCCAGTGATAACCTTTTTTGAGACTGAACTCCTCTTCATAGGCCCAGTCAAACAAACCATTGATAATGGTCGACGACGCATCATTCGTTAATGCGGAGACTTTCCTACTGCGCAGATCTTGCACGTAGATATTATTCTGCCAGACATACGCAAACTGCAGGCCATCTGGCGAAAACTCACCGTACATCATCTCGCTGGGTGCCGACTGCTCCCCCCCCAGCTGCCACAAATCACCACCAACAATATTTAGCAGCCAGTAATCGCCTCGGCTTTTTTCCCGCCACACGTACTCGGCATTGGTCATCACCAGCAGCTTGGATCGGTCACCAGACCACCGATAGTCATCCACGACCAACGCAGCCGTGGCTTCTTTGGGCGTGAGTTGCTCGAGCGAAACCAGAATCGATGAATCTAGCGTCGCCGGATCGTATTTTACAATCTGCTCGTAAACCCTGATATCGTTGCCGTATTGATCTTTCTCGAGCACGGCCTGCTCATACCCTTTCGCCGTTTCCAGCGCCGTAAACATCGCGCCCTGCTCCTCCCAACGCACCTGGCCCGGCCGCTTGGCGTTGTAGTCGAAGTCCTTGAAAATGGCTTCATTGGTCAAAATCATACCGTTGTCCTCAGTCACTGTCACAGATAACTCATCCGAGCCAGTGCACGCTAGCAGGCTCGACACTAACAACGCAACGCATGCGTATCTTGCCGCACTCGTTAGCAGGCTTTCTAAAACCATGTGGTTTCATCTTTATCTCACAGTCATTTCGTTATATTGAGCGATAATTCTTTGCCGCCTTCATGAATATCGCCGTATCAGTAACTTCCCAGCGCACTGACTTTCACGGGGTAGAAATCCGGCGATTATCTCTTGATTGTTTGCCCGTATTGCCCTAACTTGCGCGCTCAATTGGGTTGTGTCGAAATCTTACTTAGGAGCTTTGCAAGTTGGATCGGTTGCGAACAGTCAATGTGAAAATGGTGCTCATTGCATGGGTACTGCTGTTCGCGTTGGGTCAATCGCTTATCTCCAACCATATCCATGTAGACAACAGCGGCTATGAAGACTGCCTGCTCTGCGTTCAGGGCCACAGCACACCCGTAGCCATCGGTTCTAGCTTCGCTGCCGTATCGATAGCACCGGACACACTCCTTGTCATACCACAGGCTAGCGCCTGGATAGCTCTCGCTCCACGCTCCTATTACCATACCCGCGCGCCACCTCACGCTTAACGATTAGCCAGCTTGTCTTTGTTCGCTCTTATTAACGTCTGTTAGTAAATCGAACACACCGCTATTGTTACGAGGAAAAATCATGAACACAAAGATATTTAGACCTATTTGCTGCCTGCCGATGATCATATGCACCACTCACGTGATTGCGCAAGATCAGCAGAATAGTACACCAACAGTGCAAAAACGCATCGAACAAATCACTGTCGTCGCCCACCCCCTATCTGGTGGAGGTCTGGCGCAAGCCGTCGATGTACTCGAAGGTGCTGAACTCGCACGAAAACGCGCAACAAACATCGGCGCGACCCTAGCCAAGCAACCGGGGATACACTCAGCCCCCTTTGGCAATGCAGTTGGCAGGCCCATCATTCACGGCCTAAGCGGACCACGCGTACGTATCATGGAAGACCGCATTGACACGCTAGATGTTTCTGTCAGTAGCGGCGATCATGCAGTAAGCATTGAACCCTTCATCGCAGAACGCATTGAAGTGCTTAAAGGCGCTAGCACGCTGCTCTATGGCACCGGCGCTATTGGCGGCGTGGTCGATGTGCATGTTGGCCGTATTCCGCACAGCGTACCGGTCGATGGCATCTCTGGCGGTGTTGAAACGCGTTTTGACAACAATACCAATGGCAACACCACAGCGCTAAAACTCAATGGCGGCAAAGACCGGTTTGCCTGGCACCTAGACGGCACCCGCAAAGAAGGCGATGACTACGAAATCCCTGGCTTTGCCGAGTCGGCGCAATATCGCGCCGCTGAGGCATTAGAAGAGGCCGCGAGCGGTGAGGCCCATGATGAGGCGCATGAAGAAGGTGAAGAAGCGCAAGGCGTATTGCCAGGCAGTTTTTTCAGCTCAACATCGACAGCGGCAGGCGCGTCTTATCTGCCAGATTGGGGCATTATCGGTATGTCTGTTAGCCAACTTGATGCTAACTATGGGTTGCCCGGACATAGTCACGGAGGGCATGATGATCACGGAGACGATGATGATCACGGGGCGTCAATGACGCCAATACTCGATATGAATCAGACTCGCGCAGACTTTGAGCTGGGCATTAAAAACCCATTTGGGTCTTTCACTAGCCTTAACGTGCGGGCCGGCTATAACGACTACGAACACCAGGAAATAGAGCCCGATGGAGGAGTCGCCACCACATTCACCAATAAAGCGTGGGAGTCGCGCGTCGAACTGGTTCATAAGTCCGCGAATTGGACCAATGTATTCGGCTTGCAGCAGACCAACCGAGAATTTTCAGCCATTGGCGAGGAAGCCTTTATTGCACCCGTAGATAGCTCAGACAGCGGCTTATTCTGGTTGGGTGAACGATCATTCGAATCCTTTGATTTTGAAACTGGCTTGCGGGTTGGGCGCACAACTCATGACCCTGAGGCAGGGATCGAACAGGACTTCTCAAACTACGCGGCATCGATCGGCGCGGTTATCCCACTGGATAGCGGCTTGCAATTTGGCCTCACAGCAGACCTCTCGTCCCGTGCACCTGTTGCCGAGGAGCTTTACTCCAATGGACCACACCTGGTCACCAACACGTTTGAGGTAGGCGATGTCAATCTAGACAATGAAGACGCATTCAATCTCTCTGCCTCCATGCAATACGTTGATGACATCTGGTCAGCTACCCTGACGAGTTACTACACAGAGTTTTCTAACTTTATCTATCAGCAGAGAACTGGCGGCATAATGCTCGACTTACCCGTTATGGCGTATCGACAGACCGATGCTACCTTCTACGGTATAGACGTGGATATTAGCACCCAAATTTTTAATGGCGCTCTTTTTAGCCAAGCTCAAGGTCATGGAGAACAGGCAACAGCACGCCTCAACGTCATGTTTGACTATGTCAATGCGGAGCTAGATGTGACCGGCAATAGTAATATTCCGCGCCTGCCGCCAATGCGTTTTGGCCTGGGCGTAGAGGGCAGCTGGGGACGTTTTAGCGGTGCAATCGACTATCTGCGCGTAAGCGAACAGGATAATGTGGCTGAGTTAGAATTGGTGACCGACGCGTACAACGACCTCACGGCGCATGTGGAGTACGCGTTGCCTGTTACCAACGCCGCTACCGTCACCGGCTTTCTTCAAGGTAGAAATCTGACCAATGAAGAGCAGCGGATACATACGTCGTTTATCAACGCCTTTGCGCCAGCACCGGGACGCTCTATTGAACTGGGCTTGCGGGTAGAGTTTTAGACGGGTCTAGTAAGCCTCTCGGCAAGCGCTCTAATCGATAACGTTGCGGCATTTAGTCGCAACGTTATCAAACTAAGCATCTAACAATGTTCGACCTCAACCAACCTCTACGGTATTGGCGCCAGAGCGTTCTATCATCTTCACGATCGCTGACTGAATAGCCTCGTCTTCTCTCGCATCCGTTTTACTACGAAACCTCTCTACCATTGGCGCAACGTCTTCTTCTGCGACAAAGGTCACTATCACCTCTTCTGCGACTTCCGCACCTTCTGGAGAATAGGTTATGGCGATGACAGGGTATCCTTGAAATCCCATTTTCGCTTTCTTGGCGATTCGCTTCTTGGATTTATCTAAGTTCATGGCCATGCCTCGCAAAGAGTCTCGCAAAAGGATAGTGGGCGTCTATAAACCGCGACAGGCCACGGCCCGCTGATGCTTATCCTGCCACAGTAACTCGGCGAGGCATATTGTTCTGTTTAAAAAGGACTGTTTTGAAAGGACCGCTTGAGAAACCAGTTTGGATATGACGCATAAATTGATTGGCGCCGGGCAAGTCGTCGACGATGGGCGGCATAATGTAGGCGATAGATTAAATATTCACCCTAGGAGGTACATATGACGTTAGAAAAACACGACTTGCACCACGAATTCCCAGAATTCAAAGAGGAGATCCGTCGGCTAAAAATGAACGATGCCCATTTTGCATCCTTGTTTATCAAGTACCAAGACGCCGACCATGAGACTAACCTCATTGAGCAAGGCACAGAAAACACGTCGGATGAATACCTGGAACAAAAGAAGATCACGCGGGTACATCTAAAAGATACGTTATTTGAGATGCTAAAAAATGCACAGGCCTCATCGGCCAAAAACTAGGAAAAGCCTCATCCACGTTAGCAAAATCCTATCAAGCATGAATCAAGGCAAGATCGGAACACCAACTCAATGTGTAGGCAGCCATTGAGGCGCTCATCAGGACATAGACGTTCTGATGAGCGCTTCTTGGGCTAAGCGACGACCCTAGGGACGATCTTAGCGACAATCCCTTAGCCCTTTTTACGCGTGACCTTGACCGGCAAATGCGTATAACCATTCACAAACGAAGAGAACGTACGTTCAGGCTCGGCTTGAACCTCGATTTTATCAAATCGAGCGAGAATTTCTTCCCACAGGATGCGCATTTGCAGCTCAGCTAAACGGTTGCCCATGCAACGGTGAATACCGAAACCAAAGGATAAATGCTGCCTGGCATTAGGGCGCTCAATATCTAGGTCATCCGCATTCTCGAAGACATCTGGATCGCGATTACCCGATGCATACCACATCAAAATCTGATCACCCTGCTTGATCTGCTTACCACCGATCTCGCAGTCACTGTTCGCTGTTCTGCGCATGTAGGCGAGCGGGGTCTGCCAACGGATAACTTCGGCCACCATTTTCGGAATCAACTCAGGATTGGCGACGAGCTTGTCGTACTGCTCTGGGAACTTGTTGAGTGCATAGATACTGGCAGACATGGTATTACGCGTGGTGTCATTGCCACCGACGATAAGTAACAGCAAGTTACCCAAATAGTTCATCGGTGACATGTCTTTGGTATCTTCGCCATGGGCCAGCATTGAGACAAGATCACTACCAGGATTCTTCAGACGCTCTTCTTTAAGCCGGGTGAAGTATTCCAGGCATTCCAATAGCTCTCTACGGCGATCGTCTTCTGACTCAATAATCCCACCGGGCTGAGGAATGGCGAAAGTCACATCTGACCAGTGAGTCAATTTGCTGCGATCTTCAAACGGAAAATCAAACAGGGTTGCCAGCATCATCGTCGTCAGCTCGATAGAGACGGTGCTCACCCAGTCGAAGGTCTCGCCCTCGGGTAAGGCGTCTAATATCGTGCAGGTACGTTCCCGAATCAGCGATTCCATTTCTACCAGACTGCGAGGTGCCACGATCCCGGTGACTGTTTTACGCTGAACATCATGCGTGGGCGGGTCCTGGGCGATAAATGTGCTGATACCCAGAGCGCCTTCCGGCAATTCAGCATCGACAGGCAGGCCCAAGGTAATACCGTTCGCGGAACTAAAGTTCTGCCAATCAGAGTCAACCGCTTTGATGTCTTTGTATTTGGTCAAAGACCAGAACCGGCCCGCCAGTTCTGTTTGGTTAAAGTGAACAGGGCTTTCAGCTCTGAGGCGCTCAAAATACTCGATCCACCGATGCTCACTCCATAACCTGGCGTTTACCGGCAAGATATCCTCAAGCGGGATGTCATAAGCAGACGGTATCGGCGTTCGCTCCCCTGCACCTACAGCACTCGGCATGGTTTGTTCAGCATTCGCTTGGGTCTCACTCATGTTCGTGTTCCCTTTCCTGATTAGATAAGTTTATGGTCAGGTGACCATTGGCACCTCATTGTAAGCGATTTCCTCGCTATGTCTAAGGCTGAGAACAACGTGCCGGGCCTAAAGCTCAAATTCCAAGACCATTTTTGCTGTCCAAAGCCATGTGCAAGGTCGATGACGATGCGCAACAGGCGCCCCCGAACTCAGTGGATAGGGTGCTTGATTGCCGCACCAGTCAATTCTGAATGCCCAAACCTGGCACCTGGATCCTGCTTGTAATAGACCCTCAGCTGTTCGTATACGGCAGGGTATGCGTCCCGCAGGCTTCCCGGCGCTTCGAAGAACTGCTCAGATACCACAGCAAAAAACTCGGCAGGGTTGGTCGCCCCATAGGGGTCGACCTGCGTGCGGTGGTGACGCGCCAACTGTTCGCTAAGATGTCCATAGGCATCAGCAAACGCTGATGCCCAGTCTGCTACGCGCATGGTTCTGTGCAGCGGCGGCAGTCCGTCAGCAGGCCCATTAAGCATATCGAGCTTGTGGGCAAATTCGTGCAACACAACGTTTGATCCCAAGGCATGCGCATGGGACACGGTAATGATGTTATTCCAAGACAACACCACAGGCCCACGCGACCATGCCTCACCAGCAAGGCGCTGATCTTTCGTGTGAACAACACCGCTACTGTCTCGCTGCAATCGATTCACTTTAAAGGCGTCCGGGTAGACGATGACCTCATGCCAGCCATCGAAGTATTTCAGACCATCGTCGATATTAAGGATCAACAGGCAGGCTTGGGCCGCGATCAACACGCGCATCCACTCTTCTAAGATGAAGCCACGAGCACTGTTGATGGTCTTTTCTCGCAGGAACAGGCTGGTCAATTTTCGCAGTCTGTGCGCTTCACGGTTATCCAGCGCCCGCAGTACCGGAGCCGCTCTAACGACTCGGTGCCAAATGGGGTAAGGGATCTTTGCAGAAAAAAGCACATGGCCTTGCCAGGCGCGCCGCAGACGCTTAAACATATAAATCACTCGATGGGAGCCTCAGCGGGAAAGGTATTCGTGCAATTTTTTCGCCACGTCATCGTCACGCAGACAATCCAATGCCTCGACAAAATCAACAGGTGCACCTTGTAATCGCATGGTTTCCAGCAGGCTACCGAGCGTACTTTGGCGCTGGAAAGCATCGAGCATGAGTAATGTCATCAAGGCTTGACGAACGTTCGGATCATCCTGCGCCACGCGCACCAATCTCACGAACGACTCGTCATGGGCGCTAGGGATCGTCACCAATCTAGCCAAGAGGTTACTCAATAGGTTCTTCATAGGCTCCTCATGAGCTCCTCAGGAGTATCGCATCTGTATTCACTCTTGAACGTTCGGGCGCGCAGCCGAGCCTGTGAATCACACCATACTCTCAAGTTTATATCAATTCTTTGGGATGCGAGGGCATGCTGAGCAAGCATGCTTGTCTGCAACTGGAATCTGCAGCAGGAATGTGATCTATTCATTAGTATATTTCGCGCCGACCCAGGCGCCGACTTTTACAGGAACACCGACGAATGACAGCATATCTTCGAACACCTGATGCGAACTTCGAACAACTCACCGATTTCCCCTTCGCGCCCCATTATCACGCTTGGCAAGACCTGCGCATGCATTATCTGGATGAGGGGCCCAAGGACGGCCCCGTTATGTTACTGATGCATGGCATGCCCACCTGGAGTTACCTGTACCGCGACATGATTCCGCCACTGGTAGCGGCAGGCTACCGCTGTATAGCGCCAGATCATCTTGGCTTTGGACGCTCTGACAAACCCACAGATATTCACTGGTACACCATTGCCCGGCATACGGAGGTGTTAACGACCCTCATTACTGCCCTGGATCTCAAGGACATCACGCTGGTGTGCCAAGACTGGGGTGGACCCATAGGTCTCGCGCAAGCGGCTACCATGCCTGAGCGCTTCTCCCGCCTAGTCATTATGAATACCTGGCTGCATCATCCAGACTATGCGTACAGTGATGGAGCCAAAAACTGGATTAAGAACTGGCATGAGGACGGGATATTCTGTCGGCAGACGCCCAATATTGCCCTGCTGATGCTGCTCAGTGCCGGACTCGGTAAACGCGAAGACATATTCCCCGCCATTATTAACGGTACCGAGTTAGCCCTTGAGGGTGATGCTCTGAATATGTACAACGGTTTCTTTGCGCCACTCAAGGGCCTGCCAGATGAGGCCTACAACGCCTACCGCCGGTTCCCCTTGTCGATCCCCATAAAAAACGATGACAATGGCAATGGCGCGGCCCAAACCCATCACTACCAACAGCTATTAGGCTGGAACAAGCCTGTCAATTTCATCTGGGGTTGCAGCGATGATGTGTTCACAGAAGCTTGGGGACGCCAATGGGCGAATCAGATGGGCGGCACGTTTGACGCCACCTTCGATGCCATAGCCGACGCTGGACACTTCCTGCAAAATACACATGGTACGCAGGTAGCACAGTTGATTCTTGATCGACGACGCTAAACGAGCAGGATACCCACAGCACCACCAACGATCAGCAGCATACCCAGCAACTCCAAGCGGGAGGGCCGCTCATTGAAAAGATAAACACCGAGAAGCAGGCTGATTAAAAACTCGATCTGCCCGAGGGTTTTTACGTAGACTGCCAGCTCCAGCGTCATGGCGGTGAACCAACCGATTGAGCCCGCCACCGCTGTGGCACCAACGAACAGACAGGGCCGCCACTTGGACGCGATCACATCGAACTCCTGGGGCTGCCGCACCCCTACCCAGGCCACCGTGCTCACAGCTTGCAGTAACACCATGTAAACCAGCGTCATTGCCGCGCTGAACATGGCATCATCGAGAGACAAAGACAAACTGGCCCTGCGCAACAGCAGCGATGTCAGCGCGAAACACAGCCCTGCACCCAGACCATACACTGCCGACCGGTTCCACAGACTGCTCACCAGACCGGTTTTCGCAAGACTGATAAGCACCAGCCCGCCCACGCAGACCAGTATTGCGAGCCAACCAAACCATGAGACTTGCTCAGCAAACCACCAAAAACCAATCAACGCAGTCAGCACTATCTCGGTCCGAACAAAGGTACTGCCAACCGCAAAATTGCGTAACGTGAGCAATTGAATAAGTAGCACCGTCGCGATAATTTGCAGCATGCCCGCCAACATTCCACAGATCAGGAAGACACTATTGACGGGAGGTATTTGCCAGTCACGCTGACTGAGAAGCCAGGCAAAATAGAGTAGCGCAAACGGTAAGCCGAAAAGATACCGCACCAGCGTCGCAGACACCGCCGAGATGTCCGCGACCAGCACTTTTTGTCCCGCCGTGCGAATCGACTGCATCACCGCGGCAAGAAAGGTCCAAAGCACCCAGGGCTCAACAAGAAATTCCAAAATGCCTATCCATTATCACACCCTAGGCATTCTAACGGTTGCCTCCCGCCTACGACCAATGACATTCAAGCATACCGAGCATGCCGAATGCTCTGGCAGGCTGTCGTTATTATTTCAAAGGCCTAGCTAATATTCTGTTTTGCGCGAATCGCATAATATTGAGCGTATCGCATCCTTTCGGAATTATGAAGTCTCACCTCGCTCAACTAGCCTGCTAAAATGCAACGCAACGTTGGATTATCACGAGCAATCAGCAGAACATAGGATTGAAAACTCCTCTGTCGGTGACCTGGGCCGCCCTGTTATTCCATCGCATCGGCCCCCGCACCGGCCACCAGCTTCGCGGCCATTTTCTTCGAAAAAAACACAAACAAGCCTTTCCCAGCACCCCAGGTAATCCTCCCCGAAAATACCTGAGGGTAACATAGAATGCCTAAGACGCTTTTTCTATAAACAGTCTCTTTTATACCATAATATTCCTCACTATATTCCGGCCCCATCTTTCCAATGCTGACATTTCATTACCTGTTTTCGTCCACAATAAATTTCGACGCTACCTTCGATGCGGATTGTTGGAACATGTTTTTTTTGCGTGAAATGTAACGGTGCAGGTTCGAAAAATTGATCGCTTTTGCGCGTCAACCCAACACCCCTAGCCGATGCCTAGCGGTCATAATCCGTGCCATTGAAACAGACCTCATTCATCGTGCTGGACTAACGCGAGCGAGTGGCGCTCAAACAGCGGTTGTCACAGTAGTACAGCAATGTGAAAATGCTTTAAATCTAAATATTCACCGACATCTGATCGTACTCGACGGCCTTTACAGCGTTGGAAAATCGGCTCACAAAAATGTGATGCACTTAGGGTTTGAATCCAAGCACCGAATCAAACGGCGCTTCGAACCTTACTAAATCAAATGATCCACGTTGTAGTTCGCAGGCTGGAACGGGAAGGCCTGCTCATTCCTGACCCAGAGCAACCATGGCTCAATATTGACTTCCATGAGCCAATAGATACCGTTAGCATCGCGTCCACCGAGGCGTCGGACCGGCGAATCCGTATCGCAATAGTGCCCCATTCTGGTAGCCGTACACTCACGTTACACGACCCCTTGTTCATCACAAACAGATAAGCCGGTCAAAGTTTCGACGGCAGATAGCGATGGTTTTTCGCCCAATGCTATCGTGTCATGTCAGCCCTATCAGCGGAATCGATTGAAACGTTTTTAACTAGGCATCCCCGCAGATACGTCACTGGACCTGCTATTTGCTTACAGCGGCTGACAATCAGAACTGATGGTCAGATTCAATATGAGCTGAAGAATCTCACGCAGTCACATATTCTGTTTTCCGCCTCTTGGATTTCCTGAGCAAACTTGGTGCGCTGGCACCCCGACATAACCTTGTTAGGTACCACGGCGTATTAGCTCGCGGCTGCCGTCAGCCAAATGCACGAATGAGGAAACTTGTTGTTCCCAAAAAGCGTCATGAAATCCAGGCAAAAACCGATCAAAGTGAACACAAAAATAGGTGCAGCACCTGGGGGGGACTAATTGATCGCTCCCTTAACCTCGGCTCAACGACTCAAGAGAGTCTTTAACATTGAATTTACCTGGGCTCTTTGTGTGGTGGGACTCTGCGTGTCATCGCCGATATAACTGACCCAGACATAATCCAGAAGCTTCTAGATCACATCGAAGCGCGACCACCACCGATTAAATCTGCGCCAACTGTCCACTCCTAAAACATGCCTGGGTAAACACAGTGATCAACCCAACAGTCTGTAAGCCAGCAGATTCTGACGATTGCCATGATTGACCATCCAAAGGGGCATCACACCACTGAGTCCTAAATTAGACTGAGCACCGGCAATCCCCCTATTTGACCGCTCTTCGAAAAATGTGGCTTATTTACATTATTCTCTCGGGAGCTACAGACTCGTTTTTTCCAAGACAGTACTTGTCGCAGGGGCACCTCATGCAAGGAACTCAGCTTAGCGAGTTTTAGAGGCTGCAGATTCGGCTTAGTTTGACGCTGACATTTGATTTGATGTCGGTGACTTACGGTGCTTAGAAACGCTCACATCACGAGTAAAGGCGAAGCCGGCCACAGTGACCCAAACACCAATGGAATTACAATCACACGGACAAGCCAACGCCCTAGCAATGGAATCCTAGCCCAGACTGCAGTCCATACGCTCTCTCATGAAGTTTAAACCAAGGTCGTTGTTCCGCCAAATAGCGACGAGGTGAGCAATTCTGTCAATGAAGCAAAAGCCGACGTCATGCGAAGCGCAGCCATGGCCGGCGTTTTCAAAACATTGTTACTCTGAACGACCGGCTTGATGCCTCTGCAAGCTTCAGAGCGCAGTGGCCCCTCTACCTGCGGCAAAGTGTTAGAGCGGGAACTGCAAAGTAACGATGGTATTCGGCAGCGTTTCTTGAAAGAGAGAAAGTGTTGCGCTAACGATACGTTATATCATATATTGCCAAGTCATATTTGAAGCACATCAACACAAGGATTTTGTCCATGGATGATCTTGGAGCAACTAACGCAGCAGCGCTCATTGCAGAGGTGAATGCCTCAGACCTTTTGAGGGCGCGAGAGGTTATCGCTGGCGGCATTAGATCCGCGAAAGAACAGTGGATTCCTACGGATTTGGTTGTCTATGCCTTAGCGCTCGAACTGCAATCGCAAATTGCAGCTGAACAACCGTCTCCTGAACTGGCGATTTATCTACACCGAATAGCCGACTTCGTAAGCGCTGAATCAACATCAAACCACCGACATTGAGAACAGAGCATCCATGACTCGGTACATCAGCAGCAGCAAAATCGCCGACTTTTCGGAAATCTTCGCACCCGACGTCGAACTCATCAGCATTTCACGATCTGCAGTAGGCGAGATCGGAGATATGGCTACAAATCTAATCGAACCCAAGCGAAAACTAGAGGTCCGGTGGGAGCAGCGCACGTGTAGCGAAAGCACCTTGTTGGACAGCCTTGCACCACGTTTACATCAGGATTTTCTCCACGCCATTAATGCAGAGATAAAGCTCGCGTGTGAAGTACTAGACATGTTGCTTGGCTGCAAACGCGTTGGTGTTCGTGTCGCGACCCTGAGAGCGCCAATGTGCCCGCGGTTTCATGTCGATCAGGTGCCTTGCAGAATGCTTATCACCTTTACCGAACGAGGCACTGAATGGATCGCAAGCGATGAGGTAGACCGATCGTTATTCGCCGAAAGAGGTAACGACAAGCCGCCTATCAACGCAACAGGATCTGTTAAAAGTATGACGGCAGGCAGCTGGAACCTGCTCAAGGGATCTACCTGGGATGATAAATTCTTTGGCGTGGTACATCGACCTCCCCTTAAGACTCAAGATCGCTTGTTGTTATCGTTAGATCCAATATTCCAAGACAATTCATAGGGCGCAAAACGACAATGACCGCATCTCAACTACGTATTCAGAACACGGTTCAGGACCGCCACCTAATAGGCCATCAGATTGGCATTCTGCGTGGCATCCAAGATGCTGAGTACGATCTTTGCCTATGGCGCAGACCAAATCAGAGCACCATCGCAAGAGAGGTATCCACCCTCACATCATCTGCTTTGCCAGACGCGAAGTTCTTAACAAACCTAACGAGCATAAATGCCGACATACTTAGCTTGATGGAGCACCAAGGACTCAATCCGTATGTTTTTATCAATCTCAGACGTGATATTCACTTTCTCGCTAAAACCTTTGTTTCCATCACTGGTAAAACTGATCTGGTCTTTCGTCTGTTCACTACGAATGGTCGGGGCTGTAGCCGATTTCATGTTGATCGAATGGAAAAACGGTTGATCTGCACCTATCAAGGGGCAGGGACACAGTGGTTAACCGAATCACAGGTCGATCGACAAGCCCAACATCGCTACGGCACTAATGATGAAATTGTTCGATTCGATAAGCCTCAGCAGCTTGCGTGTCACTGGGTTAGCATCATCAAAGGTGACCCCAATAATCAAGGCTCAGGCTTAGTCCATCGTTCACCATCTAATGATGATACGGGGTTAACTCGGGTCGTATTCTGCTTAGACTGTTGAAAAGTCTCAGCCCAATCAATCTCATAATTTTAAAAGGAAGCTATTGTGGCGAATTTCAATTTGGACAGTATTAGAAAGATTTTTAGTGGTTCAGAAGCTTCGGAATCAGAACTGGCTGAACTTAATAAAGAAGTGATGTTCATGACACTTGCGCGTGCAACCGCTGCCGATACCAATATCAAAAATGTAGAAGTTGAACGAGTTCAAGAAGTATTAAAAGCACGCACAGGTGATGAATTTTCCGCTGCAGATATTCGAGTTGCTGCACAATCAGCCATTTTCGCCAGTGCCCCACTGGTGCGTTACCTTAATGCCGCTGCAAAAAAGCTCAGCTTGGCAGACCGTGTAAGCGTAATTCATGCCCTTACCGACGTTATCGAATCAGACGGCCATACTAGCGATTTCGAAGTCACTTTTTTTAACGATGTTGCAGCGGCCTTACAACTAACACCAGCGCAACTTGTAGGTTTAGATACCTAATATTGTATTTAATCAACAACTTCGATTAACATCGACAGCCGAGCTCAACAGATCTGCCCGCGGCGGCTAACTTTCCATACAAGTCCGGATCAAAGAGGATATCATCAAATTTCTTTCAATAAAAACACACCAATTTAAAGGAGCCTATTTTGCTTTCCAATGAAAGTTTCATTGCCAGACCCTTACCAACACTGGTTTTCAGTAGAGGCGCAAGCAAACAGTTAAGTAATCACATCCAATCGCTAGGCCTGAGTTCCGCGCTGATTGTGACTGACAAAAACCTTGCCGCGAGCGGCGTATTAGAACCTGTTATTGATGCCTTGAAAGCAGCTAACCTTAAGGTTGAAGTGTTCGATGGCGTTGAGCCGAACCCAACAGACCTCAATGTCGAAGCTGGAGCAGAAAAACTGCGCGAACTTGGCGAGGCCTGCGTCATACCCATCGGCGGCGGTTCATCAATGGACTGTGGTAAGTCAATCGCACTGTTAGCCGCGAACGGTGGTAGCGTCGAGGAAATGCAGGCATCAATCCCTAAAGCAGCAACGGCACCTATCATCGCCGTACCAACAACCGCGGGGACGGGTTCAGAAACCAACAGTGCTTGTGTAATCACAAACTCACGAATGGGCCGCAAGACGTACGTCATACATCCAAGTATTACACCCGCATTTGCGGTCCTCGACCCTGACCTGACAATTGGCTTGCCGACCTACCCGACAGCAACTTGCGGCTTTGACGTGCTTACTCATGCCGTGGAAGCTTTCGTTTCTGCAGGTGCCAATGCCTATTCAGACGCCATTGCACTTGATGCAATTCGAAAGGTTGCGGGCAATGTGCGTAGGGTTGTCGAGGATGGACAAGATGTGGAAGCACGCTCGCAAATGCTACTTGCCTCAGCCATGGCGGCGATGGCATTTAACGTAGCAGGTTTGGGTACAGTTCACGGAACGGGCCACGCACTCTCTGCCAGGCTTAAAGCAGCGCACGGCCAAACCCTTGCAACCATGATGCCTCATGTTATGGATTACAACATGGCAGCACGCGAAGAGAAGTACATTGAAGTAGCAAAGATTCTTGCTCCTTCAGGTCCCGCAACGGGTACCGGTGCAATCGACGCTGTGATCCAATTGCGTAGTGACATTGGGATTGAAAAATCCATCAGAGATTTGGGCGGTGACGATGATCTGTTTGCCGTTTTGGTTGAGGACGCGGTTGCAGATCCAGTCAACTTCTCAAACCCTACGCCGGTTGATCAAGCCGCGATCGAAAAACTCTATCGGGCTGCCTGGTAATTAACTGCATATCTCTTCCCCCGCAGCTGCGTGGGGGAAGAGATCATCACGGCGAATGGCCTTAAGAAGGTCACCAGCGTGAATGTCAATGAACCCACTGACAGTGGGCCAAACCACCTTGTCCGGTTCATCCCCCGGTTCAGGGCGATGATGAATTAGTACAGCTTTCCATCGTGTGATGACGCCAAGCGCGTGAGCCGACGGAGCCGCCTTCGGATTACGGACCCGGACATAATTCGGAAGATCCTGGATCACATCGACGTGCCACAACCATTCAATCTGCAATCGCGATCCAACCCAAAAAATGCTCGGTCAAACATACCAAATCATCACTGCCCGACCTTGATATCTTCTCTGCGACAAACCTAACAGTTTTAACACCAGCAGATTCAGCCCATCGCCGTGATTGACCACCCAAAAGGTTATTACGTCACTGAGCTATAAAGTTGAATGAGCATCAGTAATGACGCTACCTGGCCGCGCTTCGGAGAATGTGGTGTATTTGCTTTTTTCTTTGCAATAATCACGAGTCGAAGTTTTTCCCAGCTCGCATCGAACAAATTGCTTTGTTGTGCAAACGGTAGGGTACTATTAACAGGACATCTTGGTCTAACGAGAGCTCAATCGGGGAATCGGCTGAGTTGACTTTACACAAATGGCTCTCAGCCTAACGCTATATCAGGCGTCCGCTGTTTTATATCCGGCACTAACATTTTGATAGTGAAGGCATATCTTTCTGACGATTTGATCTACGCAACCTCAGGAAATGTGACTTATACTTCTACTTTACTGCTTGCGAGTGTAACGACTTGTGGTGATTTTTGTAATGAGTTTGTCTGGGTGTTTGCCGGATCAGATTTCCGCCGAGAGAGCTCACGTAATAAGGTTGCGGGAACCTCATTGACATTTTTCACACCGTTCTTACCGCTCGATAGTCGTGTGTTTAATCTGGAACTTCTGTGCCTTCTCAATCTCATCGATTGACTGGCTGAGTGGCGTAAATTCCAGCTCACGAACGTCTTCGGAGCATTCGCAAATTAGAAAGTGCGCGTGGTGTTCGGCTTGTCGTTGAGAACAACCTAAGAAATCGATGAGCGTCTCTAACGTGCGCACCAGCCTTTGGCGCGACCGCTTTACATCTTGACGACAATTCTGACAGCAGACCATGGGCTTTTACGGGCTTGTGCTCAACCCAAACAATAGCGATCACTTACTGCAAAAGTCAGCAAATCAATTACCTCCTTTTTAACAAACACGCTTGGCATGATCTAGCGCCTCTTCGATACGCATAGCATGGTTACATTTGCAGGCGAAAATTAGCGCGTTTGTTGGTGATTTTCGCGGTCGATCAGTCAGATCTATATTCCGATTTGCAGTTGAGATTGTTTGTCGTGATTCCATAATTTAAGGAGGTGCTTGGACGCGGTAGTCGGCAAACCACTCCTTAAGCAGCCCGTCAACCATAGATGTATTACACTCGAAGATCGACATTGGGTTTCGTATCAACGAGAAGTTTACTCGCCGCTTGCTGACTAGAGATTGTTTTGAACGCCGACTTGTCATCTGTTTATGTTATGATATATCATATTATTTAGATCGACCGTTAGTCACCACCCGCAATCTTAGGTTTCCATGTTTTATTTTTATCATCTTCTCAAGCAAAGCTTCCCCCATCGGCGTGTGTTTTTGCTGTGCGCGATATTGTCCTTTGCTCAGGCTCTAGAAGCAGGGCATGCCTCGGACCCACACTGCGATGAGCAGCTTTGTCTACTTTGTCACGCTAGCGGCGATGACGAGCATGGCAACAATAGACCAGCTTTTAGTCGTCCCTCTACATGCACCGAACTATTTTTAGCCCTTGTTGGCGTGATGCTAAACAAGATTCTCGCAGCAAATTTGCAGATAAGAGCTCCGCCGCAATATTCCTTGTAAACAGTCAGAACGAGCTCAAAACGAGCTCACTTTACCTGGTCATCAAGGAGTAAATACCATAGGTCATCCCACATCCCCGTTGCGGGAAATTTTTATATTATCACTGTTGAGTGTTGCAGTTAGCGGTGCCGTTCAAGCAGAGACAGCAGCGAATCAAGAAATTGAAGAGGTTATTGTGCGCGCCCACCCGCTGTCTGCTGAAGGCTTGGCACAGCCTATTTCTGTGCTAACGGGCGACGCCCTTCGCAGAATCGTGTCACCCTCGTTGGCCGAAACTTTACGAGAGATACCCGGCGTTCATTCGTCCAACTTTGGCCAAGCTGTGGGCAGACCGGTGATTCGTGGCCTAGGAGGTCCGCGGGTAAAGGTCATGGAAGATCGCATTGATAGCTTGGATGTGTCCGTTTCCAGCCCCGATCACATGACGATGATAGAGCCTTTCACTGCCAAAAGTATCGAAGTACTGAAAGGCCCGAGTACGCTTCTCTATGGAAGTGGCGCAATCGGTGGAGTCGTCGATGTGCACACGGGACGAATTCCTCATGAGGTGCCAGATAGCCTATCGGGCTCGCTGCAATATAGGGGTGCGGATAACGCTGATCAACAGACTGCGGTCGGTCGAATTGACGGCGGCGCAGGCAACTTTGCCTTTCATGCTGACGCCTTTCACCGGCGCGCAGATGAGTATGAAATTCCAGGTTTCGCCGAATCTGCGGCTTTTCGAGCACAAGAAGAGACTGAAGGAGGCCATGGTGATGAACATGGTGATGAGCATGGTGACGAGCACGGCGATGAAGAAGCTTTCGGTGCTCTGCCCAACAGTCAGTTGGAAGCTCAGGGAGGAGCAATTGGCGGCTCTTATGTAGGCGACCGTGGCTTTTTCGGCATATCGCTATCAAACTATGATGCTGAATATGGTCTCCCAGGGCACAGCCATGGTCATCATGAAGATGAAGACGAGCATGGTGAAGAAGGGCACGATGAAGGCGTTGAAGAAGGAGGGTCAATTTTAGATTTGTCACAGACTCGATTCGACATAGAGGCCGGCCTTGAAAACCCATTTGCTGGCATCAAAGCCATGGATTTTCGCCTAGGCTACAACGACTACGAGCATGTTGAGTTTGGAGGTAATGGTGAAGCGGGCACTGTGTTTTCCACTAAAGCATTCGAATCTCGCTTGGAGTTCACCCATGATGAGTTCTTCGGTTTTGAAGGCGCAACAGGTGTGCAGTTATCGAACCGAGAGTTTTCAGCAATAGGTGAAGAAGCCTTCGTGCAACCAGTGGACACTCAGACGCTAGGTTTGTTCTACGTCGGCCAACGCAGCTTTGGCAGTTTAGGCTTGGAAGCTGGGGTTCGCTATGAACATGTGGAGCTGGACCCCACCGTTGGTAACGCGCGAGACTTTAACCTTGGCTCAGCTTCTCTTGGACTCATCCAGCCTTTAAGTGACGCCTGGACATTCAGTGGGCAGTTAGATTACTCAAGCCGTGCACCGGTGGCAGAAGAGCTATTCTCTGATGGTCCTCACTTGGCAACACAAACCTTTGAAATCGGCGACCCTAATCTGAATGAGGAAACCGCAGCTAATTTGTCAGCAATGCTACGCTACGATTTGGGCCGCTTGAACTACTCTTTAAGCGCCTACATCACCAAATTTAGTGATTTCATCTATAAAGCCAATACTGGCTTGGAGATGGACGAGCTGCCGGTTTTGCTGCATACCCAGGCAAATGCGACCTTTAGTGGCTTCGAAGCTGATGCCTCTTGGCAAGCGATGAATTGGCAGAGCGGTGGACTGTCATTGAACGCAGGTTTTGATATGGTCACGGCGCGTCTGGATAGCGGAGAAAATCGCAATCTTCCACGCATTCCACCACAGCGTTTGCGCTTGGGCGCAGTAATGGATTGGAACGGTTGGCTCGGTGAAGTCAGTTGGCGGCGAGTCTACAACCAGAACGACATCGGCCTTGGTGAGATTCGCACGGAAGGTTTTGATGATCTACGACTTCATATCAACTACACCGTGGATCTGGGCGCGAACTCGGTTGAGTTGTCTCTGAGTGGACGGAATATGACAGACGATGAACAGCGTTACCACACGACATTCATTAAAGACCTAGCACCTCAGCCCGGCCGTACCATTGAGGCGGGAGTACGACTGCACTTCTAGAGCAAACACCTATCTGCCAATAGCCGCTCGCTGAGTCTAGCGGGCGGCTTTGTTAAAAAGTCGGTGGGTAAATAGCCATGTTGGTAGAAAAGCTTGAAGGTTTGGTGTGGCGACATCACGTTTATTTGGACTGGGCAACAGTGGTCTTAGTTTCCATCTTTGGCTCTACTAGGCCTACACCAATGCCAAATATAGCAACAGCGACCCTGATGCGAATGGCTTTGGTTTTATCGAAGCTGGCGACCCGCGCATCAACGCACCTGAAAAACAGTTCAACCTGCACGTCAGCCAGAATTTCGAGTTTCGCGGAATGCCGCTACAGATAAGTGCCGGCATGCATTACACCGATGAATGATCACCCTTGCAAGGTTCTTTGCCCAGATACGACCGGCTGAGCGGCTGACCCTTCGTTTCGAGGCTGTCATTAATTCTGTATTAGGCTCACTGGCAGAACCTGAACACGCTATTTAGCTATCCAGAAGATATTCGCAAAGCGATCTACACGACCAATGCGATTGAGTCGCAGAACAGCGTGATCCGTAAGGCGATTAAAAAACGGAAGCTGTTCCCGACTGATGACTCAGCGAAAAAGGTTATCTATCTGGCCGCTAAAGCAGCAGCTAAGAAATGGACAATGCCAATACGAAATTGGAAGTTGGCATTAAATCGATTTTTGATCCTCCTCGAACATCGACTGAAGGATTATATTTAACCGCTGGCAGTGACACAGGGATATTTACAGGCCCCATTTACTAGACAGCTTTTCTATTCTATACGTGGATCCACACGCCTTCAGTTATGCTGCCAGCAATTGTGACAATGATTCAAAATAGACTTTTTCTGGCGTCTTTTCAGCGAGACTGGAATGCGGGCTTCGGTTGGTCTATCACGTGACGTATCCGTCTAATGCCTGCCTAACTTCCGTGACAGAATCGTAAGCATACGAATATACCACTTCATATTTCACGGATCGCCAGGGCCGCTCAACAAACACGTGATCACGCCGGGCGCCCTTCCCATCCAAGCTGGTCTTTATATCGTTATCTTTTATCAGCTCGCTAAAGGCTTCAGATGTGAATTAACTTCCCTGCTGCGTATTCATGATGTCAGGCTTCCCATATTTCTCGATAGCATCCTCAACATCAGCGATGCAAAAATGTATATCCATTGTGACGGATAAACGCCAGGACAGCACTCTGCGCGTATGCCAACCAACCACGGCGACAAGATAGATAACGCCCTTTACCGTCAGTAAATAGGCAATATTCATTGCCCAAACCAGATTGACCCGAACTACTTGAAGATCCCGCAGCCGGCATGGATAGATCTTGCGGCCTGGAGCAGGCTTGGTCATCCTTAATTTACGCTACAACGCCGCTATGAACATTCGCTTCATCAATCCACCAAGCCGCTTGTGGCCAATGGCTCAGAACTCTTGACGAGGCAGGCCGCGCAACATACGTGCACCTGCAAAAGAGAACTCGAGATGAAGCCTGTCTACTCGCATCATAAGCTGTTGATCGGCCTCAGTGATTGGCTTCTGTAGATAATAACCACTGCTTCGATTTACATTGAGCAACTCCGCCTGGCTAGGCACTGGCAGCGGCTCATTACTGTCGATCATCGCTTTGCACTCAGCCCCTTGCTTTGTTGAGTGCGCCTTCTAAAAATTCATTCTCCAAGGTATTAGGCGACAATTAGCTTGGCCGGTCGACGACAACTAACTTGGCCGGTTTTGGTAAGATCCAAACATACTAAATTCTTAAGAAATTACTATGTCTGGAAAACCCATAACCCAGCAACAGGTTAAGTTATATATCTCCAACCGAAACCAACCCGATCAATCCCAAGCTACTGCGGCCGCCAAAGCAGGCCTTTCCGAAAGGTCCGCTCGCCGCATCGATTCTGGTGAGCATAAAACACACAAACAGCCACGAAAGTACCGCACACGTAAAGACCCTCTTGATGGGTTGTTTGCTGAGCATGTTGTGCCGTTGCTCGAGCAGAACCCAGGACTCCAACCC
>Ga0307492_10000236_pt1 | contig 23963 bp, 19 predicted proteins | sample SI3LmetaG_FD_202365 | JGI IMG/M metagenome (GOLD analysis project Ga0307492, IMG submission 202365) | Sea-ice brine microbial communities from Beaufort Sea near Barrow, Alaska, United States - SI3L | ecosystem: Environmental > Aquatic > Marine > Coastal | place: USA: Alaska | collected 2017-05-06 | reverse complement strand
TAGGTTTGCGGCCATCTGGTAACTTAGCTTGGTAGAAAGATGTAGTATTACAAAACTTCGTAAAGTACTGGTTCCCGTTTGCGCCAACATCAGCAACCCAAATCCCAATGCAAGGACTAGCAACAAGCTCTTGTCGTTTCGTAACAACACATCGTCTACAACTGTCTGCATATAAAAAGTTGAGATAACGGCGAATATTTGTAGGAAAAACGATAAAACAATAATTGTCACTCAATTCCGTTTTAGTCCAAATATTCGTTTCCAAAAGTGGGAGAGTGTTAAGGCACGCGTAACCTTTTTTTCCTCAAACTTTTCCGTTGGCGTCAATTCAAGTGCATACCTGTAAAATGCTCTGAAAACTCAGCCCGAGTATATTTTACTTCGCCAACAGCCGGATCTAAAACGGTAATACTTTTCTTACCTACCGACTTGAGCACCACAAAATGATTCAAATCCCAGTGCAGAATACAGGGTAACTGAAGTATCGATATATCGACCATGTCGAGTTGCAATACTCGCCCAGCCTATTCGAGCTTGGATGCAATATCCATAAGCTGCTTCAGATTTGTACCTTGTGACGATATTTTAAACTGATTACGCAACATAGTTAAATCTGACATATAACCATAATTACTTGCGACCATACCTATACATGCAAGACCGCATTCAGTAATTTCGGTTTGCAATATAACCTTCAACATAGATCTCAGCGACCCTCACTATAAACTTCTACAAACCCTTCTTTACAACGAATACCCCCAAGAACCAATAATTCTTCAATGTCCATGTTACATTCAGATAAGCCATCAATCCTGCCCTCAGCGGAACCGAGTAAAAACTTAAGAACCCCATTATTGTTTGTTATATTTAATATCGTGTCAGATCCGCCCAGGCCATGATTTATAGCCACCAAATGAGAAACAAAAATTTTATTTTCTTCCATAGGAAAACTAAAGGTTAGTCCATATGCAAAAACTATATTAATAAACATAAAAACCCCAAAATAAACGCCGGGCAAGACCCGGCTATTAGTTAACAGATATCACTAAATGAGTAAGATGAACTGCTCGCAGGAGTGCTCACCTCTACGGCCCCTCTTACTTTCGATCCGGAAGGCATGCCTCGACACAAATCATTTTTACTTTCTTTTACAGCCCTCTCAACTAATTTTTTAGTAATTATTTTTCCTTTTAATTTTCACGACCCCTCTTCAAACGTTTCTATCTATTTGACACAGAAATAGGTTTCCCGCCGAATATCGAATTCAGAATATTATTCTCAAAATCCTTACGGGAAATAAATATTTTCATTCTACTCCCTAAAACAATTAAGCGACCAAATCCTTGACTGCATTTAATTTGGCAAGATTAATGACAATGTCAGCACTTTTAATCGTTTCTGGACGGTGAGCGACAATGATCCGGGTGACATCCATTTTCCTGATATTGGTGTTGACTACAGATTCCCGCTCAACATCTAAATGGCTTGTGGCTTCGTCTAAAAATAGCAGCTTGGGTTCACGATAAAGAGCACGAGCTAAAATAACCCGTTGTTTCTGACCACCACTTAGGCTTGTGCCCATGTCCCCTACCAGCGTTTGGTATTGCATACCAAACTTTTGAATGTCGTCATGCACAGCAGCATTCATTGCACAAAGGGCAATTTTTTCGAAGTCGAGCTTTGGGTCAAAGCAAGCAATATTGTCAGCCACTGAGCCAGAGAGTAATTGATCATCCTGCATCACAGCTGCTATTTGAGTTCGGTAATCATCACGCTTATTGATATCCACACCATCCACAAGAATTTGGCCACTGTCCGCTTTTAATAACCCCATCATCACTTTTAGCAGGGTAGTTTTACCACAGCCGCTGGGTCCGACGATGGCAGCCGACTGCCCAGATGCGATACTAAAACTAATGTTTTCAAAAATAGGATCTTCAGTTTCTGAATAACGGAAGGTTAAATTCTTTACTTCTAGGCTACCGTTAATATCGGGAAGATTCTGTAGGCTTGTAGTATGACGGTCCACATCTTCTGCTTGGGTAAAAGCAATGTCTGCCAAACGATCCAAGTGCAAACCGATCATTTTGTACTCAATTAGCATGCCTATCAGTCCGCTCACCCTAGAGACAAATTGCCCCTTATAGCTCAAAAACGCATAGAGCATACCTAATGTCATAGTATTGGACATTATTTCGGTTGCTAATAGAAGTATCACAACTATATTCTCAATACCAAATAGCAAGCCATTGATTACGCCAAAACCAATGCTCCATTTTGCAATCTTCACGTCAGTATTTATTGCATCTGCATAGTGATTTTGCCAAATATTCTGACGATCCCGCTCACGCTGAAAAAGCTTAATAGTTTGGATAGCACGAATGGTCTCCATAAAGTTTGAATCTTCTTTCGCATAAGCCACAATACTCTCTTCATTCAGTCGTTTGAACGGCCGAAAGAGTAAAAGTCGAAGGAGCAGATAGACAGTCAATACACTACAAACGACCATGGTTACCTTTATTGAGTAAACCAACATTGCCACAAACGTAACAATCGCCATCACACCATCCAATACAGTTGAAACCAACCCTGTCGTAAACATGTCCTTTACATTTGAAATAGAACCAAAACGCGAAACTATATCACCCATGTGACGCTTTGAAAAATATACAGTAGGAAGGCGAATAAGGTGGCGGAAGAGATTTGTAGCCATCTGATAGTTCAACTTCGTTGACAAATGTAGTACAACGAAACTCCTCATGGTATCAACAGCCATATTGATCAACATCAGTAATCCAAAACCAAGTGAAAGCACTAGCAAGAGGTTCTTATCAGACCGCATAAGAACATCATCAACGACCGTTTGCATATAAAGTGGAGATACTATCGAAAATGCCTGTAACGTAAGTGAGAGCGAAATGACAATAATAAGTGAACGTTTAAGTCCAAATATTTTACTCCAGAAATGAGCTAAAGAAAGCTTATGAATATCTTTAACTTTTTCAAAGTTAGGAGTTGGTGTAAGTTCCAAAGCAATGCCTGTAAAGTGTTTGGAAAAATCTAAAATGGAATAAGCTAGCTCTCCGGAACCAGGATCCAAAATAACGACTCTTTTCTTAGAGATTGATTTCAAAACTACAAAATGATGAAGATCCCAATGGACAATGCAAGGTAATTGTAGTTGTTTTATTTCGGAAAGATCAACTTGTAAAGCTCTTCCACTCAAGTTCAAATTTGCTGCAATAGCATTTAATTGTTGCAAACTCGTCCCATGTGAGGAAACACTAAATCTATTACGCAAACTGTTTAGGTCGGTTTTGAATCCAAAATAGTTCGCAATCATTCCCACACACGCAAGTCCACACTCTGATGATTCTGTTTGCAGTAAAACTTTTAGTGTACTCAAATCTACTCCTTAAAAATCGGAAAAAATTAAGTTCAGCTATAACCTCGATAATAACGAGTCCAGACATATAAAAGTCTTAAAAATTAAAATTTTTGAATACTTATTCACATTTTCTCTTACTATATAGTTAAAATTAGACATCCGCATATTGAGTAACAGAGTTAACGATAAATACGTTGAATAGTTTGATAAATAGTTAAAGCTTGGTTTCGCTTAGAGATACATCGCTGGATTACCTACTCCAATATAAGCCCGTATTCCGCCAGCTTATCCGCGAGATCGATCAATTTTTTGTTGTTATTATGAAACTCTATATCACTACATCGAGCATCGTTTCTCAGTCGCTCCAAAGCGAATTTAAAGGACTTGCCATACACAACTTCTATCTCAGCATTAAAATAATCATCCTTGGTACTCCAGCTGACATCACTATTCGCCAGCAGCGAGCTCTCATCAATATTTATACTGAGATTTGGCCCGAAATAACATGCTGACCAGTAATACTCATCAGATGAGTATAAAAAGCTATTAAGTGGGCCAACACTGAAAGGTAAGCTCAACCATTCTTTATTTTTATCCAATTTTTCGTCATATCTATAGCTGACGTTAAATTCTCTTTTATTATAATTCTCGCTTCCTAGTTGTGAATATTCTCTAGAAGGTGCGAAAGTTGAGCCACTGAGAAAATGATCATACATTGGCAATAGATCTATTTCGTCTAGCCTAGGTATAACCTTATGTAGCTTACTCAAGTTAGATCCTGACTCGAAATATGAAAATTCAATATTTTCGAGTTCCTTGTCTATTTTAATATTAATATCAAACTCGTTTTCAAACGCCTTGGCCTTTTGCGCATATACATCATAAGCTGGACTTGTAGAGTAGAAGTTAAGCATAAAACCAAAGCTGTTCGGATCTATATCAGTCACTTCAATAAGTGCATCCTCATCAGGTAGGTATAGTGCTAGGTGATCTCTACCAAATTCATGTTTTGTACTAGCACTGACATTCCCTAAAAACGAGTAAGATGAATTCGTGATCATAGGTCGTGCCGCTACGTTACTTTTTTCCAGTAAGTACTGAGTCATCATTACATAGGCTTCACAATCCCCATAACCTGAATTAAGTATGGAGTCCATAGATTCCATTGGACCCACTCTATATTGGACTAATTCATGAACCTTGGAAGCCCAATACCTTACTTTATTAATCTCAGACTCTGGTTGGAATTTAAAGTTTATTGCGTAAAGACTGTCTAAAAAATGACTACCCGCCGAATAGTGGCGTTCGTACTCACGAAGATAAATTTCGTAGACAAGTTTTACATACAAGTCCTCATTAAGCGGACTTATAAAGCAATCCCGTTGTATTAAATGGGGGCTTGAGATTTCATTAACGCTATTAGGACAGTGCGAATATAATTCCGTATCTTTATCAAAATAGACTTTTAGTCCAACCTTGCCAATAGTCCAATTTACCCATTGTTTTTTGGTCAAGAAATCAGTATTCTCATTTTCTAATTTATACTGATAAAAAACCTCTTGCTCTTTAGATTCAGTAAATACAAAACTATATTTCCCAGAAGCTTTAGAGATTGTCAATTCATCCTTTTCTTTGGCTTGCTTTGACTGCAGATCGGCACTACAGAACGCACTACCAAAAATTGCTAAAGAGATAGAGATCAAAATAATAATTCGCTTCATTTAGATTACACCCAACTTATAGAAAATAGGGCGGCACCAGCTACCCTATTGTTCGAAAAACTACTATTGACCTATACTTTCCAAATAGTCTGCAGTTTTGTTTACGAGTTTTTTTTGATTTTCAACTGCGCCACTACAAATTTCTGCAATTGGTATGTTTTTGTATGGGGTCAGATCTGACGCTGCACCTACTTTTTCACAAAGCTTTTTAGCTTCCTCGGCAGAAATCCCATTCGAGTCTGAACTGGAATCTGAATTAGAGCTAGAACTAGAGCTAGAGCTTGCTGATGACTTTGTAACTTCTACTTTTTTCTTGAACAATTTCCAACCACCAAAAACTTCTGATGTTTCCAATGAGCTAAGTGCTTTCATTTTACTTTCCTTTTCAATTACACAACCCCGGTCATCTTGGCGAATCCCTCAGAAGTTGCTTTTAGTTTACAAGCAAGTGAACCATTTCACTAACTCGATTCGCTCTATGAGCAAATTCCTTCTTACCTTCAAAACACCTTACTTAACCAACAACCGGCCCTGGTTTTTGCAGTAGCAATAGGTTAACCGCTAATTTGGGTGATGTTCGCACTGGCTGACGAACTGCGAAAACACTGCAATCTGCGCCTTGTATTTCCACTAATTTTTTTGAATCGATATTTTTCATCAGCTTTCCTTTTCAAGTAATATCGCTTAACTCGAAATACCTCATCCCTTTTCGCGTGTCGTTTGAAGGGGCTTCCGGTCATCTTGGCGGATATATCATGGGGCACCCCGCCTTCATCACAGTTGTGATTTTTAGTCGTCCTTTAAATATTTCGTGAGCAGGCTTGCTCCTACCTTCCAAGGCGCCAATTACAACCGACCCTGCAAACTAAACAACGGCTCAAACAACCACTCCAAAAGCGTCCGTTCAGCCAACTTAATGTCAGCCTCCAACGAGATACCTTCCTTCAACGGGAATGTCTTGCCATAAGCGTTGACGGTCTGCTGCTCCAACCTAGCAGTGACGCGATACATCGGCTCCTGGGCATCAATGGCCAAGCCACTCAGCTCATTGGGCAACAATACCGTCTGGGAGACCCCAATGATGGTCGCGTTATAGAGCCCAAATTTTTGAAAGGTAAAGGCGGAATAGCGCATCTTTACCGTCTGGCCGACTTCGACGAAGCCGATGCCCCGGGCTGGCACCAGCAACTCGGCTTCCAACTCGCTACCCTCCGGCGTAATGGTCATCAGCGGCACGGTGCTTTGCACTTCCTGGCCCTCGCTGACTTGGATATTACTGACCCTGCCGGCACGGTTAGCCTTGACGATGTAGGCGCGCTCGCCGTGCAGTTGGGCAATGCTTTGCGCCAGACCAGACAGGCTATTTTGCAGCTCGCCTTGGCGGTTGAGCTGGTCGAAGCCAAGGCCGGCTTGCTGCAGGGTCAGTGACTTGATGGCATCGCGCTGGGCGTCGAGGCTGCGCACCAGTTCCTGGTATTGGGCCTGCAGGTTGAGCAGCTTTTCGGAGGCACGGCCGAGGTCGGCATCCGATGCCAGCCCCTTTCTGCTCAGGGTGTCTATATTGGCCTTCTGGCGGTCGGCCAGGGCAATTTGGTCGCGCAACAGTTTTTGCTGCGTTTGAATATGACTGATGCTGGTTTTTGTGGCGGCAATGGTCTGGTCTAGATCCAGCTGCTTGTTGTCGTACACAGACGGCAGGCGGGTCAGCTGGCTTTCCAGTATCTGTTGTTGGGATTGGTATTCCTCAAGCAGCACGGCTTCCAGATGCTCGCCGCTGGCGAGTATGCGGTCGCCATTGATCATAAACAGGGGCTGGCCTTCAACCACCAGGCTTCGGTCCTGCACGAACAGCTGGCGCACTATACCGGTGGTCGAGGCGTAGACCTTGATCACGCCTTGGTCGGGTACCAAAAACCCCTGCACCGTTTCTTTCCGGGCGTAACTGCCCTGCACCAGCAGCACAGCGGCGGCAGTGACGAAAATCAGAATAAGAAGGGTAATTAACGAATAGGACAGGGGTGGTATAACCAGTACATCGCCCAGTAAGCGGTCTTGCTGCTTGTCCACCGCCTGCTTGCGGAACAGGCCATGACGGGCTTCTGTTGATTCCGCTGCATCGTCGGGTGAATTGGCCACATAACCGGTCATACAAAATCCTTTTTATTGCTAGGGTACCAGACAATTCCTACTGTCTAGCTTGAAGCGCTTCCGCTTCTCTTGGAAATAACATTACCAACAAAATATTTTTAGGCAATTTATTTTTTTAGAAAAATTATTGTCGTCGGAAAAATAAACAAGCCAAACGGGTTTAGAATATTAGAATAGTATCGAATATTGGCTTTGACGCCGGGCACTTTACAACAGCAAAGGGAGCGATAAATCCGATTAGCGCTAGGACTATAGAGGCCAATATTAAATTCGACATTGCTTCACTAACACTCTAACCGGGTACCGAGTGAATCGTATCCAATCGTTTTTATATCAAAAAATATTTTTCGAACAGCAACCAAATCGGCAATTAAAGCCAGGTTGAACACTGTTTAGTTTGATTCAGGGTTTTCATCATACTTAGCGCTAGGGTGATTGAAGTACTGAGGAGGGAGACGGAGGAGGAGGAGGAGGATGGTACCAACGGACGAACGATTGGAATGTATTTTCCCCAAACAAAAAAAAGCAGCCCTAAGGCTGCTTCTTAAAATATGGAGCGGGAAAGGAGATTCGAACTCCCGACCCCAACCTTGGCAAGGTTGTGCTCTACCACTGAGCTATTCCCGCTAGTTTGAATCAACGCTTTCACCGTTTGACTCGTTGTTCTCTGTACGTATCACTGAATCAGTGAAATGGCATCCCGTAGGGGACTCGAACCCCTGTTACCGCCGTGAAAGGGCGGTGTCCTAGGCCACTAGACGAACGGGACACTGCGTAGCTGAAGAACGAGCGCTATATTAACGATTATATTTATCAATGCAACATTTTTCTTATAGAAATCAATGAATTAACCAACTTTCTTTGGTGACTGTGCAATTTTTGATTCATATCGCGAGCAGATAGTCTCCCACGATTCGCATTGAGGACACTGCCAGCGCATCCGTGCGGATTCAAATCCGCACTCGCTACACTGGTGCACATCCGAGCCAGCCAACGACTGGCGCTGCAGTGCGGGGCTCAGCACATCCATCACCGCCGTGGGCAGGGGCTCCTTTTGACTAAGCCAATAGAGTGTCAATTGGTAGGAGTCACCGGACATGACCTGTAGCTGTACATACTGCTGCCACTTGGGCGCCAACACAGCGCCACTAGACTGGTGCAGGTCGACAATAGCCTCGAGTATGCGCACTGAGGGGTGCTTAGCATAGAGCTGCTGTAGGAAGGGCAGCAGGGTCGTCTCATGGCTTTCGGCCTGCGCCAGTGCCTGCAAGGGCGCTAGCGCCAAATGGATACGGCGTGGGTCATTGCGTATCAGCCGCTTATAGTGGCGTATCGCCGTTGAGAAGCGCTGCTCTGTGGTCGCGATTTGCGCAGACAATAGATCGATGCGTGAACCCGCAGCCAGCTTGCGGGCTTTTTTCAGCACTCCCTGCACTAGGGCGGGCGCCTGGGTCAACTGTATCTGCAATATATATTCGCAATAGAGGTTGACCAGCCGCACCCCACCGGAGCCTGGCAGACCATATTGCTCGACCAGCTCCACGGCGCGCTGCCAGTCCTGCTCACTTTCCAGAATGGCTAACCAGAGCCGAAAGGCTTGGCGCGAATGCTCGTCATCGGCACCGACCAGTGCACGCCTCAGAACCTCTTCAGCATGCCCCAACATCCCTGCGGCGTAGTAGTCCTGGGCGATCTCCAAACTGAGCTCGGTCGGGTTGTGCTCGGCCAGCTCGGCCAGGGCAATAGCCTCATGCACCGCCACGGCCTTATCGAACTCGCCCCGGCGGCGAAACAACTCCGCCAGTGCCAGATAGATTTCGACGTTTGCCGAGCTAATGGGGAATTTGCTCAGCCAGTCGGCGACATCGCCTTCGAAAGAAGTTAGATCGAAGTGGTAATCGCCCAGAATAAAGCGGCGGCCGGCAAAGCGGGCAGGAAGGTATTTACGGAACAGCTTTAACCAGTCAGCCATGGATAGCTTCAGCGTCTGCCAACCAATCGCCCTAGTACCAGGCCTAAAAAAAGACCGGAGATTAGAAAGGCAAAATAGACCAAAAAAACCGGCACTGGTGGCAGCGTCCAGGCAGCAAGACTAAAGGAGACCGGAACATTATTTGACCAGCCCACTAGCCAACCGCCGACTAGAAACAACAATACCAATAAGAATTTAATAATACCCAAAGCTTAACTGACTCCTTTTTTGCGGCCAAGAGCGCACTATTCGTCTAGGCTATCGTTCACCGACTCACGCAACTCTTTACCGGGCTTGAAATGGGGTACAAATTTGCCCTCTAATTCAACCGATTCACCCGTTTTTGGGTTACGACCGACTCTGGGCGATCGATAATGCAGCGAAAAGCTGCCGAAGCCCCGGATTTCAATGCGCTCACCGGCTGCTAGTGCCTGCGCCATGTGATCTAACATCGTCTTTATGGCCAGCTCAACGTCACGTACTGATAACTGACCCTGACGATCAACTATCCTTTCAATCAGTTCGGACTTGGTCACACCTGAACCCCCCAATACGGCATCATATAATCGCTTAATATTTAGACTAAAGCAGCGGCCTAAATAACACAAGTAATTATTTTTAAACGATTTTTTGGTCTTTTGGGTGAATCCGTTGCGACTTTCGAGGGGGCGCAGAAAGGGCCAGACTGAATTACTGAATAGAGCGCCCTCTGTTCTGGGGAATTCTGCCGAACAGGCATAAAAAAGCCGGCGCAAGGCCGGCTTTTTTACACTGGGTCAAACTCTTAGCTATTGCCTTCTTCGAGCTTAGCCTTGATCAGGTCACCAAGGTTGGTTGGGCCAGATGCTTCAACTGTCTTCTCTTTCAGGTCTTTAACCGCAGCCTTTTCTTCAGCGAAGTCTTTCGCTTTGATCGACAGGCTGATGACGCGGTTTTTGCGGTCAACACTGATGATCTTGGCTTCAACGGCGTCGCCTTCCTTCAACACGTTACGGGCATCTTCTACCTTGTCACGTGATATCTCAGAAGCCTTCAATATGCCTTCGATGTCGTCTTGCAGGGTTATGATGGCGCCTTTAGCGTCAACTTCCTTAACGGTACCGTTAACAATTGCGCCCTTGTCGTTCTCTGAAGCGTATTCCGCAAACGGATCCATGTCCAGTTGCTTAATACCTAAAGAAATACGCTCACGCTCTGGGTCGATAGACAGGATGGTGGTTTCCAGCTCGTCGCCTTTCTTGTACTTACGTACGGCTTCTTCGCCAGATTCGTGCCAGCTGATATCGGACAGATGTACCAGACCGTCAATGCCGCCTTCCAAGCCGATGAAGATACCGAAGTCAGTGATTGACTTGATCTTACCGGAAACCTTGTCGCTCTTGTTGAAACGGTTACCGAAGTCTTCCCATGGGTTAACCACGGTCTGCTTGATACCTAAAGAGATACGACGACGTTCTTCATCGATGTCCAGTACCATTACTTCGATATCGTCACCAACCTGAACAACCTTGGATGGGTGGATATTCTTGTTGGTCCAATCCATTTCGGATACGTGAACCAGGCCTTCAACGCCTTCTTCCAGCTCAGCAAAGCAACCGTAGTCAGTCAGGTTAGTGACCTTAGCGGTAACTTTGGCATCTTCTGGGTAACGCGCCTTGATATCAACCCAAGGATCTTCGCCCAACTGCTTCAGGCCTAAAGATACACGGTTACGCTCACGATCAAACTTCAATACTTTAACGTCGATTTCATCGCCCACTTGGACGATTTCGCTCGGATGCTTAATACGCTTCCAGGCCATATCGGTAATGTGCAACAGGCCGTCTACGCCACCCAGGTCAACGAAAGCACCGTAATCGGTCAGGTTCTTAACGATACCCTTAACTTCTTGACCTTCTTGCAGGTTCGCCAGCAATTCTTCACGTTCTGCGCTGTTGCTCGCTTCGAGTACGGCACGACGTGATACAACTACGTTATTACGACGTTGATCCAGCTTAATGACCTTAAATTCCAGCTCTTTGCCTTCCAAGTGCAGCGTGTCGCGCACTGGACGGATATCAACCAAAGAGCCTGGCAGGAATGCACGAACGGATTTGACATCAACGGTGAAACCGCCTTTGACCTTACCGTTGATAACACCGATAACCACTTCTTTTGCTTCGTATGCTTTTTCGAGTTCAGCCCATGCTTCAGCGCGCTTGGCTTTTTCGCGAGACAGACGCGTCTCACCAAAACCATCTTCAACCGCTTCAAGCGCAACCAGCACTTCATCGCCGATATTGATTTCCAGCTCGCCCGCATCGTTTAAGAATTGCACGCGTGGGATAACACCCTCAGATTTTAGACCTGCGTGAACAGTGATCCAATCCGAGTCGATGCCAACAACAACACCAGTTACAATGGAGCCTGGCTCCATTTCAATCGTTAATAAGCTTTCTTCAAATAGGTCAGCAAAAGATTCAGTCATTTATATTAAGTTCCTAAGCTATAAACGCCGCAAATGAATACATTTACGACTTTACCGCAATCCAGCTCTTGCGGGTCTGTCAACATTTCCTGAAAACACCGACGCTGCTGGCCATGTGGTGTTTCAAGGGGGTAAAACCTGAGAGCCAATGCAGTGCATTTCCGCTCAAATCAGGGTGGCGTATTATACGGATCGAACGGGAAAACCCAAGCTTTTTAGTGATGTTTCGGGAGTTTTTTCGCTTAGCCTGGCTTGGAGTGCTAAAACAGCTTGAACTTTAGCCATAGTAACTGGGGGAAATAACGGGGGAAAGTAACGGGCGGATAGTAACGGGCGGATAGTGGCGGGCGGATAGTGGCGGCCCAGACTCTCCTGAGCCAATCTGGCCGAGAGTGCTGAGCCGACCCAAAGGCGGCTTAAACCAGATTACGCTCACGGGCCTCGTTTTCGATATAATCGACGACCTCGACTATCGACATATACGTTGTATCGAGCAAGATAGCATCGTCTGCCGGTCGCAACGGTGCGGTGGCCCGATTTTGATCCCGTTCGTCGCGCTCGACTATATCCGCCAGGACCCGATCAAACTCGACCAGATCACCCTTGGCCTGTAACTGTCGCATGCGCCGCTGAGCGCGTTCGTCTGCGGTCGCGGTGATAAATATCTTAAGTGGCGCTTGAGCGAATACCACAGTACCCATATCTCGACCGTCTGCCACCAGGCCAGGCCGTTCGGCAAAGGCGCGCTGGCGCTTCAAGAGTGCATCCCGCACTCGGTGGTGGGCTGCGACGATAGAGGCATTGATGCCAACCTGCTCTTCACGGATGGTTTCTGTCACCCGTTCATTCTCTAGGACAATCTGCGTACCGTTGGCGTTCTGATCAAAACGGACGTCCAAATGCTCAGCAATTACCGCAACGGCTGAATCCTTGGACAATTCGACCCCGTGATTCGATGCCGCCAATGCGGTCAGGCGGTAGAGCGCCCCAGAGTCTAAGAAATGCCAACCCAAACGGCCGGCCAGAAGCATGCTCACGGTACCTTTACCGGCACCACCTGGGCCATCGAGAGTTATTACTGGGGCTTCAGTGTTCATACCTGGTCCTTTTTTTACCGGCGACTTCAGTTCACGCGCGCATTCTTGCCATCTTAACGGCCAATAGCAACCCTTTAGCCAAAACTAACCGGATAATGTTGTGCAGCGTTGTTGACCGTATTTGGCCCATGCAATACCACGGGCATCAGTTTTTTTGTCGTGCGGCCAGCATCTGGGTGAATTGATCTCGCGCCGACTTGGCCCGAGTGAATACCGTATGCAGCAGATCGCCATCGTCGTGCTCGATGGCCTGTTCCAGTATCGACAGGTCGGCCTGGAAGCGCCGCAACACCTTGAGCGTCGCGTCTTTATTGCTTAGAAAAATGTCGTGCCACATGGTCGGGTCAGACGCTGCGATGCGGGAAAAGTCCCGAAAGCCCCCAGCGGCATACTTAAAAATCTCACGATTCTCCGACTCTCGCGCTAACGTATCGACCAAGGAAAAGGCCAACAGATGCGGCAGATGACTGGTCGCCGCCAACACCTCATCGTGACGTTCAACGCTCATTTCGACGACGTCGGCACCGATCGCCTGCCAGAGCTGCGTGATCAACTTCACTGCCGCGGGATCACTCTCCGGCAGCGGCGTCAGGATATGCATATGATGCTCGAATAGATCTGCCTTAGCAGCCGTCACCCCGCTCTGCTCAGCACCTGCGATGGGATGGCCAGGTACAAAGCAGGCCGGAAGAGCACCCAAGCGTTCGCGCACCGAGCGAACCACCTGACCCTTGACACTGCCGACATCGGTCAACGCCTGGAGCGTGCCCAGCAGCGGCTTAATATCGTCAATGACCGCACCGATAGCCATTACCGGCACAGCCATCACAACTACATCGACCCGCGGCAGATGCGCCAGCTCTGCGACGGCCTGATCCAGCACGCCCAAGGCCACGGCCTGGTCGGCCACGCCCTGGGCGCGATCATAACCCAACACACATACCGGTCGATCGGCCAGACCTTGCTGCCGAATGGCCTTGCCAAAAGAGGCACCAATCAGCCCCAAGCCGATAATGAGGATATTCAGTGGTTCTGTCATGGCCTTGCTCCCGGTCGTGTACTGGACCGTTTAATAAAAATTGGCGACTCCATCGGCTACAGTACGCCCCTGGGATAGGAACCCAAGACTTTCACTTCGACCGCGGTTTTTTTAAGCACTTCCAGCGTTTCGATAACCTTTGCATCGCTGAGGTGGCCGACAAAGTCGATGAAGAACACATAGGTCCAGTTACCTGATAACGACGGCCGTGACTCTAGACGAGTCATATCGACACCAAAATCATTAAAGGGTTTTAACAGATGATATAGTGCGCCCGGCTCATTGCGCATGGACACCACCAGAGACGTCTTATCGCCGCCCGAAGCACCCACATTCTGGTTACCGATAATCAGAAATCGGGTTGAATTGTCCGGTGAATCTTCAATTTTGGTTTCAATGATCTCCAAATCGTAGAGTTCAGAGGCTAATTCGCCGGCAATGGCGGCCGAATTCCATTCGCCCTTGACCCGCTTAGCCGCTTCCGCGTTACTGCTGACGGCGATTCGTTCGGCCAGCGGCATATGGGCATCCAACCACTTACGGCACTGCGCGAGCGACTGCTGATGACTGTAGACTCGGGTAATCTTATCGAGCCGGGTATTGGGACCGGCCATCAGATGGTGATGAATACGTAACTCGACCTCACCGCAAATCTTGAGATTTGATGAAATAAAGGTATCCAGGGTGTGGTTCACAACGCCTTCGGTGGAGTTTTCGATCGGCACTACGCCGTACTGTACGGCCCCTGCCTCGACTTCACGAAACACCTCATCGATTGCCGGCATCGGCTTGGTGATAACCCACTGGCCAAAATGCTTTTTGGCCGCCTGCTGGGTAAAGGTACCCTCGGGCCCCAAATAAGCCACTTCAAGCGGTTTTTCCAGGGCCAGGCAGGCAGACATAATTTCGCGAAATAGGCGCGCCATATCCTCATTACCCAAGGGCCCAGGGTTGCGTGCCATCACCTGACTGAGCACCTGCGCCTCGCGTTCCGGCCGATAAAAAACTGCACCGCTGGGGTCGGCTTGCACCTTAACGGCTGCGACACGCATGGCACACTTGGCCCGCTGCGAAATTAGCGCGAGAATATCGCTGTCGAGCCGATCTATCTCTAGGCGGAGTTCTTTCAGTTCAGCCTCTTCGGTGCCGGATAGGGTTAGATTCTTATTATCGGTCATAGTCATTCTCAAATAGTTGGAGAAACTCGACGAGTGCCTGCACACCCGCTATTGGCATTGCATTGTAGAGACTGGCGCGAAAGCCGGCCCGACTGCGACGTCCGGTCAAATTAAGCAAACCGGCACGGTCGGCTTCGACACGATCGGCGTCAGCATGGTCGGCCGCCGCCAAGGTAGCATTATCTTGCAGTGAATCGTCACGCAGGAAAAGGGTACATTCATTATCGAGCGACTAACCGGTGCGACCTCACTATAAAGAAGTCGGCTGTTATCGAGGGCTTTGTAGAGCAAAGCCGCCTTGATTCGGTTGCGCTGCGCCATCAACGCCAACCAGCCCGCCCCCATAGCCATTAAAAAGCCGAATTCGCCAGGCATTTGATAGGGTTAGGAGCTGGCGTAAGTTCACTTCGGCGGCGGTAAGCACCGCCAAAAACGCCTCAGACCGATGCGACATATCGATAACGCCACTGCCACCGTACTGGACATCGCTAAACTCTGCCGGTGCGCGCCGCATAACGGCGGCCGGCAAGGCTGCCGGCCCGGAGCAGCGGCTTTAACTGTCTGCCGTAGCGGTCAGCGCCCTGCGAAACTCCGACTACTGTGCTTCGGGCGATTCATCCTCGTCCGGCAATTCATCGCCGGCATCATCCGATGCGGACTCGTCATCGCTGGCGATGGGTGCGACCGGATCGACACGATTGCCATCGTCATCCTCATAGACCGGCAGGTCTTCGGGCTCCTGAATGCGTTCGATACTGACCAATTTTTCATCCTCGAGCACCCGAATCAGCGTCACGCCCTGGGTGTTACGACCCAGGGTCGATATCTCATCAACTCGGGTTCGCACCAGCGTACCCTGATCGCTGATCAACATTACCTCATCCCCCGGAAAGACCTGGGTTGCGGCAACCAGCTTGCCATTACGCTCGCTGGTGACCATAGCAATAACACCCTTGGTGCCCCGACCCTTGGTTGGAAACTCGGCAATCAGTGAGCGCTTGCCATAACCGCGCTCCGAAGCGGTCAGAATCGAACCGTTTTCCTGTGGCACGATAAGCGAAATAACCTTTTGATCGGCACCCAAACTGATGCCGCGTACGCCTCTTGCAGAGCGGCCCATAGCTCGGACATGCTCTTCTTTGAAGCGCACGACCTTGCCGGCATCGGATAACAGCATGACTTCGCGCTCACCATCGGTTAGGGCAACGCCCACTAGATGGTCGCCGTCATCGAGCGACAAGGCAATCAGGCCATTGCTGCGCGGTCTTGAGAAGGCGTCTAGCGAGGTCTTCTTGACGGTGCCATTGGAAGTCGCCATAAAAATAAAGTATTCAGGATCGTATTCGCGGATCGACAAGATCGCCGTCACCCGCTCTTCCGGATCAAGCGGCAACAGATTGACCATGGGCCGACCTTTGGCGGCTCGACTGGCCTGCGGAATATCAAATACCCGCAGCCAATATACCTTGCCCTTATCGGTGAAACACAAAATAGTGTCGTGCGTACTGGCAACCATTAGGTGCTCAATAAAGTCTTCATCTTTCAATGAGGAGGCCGAACGGCCCTTGCCGCCGCGCTTCTGCGCTTCATAATCGGACAGCGGCTGAGTTTTGGCATAACCGGCACGGGACAGGGTCACCACCATGTCTTCCTCGCTGATCAGGTCTTCCATCGAGAAATCTTGTCGACTGGCGATAATTTCCGTTTTACGGGCGTCACCGAACTCCTGTTTAACCAGCTCCAGATCGGCGCGGATAATTTCCATCAGACGTTCATAGCTGCCCAGGATGCGCAGGTATTCACCGATATCGTCGATAATCTGCTTATATTCTCCGATCAGTTTGTCGTGTTCCAAACCGGTCAGCTTCTGCAGGCGCATATCCAGGACCTGCTGGGCCTGCTCAGGCGACAGAAAATAGTGCTCATCACGCACGCCGAAGGCATCGTCCAGGTCTTCGGGTCGACAGACATCAGCACCGGCGCGTTCGAGCATGTTCGAGACATCGCCCAGTGCCCAGCTGCGCGACAACATGCGCTCTTTCGCTTCGGCACCGGTGGCCGACTCACGAATCAGGCTGATCATTTCATCGATATTGACCAGGGCAATCGCCAGACCTTCGAGTATATGGCCGCGCTGGCGAGCTTTACGCAGTTCGAACACAGTCCGGCGGGTCACCACCTCACGACGGTGGCGGACGAATGCTTCGAGCAATTGTTTGAGATTGAGAATCTTGGGCTGATCGTCAATCAAAGCGACTATATTGATGCCGAAGACCGTTTCGAGCTGGGTTTGGGCGAAGAGGTTATTCAACAGCACATCGCCGGACTCGCCGCGTTTTAAATCAATGGCGATGCGCATGCCGTCCTTATCAGACTCGTCGCGCAGTTCGGAAATACCCTCGATCTTCTTTTCTTTAACCAGGTCGGCAATCTTTTCAATCAACCGCGCTTTGTTAACTTGATAGGGAATTTCATTAACGATAATGCTTTCGCGGCCGGATTTTTCATTGACGACGATGTCGGCCTTAGCCCGAATACGGATTCGACCGCGCCCGGTACGATAGGCTTCAACTATACCCATACGGCCGTTGATATAGGCTCCCGTGGGGAAATCTGGACCCGGTATATGCTCCATCAGCTCATCGATGTCGATATCCGGGTTATCGATCAGGGCCAGCGCGCCATTAACCACCTCATTGAGGTTGTGCGGCGGAATATTAGTCGCCATGCCGACCGCGATACCGGATGAACCATTCACCAATAGGTTAGGGATTCGGGTCGGCATAACCGCTGGAATCAATTCGGTGCCGTCGTAGTTTTCGACGAAATCAACGGTTTCTTTATCGAGATCGGCCAGCAAGGCATGGGCCATCTTCTGCATGCGAATTTCGGTGTAACGCATAGCAGCCGGTGAGTCACCATCGACCGAACCAAAGTTGCCTTGGCCGTCCACCAGGGTATAACGCATGGAAAAGGGTTGTGCCATGCGAACGATGGTGTCATATACAGCGGTATCACCGTGGGGGTGATATTTACCGATGACGTCGCCGACGACACGAGCAGATTTCTTATAGCCCTTATTCCAATCGTTACCCAGTACACTCATGGCAAACAACACACGACGGTGCACCGGTTTTAAACCATCGCGTACATCGGGCAATGCACGGCCAACAATAACGCTCATGGCGTAATCGAGGTAAGACTGTTTTAGCTCTTCTTCGATGTTGACATTAAGTATCTCTTTGGCTAATTCACCCATGCTGGTTCGGTGTCCTTTTAAAATGGCAAAACCGCGTTTCGGCCGGCCTGTATCTTGGTGGCTCGGTTGACTATAAGAAAGCGCGAAATCATACCACAAATCAATAAGATAGACAGGATAGGCAGAGGCATTTTCGTTTCCAACTGGCGCACCACCAAGCTTTTGACTAGCATAGCGGGCTTGACCCATTTAGAGAGGATTACCAAGATGCACAGAATCGACACGTTAATCAGCGCACGCTGGGTGATTCCAGTAAACGACAATCGCGACGTACTGGATAACCATAGCGTCGCCATTGCCAATGGCGAGATCGTTGCCATCCTGCCGACCGCTGAGGCTATGGCGCAGTTCGAACCAGACCAGCACGTCGAGCTGGCCGACCAGGCCTTGATTCCTGGGTTTGTAAACACTCACGGACATGCCGCAATGGCACTCTTCCGGGGCATGGCCGATGACCTGGAACTGATGAATTGGTTAACCGGTCACATTTGGCCGGCGGAAGGTAAGTGGGTCAGTTATGACTTCGTGGCCGACGGCACTTTGCTGGCTGCCGCGGAAATGATTCGTTCCGGCACGACCACCTTTTCAGATAATTACTTCTTCCCGGATGCCTCCGCGAACAGCGTACTAAAAGCCGGATTGCGCGCCCAGCTGTGCTTCCCGATCATCGACTTCCCGACCGCCTGGGCGCCTACCCCAGATCAGCACATCGATCAGGGTCTGATGGTGATGGAACAGTATCAGGATCACAGCCATATTAAGGTTAATTTTGGCCCCCATGCGCCCTATTCGGTGTCAGATGAGCCCCTGCTGCGTATCAAAGCACTAGCCGAAAAATTCCAGGTCGGGATCCAGATGCATGTCCATGAAACCCAAGGGGAAGTAGACGATGAGTTGGCCAAACGCGGCAGCCGACCGATCCGGAGACTCAAGGAACTGGGGCTCCTAGGGCCAAACTTCCAAGCGGTCCATGTGACCGCCCTAAGCGATGAAGACATTGACGATATAGCTGAAACCGGCGCCCATGTTATGCATTGTCCGGAATCCAACCTCAAGCTGGCGAGTGGCTTTTGCCCGGTCGACAAGCTGCAGAAACGCGGCATCAATGTCAGCCTGGGCACCGATGGCGCGGCCAGCAACAATGACCTCGATATGCTCGGCGAAATGCGCACCGCAGCCATGCTGGCCAAGGCCGTTGCCCAGAGTGCCGTCGCCTTGCCGGCTCACGAAGCCCTGGCCATGGCCACCATCAATGGTGCCCGTGCTCTAGGCTGGGATAAGCAGATCGGCAGCTTGGAAGTGGGTAAGCGGGCAGACATTACCGCCATTTCATTGGCCGACCTGGAGTCGCAGCCGATCTTCGATCCGGTTTCCCATATCGTTTACACCAGCAGTCGTAACCAGGTCACCTATGTTTGGGTCGACGGCAAAACCTTACTGAATAACCGGGAGCTGACCACTCTCGATAAGGACGCCATCATTAAGAACGCCCAGCAGTGGCGTGACAAGATCCAAGCCAACTAGCCCCAGCCATCGTTTTGCGTCGGGCCGACTGGCCCGACTGTTGAATCCCGAATCACCCCGCTTGCGTACAATGCTGCATTGACACCGCACAGGCGTCAAAAAAACATCCGCATTGCCGGTCGCTACTCGGGCTGACAAATTACTGTGAACTGCAGGCCTTTCTGGCCATAATAGCCTGACTTTTTAGCCTTTCCCTTTCAAGGAGTTATCGGTGACTTTTAATGTTGACCCAGCAGAACTTGCCAAATTTGAAGCGCTTGCCAGCCGGTGGTGGGACCCTGAATCCGAATTCAAGCCGCTGCATGCCCTGAATCCAATTCGCATGAATTACCTCGACTCGTACGTCAATGTCGCCGGACTCCGAGTGGTCGATATCGGTTGTGGCGGGGGCATCCTGACCGAAACCTTAGCCAAACGGGGCGGCATCGTCACCGGCATCGACATGACCGACGCCCCCTTGCAAGTGGCGCGACTGCATGCCATGGACCAGGATATCAAGCAGTTGACCTATCGACAGATGACCGCAGAACAGCTGGCCGACGAAGAACCGGGCCAATACGATGTCGTCACCTGCATGGAAATGCTGGAACATGTCCCCGACCCCGCTTCGGTGGTCGCCGCGGTCAACAAGCTGCTAAAACCCGGTGGCTGGGGCTTCTTTTCGACCATCAACCGCAACCCCAAAGCTTGGTTGTTGGCAGTGGTGGGTGCTGAATATGTACTGAAATTACTACCCAAGGGCACGCATGACTATAAGAAATTTATTCGTCCGGGTGAACTGTCCAAATGGACTCGACAAGCCGACCTAAAAACCGTCGATTTTCGAGGCCTACGTTACAACCCCCTGAACAACAGCTTTAAATTAACCAACGACGTCTCAGTAAACTATCTGATGGCCTCACGCAAACCTGAATAGGCGCTCCCATGCAAATACCGACTCTGGCAGAGCTGCACGCCCTGCCTCTGACCGATGCCCTAAAGGGCAAGGTAATACTGATTACCGGTGCCGGCGACGGCCTGGGTAAGGCCGCGGCACTGGATTTTTCCGCCCAGGGTGCAGACGTAATCCTGCTCGGGCGCAGCCAGGCGAAACTCGAAGCCACCTATGATGAGATCGAGGCAGCAAGCCAAAGCCGACCCATCATTTTTCCCTATGACCTGAACACCCTGAACCCCGATGTCGCGCGCGAAATGGCCTTTGGTATCGAACAGGAGTTCGGTCGACTCGACGGCCTGTTGCTCAATGCCGCCGCTCTGGGCAGCAAAATGTCGATTGCCCAATATCCCGATCAACAGTGGCTCGACGTGATCAATACCAACCTCAACAGCAGTTTCTATCTAACCAAAGCCATGCTGCCGCTCCTGGAGGCGTCAGACGCCGGTCGACTGATTTTTACCACCTCGAGCGTAGGCCGACAGGGTCGGGCTTACTGGGGCGCCTATGGCGTGTCCAAGTTTGCTACCGAAGGTCTGATGCAGACACTGGCAGCCGAACTGGGCGCCACCAGTGCGATCCGCACCTTTGCCATCAATCCCGGCGCCACCCGCACAGCCATGCGCAGCAGCGCCTATCCCGGCGAAGACCCAGCAGACCTGCCAACCCCGGAGGCCCATATGCCGCTCTATCGCTTTTTAATGTCCGACGCAGCCGATGCCTACAACGGCCAATCGATCGACGCTCAGACCTATCTGATCGACTGATTTTTGTCGCCAACTGGGATCAGGGCGACAAAATACCGGCAGCGCCGCTTAAAAAGCGGTCATTTATCTCCGTACCGCTGCCGGGAATCCCCATCTAAATAGACATAACCCTTTGTTTTTAATCGTTTTTTAAAAGGTGGCACAATTTTAGCTATTGACCATTAAGTTTACTAAACGGTACATCGTCATGACAACAGGCAGCTTCACTCCACTCAATTTTGGCACCAATAATAATTCGAACCCCTTTACACTGGGTGATTTTACGTCGATTTCGATTGAAGCGCTGACCCCGGATCGCCTGAAGGACTGCCGCCTGCAGTTACTCAGTCGCCTGCAGATGACCTTGGAAGTGGAGCAAATTATTTCGATCTTCCATGGCCACCTGAAACAAGTCTTTCCAGTGTCCGGCATTAAATATTCGAATGGCGACAAAATGATGGATTACCAATGCGGTAATATTGCCAAACATAGCGCCAACTACCAGCTGATGATGCAAAAAACCGAATACGGCGAAATCACTTTTACCCGCGGCAAACGTTTCAGCGAAAAAGAATTAACCTTTCTCGAATCTATAATGGATGTAATCATCTTTCCATTACACAACGCGCTGAAATATCGGGACGCCTTGGCAACGGCGATGATCGATCCACTCACCGGACTGAACAACCGTGGCGCGATGGCAATCACCCTAAATCGGGAGGTGGAACGCGCCCGCCGCCATGACAATCAGCTGGTCAGCGTAGTGATGATCGATCTCGATTATTTTAAAGAGACCAATGATCGCTATGGCCATCTGGCCGGTGATGATGTTCTGCGCCAGGTCGCGCAATGCATTCAAAAAGCCATTCGCGGCAGCGATTCCTGCTTCCGCTATGGTGGTGAAGAGTTTCTGGTCTGTGTCACCAACTCCACTCTGGGCCTGAGTCGCTGTGTCGCCGAGCGTATTCGCATGGCCATCGCCGAGCACGTGCGCTTGCCCGATCGTGCCCGCCCAGTCACCGCCAGCTTTGGCATTGCCCATTACAGTAACGAATCCGACTGGCCTGAATTGGTAGCCCGCGCCGACAAGGCGCTCTACGCGGCGAAGCAACAGGGTCGAAATCGCGTGGTGGCCTCTATTGAGCCAAAGCGCATCGGCCTCGGCTAGAGCACCCATATGGCGCAGGTCGTCCACTGGCCGACAGCCGGCTGCGCCAAAAAAATGCATAACCCGCCCTGTTTTGCCCTAAATAGGGCACCCTCTACAGGCATAATTGTTGCTATGCTTAGAGTAACTCCCTGCAATGCACGATGAATGAACATTCTACTGATTGACCAAATTGCCAACCGGGCGAAGCCACTAGAGGCCGCACTGACTGCTCTTGGGCACCAGGTTGTAGTCCGTCCATCCGGCAAGTACACCATTTACCATATGGTGGAAACCTTCCAACCCGACGTGGTCATAGTCGACGCCGACTCGCCCGACCGCGACACTTTGGAAGATGTCTCAGCAACATCTGATCGCTATCCGCGACCCATTATCTTTTTTGCCACCGATGAAGACGACCAGGTTATTCGCCAATCGATTCAAGCCGGAGTCAGTGCCTACATAGTCGATGGCCTGCAACCGAGCCGCGTTAAAACATTGCTCAATGTTGCTATCAGTCGTTTCGAGGAACATCAGCGGCTCAAGGGCGAGCTGCTCAAAACCCGAAATGAACTCTCTGACCGCAAAATCATGGATAAGGCCAAAGGCCTGCTAATGAAACACAAGCAATGCGATGAAGACGCTGCCTTTAGCGCAATGCGCAAAATGGCGATGAACAAAAACGTCAAACTGGCGGAAATTGCCCAAGACGTCATCGATTTATTTAGTTGAAACAGCTGATATGGAACCGACTAACCCTATGCTAACGCCCGTCACTGCACACCAGAATGCCGTCCAGATCGGCTATGTTCCGCTCCTGGACTGTGCCCCGCTCATCGTCGCACAGGAGGCAGGTTTGTTTGCCGCCGAAGGCCTTCACGTCACGCTTCAGCGTGAATCCAATTGGGCCAGCATTCGCGACAAACTGTCGCTAGGCATTCTCGATGCCGCCCATATTTTGGCGCCCATGGTCCTAGCCAGTCAACTAGCACCGGCCAATACCGACCGCGCCAAAAGCTTCAAAACCGCATTAGCGATGGGCTACAACGGCAACGCCATCACCTTATCGAGCCAGATCTACCAGCAATTGGTGGTAACGGAGCATAGCTTTCTAGCCATTGCGGCCGCCTTAAAAACTCACCTAGGCCTGGGCACGCAGACACTTACGGTGGGCACCGTGCACCCGCATTCGATGCACACCTACCTGCTGCATCTTTTCTTAAACCGGGCGGGTATCGATATGGCACGGGTGGCGATCAAGGTTATTCCGCCGGTGAATATGGTCGAGGCCATGCAACAGGGTGAAGTCGACCTCTACTGTGTCGGCGAGCCATGGAATACGG
>Ga0307492_10000235_pt1 | contig 23966 bp, 20 predicted proteins | sample SI3LmetaG_FD_202365 | JGI IMG/M metagenome (GOLD analysis project Ga0307492, IMG submission 202365) | Sea-ice brine microbial communities from Beaufort Sea near Barrow, Alaska, United States - SI3L | ecosystem: Environmental > Aquatic > Marine > Coastal | place: USA: Alaska | collected 2017-05-06 | reverse complement strand
CATAAATTTCAAAAGAGAGTTGCTCAAATTAAATGTGAAGATATACAGTTAATAACAGAATAGTTCTGAACGTAATAACATTGATTAATTAAGGGCTGAAAGGCCCTTTTTTATTAGATATTGCTCGTTGTGATAATGTTGTAATAACTCTGTGACAGAATCTGGATATCTGTTTGTCATACTAGGCACTAGACAAAAATGGAGATAAAAAATGTTTAATAAGTTTACCGTCATCAGTACAACTCTAATTGTCCTTTTAGGCTTTAGTTTTTATAGTTCAACATCCATCCAAGCTAGCTCTAAGAAAAAGGATAATCTAGTTTCAATCGAACAAGAGATGCCTGCTTCTAAGCATGTTCAGAGTATTGTGCTTGGAGCTGGTTGCTTCTGGGGTGCAGAGAAACGTTATCAAGCTATTCCCGGTGTTATAGAGGCTATATCGGGTTATGCAGGTGGCTCTGGTGTACGGGCTACCTATAAGGAAATAACTAAATATTCAAATAAAAACAACAAACGAAATCATGCTGAAGTAGTTAACGTTGTTTTTAATGAGTCTGTTGTTAGCCTTGAAACTATTTTGCAGTCTTATTTTGAGGGTCATGATCCGACCCAAGTTAATCGACAGGGCAATGATATTGGAACTCAGTACCGTTCAATTATTTTAACCACTGATGAAGCTCAAACTAAAACTACTAATAAAGTACTAAAACACTATCAACAACTTTTAGATAAGGCTAACTATGGAACAATTGCTACTCAAGTTAAACCATTAAAAAGGTTTTTTAAAGCAGAGACTTATCATCAAGATTACTTGGTTAAAAATCCAAATGGTTATTGTCCTGACCATTCAACAGGTATTACTTTTACGACAAAACAGCCGACAAAAGCAATCGACAATACGACTTTATTATCAGGTAAACAAATTATCGTTATTGAATCGGATGATTATTGTTCCTACTGTGAGAAGTTTAAAAAAGATGTGCTTGAGCAATACAAGGGTACGATTGCTATTACATCGAGACTAGCCACACAACTAGATGGTTTTTCAATATCAACCCCGACTTGGGCGACACCTACAATATTGTTTATTGAAGACGGCAAAGAAGTTTATGGTCGGCAAGGATATATGTCACCCAAGCAGTTCTATAAGGCCTTAGGAGCCTTCAAGCTTGGTAATACCGAAGCCTATAAAGTTGCTTTTAATGAGGGAACAGATGCGAAATATTGCAAGGAGTATGAAATATTTAAGAATACTCCGGATGGTGTTTTCATTGATAAATTAAGCGGTGAGCCTTTATTTGATACCAAAGATCGTTTTAACTCACGCTCCGGTTGGTTGTCATTCACTAAGCCGATTGAGGGTTCAACTTATCGAAAAAAGGATAACAGTTACGGTATGAAACGAGTTGAAATTCGCTCTTTAACGTCTGACATTCATTTGGGCCATGTTTTTGATGATGGACCTAATGGCAAGTCTCGTTTTTGCATTAATGCCACAGTATTGGAATTTGTTGCGAGAGAGAATAGTTAATCAATCTAACACTCTCTTTTACATTCTCCCCCTTAGAGAACTTCTCGCATCACTATAATTAGGATGCGAGTTTTTTAATATTAGGGTTTCTTAAAATAGTAGCTCTGAATGAATTTATTCTGTGACTTTATCTCTCGATAAACTAATCTTTAAGATAATAAAACCAAGAATACCAGAGGCGAGAGAACCCACAATAATGCCTAATCTTTCATCAAATATTTTAATGAGTCCAGTCTCTTCAAAAGCCAGAGAACCGATAAACAAACTCATCGTAAAGCCAACGCCACACATTACTGCTGTACCATAAAGACTTAACATAGACATTGATCTAGGAAGTTCTGTTATCCCTAACTTTATACCTATCCAGCAAAATGAAAAAATACCAAGTTGTTTACCGATAAATAATCCTGCAGCTATACCGAGAGGGACATCATGCATCATCTGTTCTAAACCAATACCTTCTAGATTGATCCCAGCATTAGCAAAAGCAAAAACGGGTATAACAACAAAGGCGACGGCAGCATGAAGATCGTGCTCCATGCTCTTCAGGGGAGAAATATTAGTTTCAGGGTCGGGTTTTATTGGAATAAACATCGCAAGTATCACACCGGCTAATGTTGAATGAACACCTGACTTAAGCATTGCTACCCACATGATGATACCAATCATAATATAGAGACTTTTTGACGTAACTCCCTTCTTATTAAATAAATACAGTATCGGTAAACAAGCAGCTACAATGATCATAGCAGGGGTGTATAAATTAGCCGTGTAGAAAAATGCAATAATTAAAATTGCTCCGATATCATCAAAAATTGCCAGAGATGTTAGGAATATTTTAAGACTTACCGGCACCGACTTACCAAGGAGTGTTAATATGCCTAGAGCAAATGCAATATCAGTGGCAGCAGGAATTGCCCAGCCATTAATCGCGTCAGGGTCGTCCATGTTGAAATATAAATAAATTGCTGCTGGTACAACCATTCCACCGATTGCACCGAGTCCTGGAAGAATAATATTCCTTTTGTCGGATAACTCACCTTCGACTAATTCACGCTTTAACTCTAAGCCAACTAAGAAGAAAAATATCGCCATTAGGCCGTCGTTTATCCAAAGTAAAAGTGGTTTGGCAATTTCTAGTTGTCCAATACGAATTTCTACAGGGGTATTTATTAATAAACCGTAATATGGTGCTAAGGATGAATTGGCAAGAATTAATGCTAGCACTGATGCCAGCATAAGCAATATCCCTCCTGCAGATTCTAATTTTAAAAAATCAGAAATCGAATTTGATTTTGTGTTCATTACTACTCCGTGTTTGTAACGTTGGTATTTTATTTAAGCTGATTGGATTGAATATTTCAGTGAATTATACTATCAATTAAGGTGCAACTAAAATGTATAATATGATTTGAAAAAATAATAACATATATTTATTATGAATTAATGCAAACCGTACCTCAAAATGCAATCAATGTTATTTCCCATCATCTAGCAGGTTAGTGTTGTCTAATGTAATAGGAATGATTAAACTTCAGTCCATTCTTCATTACTAACAAACTATTATTAATAAATTATCACTAATAAATTATCACTAAAATAATATGATTAAAAATTTATGACGCTGACTTTAATTCTCACTCTAGGTTTGTTATTAATCGTTGCCATTGTTGGTTCTCGCCACAGTGACTTACCTAAAAATATTTGGTTGTTATTTCTAGCCCAGCCTTTAGCTATGTGTGGTGCCCCCATGGTTGTTTTATGCGGGGGTTTACTTGGTGCAAAAATGGCTCCAAATCCTGAGTTAGCAACTTTACCTATTACCATGATGATCTTAGGTACCGCATCAGGTGTCGTTCCTGCATCAATGCTGATGCAACAGATTGGTCGTAAAAACGGCACCATGATCGGCTTTAGTATTGCTATAATTGGGTCACTTGTTGCTACTTATGCAGCGATCTATAACCTATTTAGCTTATTAATATTAGGGACTGTATTAATCGGTTTTTGCATGGCTTTCGTTTCCCAGCTACGTTTCGCAGCTCTCGACTCTTTAGAAAATCCTTTATTAAATCCCAAAGCCATCTCCTTATTAATGATCAGCGGTTTGTTTGCTGCTATGTTAGGGCCTGAGATAGCGGTTAGTGCTGCTGATTTTATCGATTCACCCTATGGATTTGCAGGTTCATTCTTCTTTCTTTCGATATTGTTTCTCTGTGCAATTATCATCATCAGCCGTCTCGACCCGATGCAACCCGCCAAGCAAGAGTCTCAGGAGGGGGCGCGAAATTTATCGACGATTATCAAGCAGCCGTTATTTCTGATTGCTTTATCATCAGGAGCGATCGGCTATATGATAATGAGCTACGTTATGACTGCCTCACCACTGAGCATGCATGAATTTCATGATTATGATCTAGAGTCGGTTAAGTGGGTAATTCAGAGTCATATTATTGGCATGTATATGCCCTCATTATTCTCAGTAGCCTTATTAAAATACATTGGATTGAACCACTTAATGCTAATTGGTGCGAGCCTTTATAGTGTTGTAGTCGTTGTTGCTATATCAGGACATTCTGTTATGCATTATTGGTGGGCGATGGTATTACTTGGCATAGGTTGGAACTTTTTATACAGTAGTGGAACCTTACTGTTACCTGAATCATATACTTCAAATGAGCGCTTTAAAGCACAAGCAGTTAATGATTTTGGTGTTTTTATTACCCAAGCTTTAGCCTCTTTGTGCGCCGGCATAATTTTGTTTAGTCAAGGTTGGAATATACTAATCTATATTACCATCCCGGTTATTTTGTTAATGTTCATGATGAGTATTTGGTTTTATACTATTCGAGTTAAATCTAATATGAGCTAACCCTCTATTTTGTTGAATAAAATATAAACTCATCTAGTTAATTTTTAGGCAGCTGTGATAGCATTACAGCTTAGATTTTCGTACAACACCAAGGGGATATTTGTTAATGAGTTATCAGGTTCTTGCGCGTAAATGGCGCCCCGGTAATTTTGATGAACTTGTAGGTCAAGCTCACGTATTAAGGGCTCTATCGAGTGCACTTGATAGTGAACGTCTACATCATGCTTATCTATTTACTGGTACCCGAGGTGTTGGTAAAACCACTATTGCCAGAATTCTAGCCAGATGCTTAAACTGTGACGAAGGTATTAGCTCAAAACCTTGTGGAGTTTGTTCATCTTGTAATGAAATCAGTGAGGGACGATTTGTCGACCTAATTGAAGTTGATGCTGCCTCACGAACAAAAGTTGAAGACACTAGAGAGTTACTTGAAAATGTACAATATCGACCAACCAGAGGCCGTTACAAGGTTTATCTTATCGATGAAGTACACATGCTCTCAAATCACAGTTTCAATGCACTGTTAAAGACTTTAGAAGAACCACCTCCACATGTGGTGTTTTTGCTGGCAACGACTGATCCACAAAAGCTGCCCGCAACGGTCTTATCACGATGCTTACAATTTCATTTAAAGAACATGCAACCCGATGACATTAGTAACCATCTTACCCATATTCTAAAAGAAGAAAATATACCCTCTGAGCAAGGTGCCCTAGAATCTATTGCTTGGTCTGCAAAAGGTTCTATGCGTGATGCCCTAAGTCTACTTGATCAAGCGATAGCCTTTGGTGATGGTAAAGTCACTGATAAAGATGTTAGGGAAATGCTCGGTACAATCGATCGCGATCATGTTTACAGACTCGTTTCAGCACTTTCCGCAAACGATGGTTCTGCGTGCATGACAATCATTGATGAACTCAGCCAATTTGCTCCAGACTATGATGATGTTTTAGCGGAGCTTTTAGCTGTCTTGCATCGCATAGCGATTATTCAACAAATACCTGATGCTAGCTTAGCAACTCAAGATCAAGAAAAAATTATACAACTTGCAGAAACAATCTCTGCTGAAGATGTTCAACTCTTTTATCAGCTAGCTTTGCATGGTCGTAGAGACTTACCCTTAGCACCCGATAAGCGAAGCGGATTTGAAATGTGCATTTTACGTTTAATGAGTTTTCGACCAACTTCTGTAGGAGTAGCCCCAGGAAAAAAGCCTGAACGCTCGTCTCAACCAGCTTTAATTAAAGCTAATGATGCGAGCGATAAAATTGATGTAAATATAACTCCTGTAGCAGTTGAACAAACTGTTGAACAAACTGTTGAACAAACTGTTGAACAAACTGTTGAACAACAACCCATTAAGCAAAAGCAAACTGAATATGTCGAAGTAATTCCTCAAATCAATGATGTGGTAACCGAGGAGATCTCTTTAGAATCGATGCAACAAGAGCAGGGGCACCCTGTAGATATTCCAAATTATGATGAACATGATGAACAACACTTTCATGATCCTAGGGATAGACAACCTTCTAATCAAACAGAGATTAACGATACAGCAGAAACTTCAAAATCTTCATTTATGTCGAACCCACTTAAAAGTCCTTTATCCAGAAAGCGACAGCCAGTCATAACAACCAAACCAGCAAACAATAATGAGACTAAAGCACCGATGGAACCTAGGGTTGTTACTAAGCCATTAGCTGAGCCCATTATTGATAATAGTGTTGAACATAAAACTGAACAAAGTGTTAAGCCTATTATTGCTCATGCTGTTGCTGTTGAAACAGAAACAGCTAAGGAAAATACTTATAATTCCCCTAGCGTTGAAACTCCTTTCCCTAATATAAAGGATTCTAATTTAGAAAAAACTACTTTTTCAGTAGCTACTTTACCAATTAGTAAGACAGCAACCACTCAATCTGAACATAACTTAGAAGCCGAGCAGGCTCTCTCAGCTATAGATGTTTATATAGATACTGATGAAACAACCATAGAATTACCAATAGTTGAAAGTATTTGTAAAGAAAATTGGCACTGTGTTATTGCTAAATCAACCTTAAGTGGAGTTACAGAGCAAATTGCATTAAACAGTCAATTTATAAGCTTTGATGGAGAACTCTTTGAACTGAGCTTAGCCAATAATATTCGCACCATGGTAAGCAACGAGCATATCAATAAACTTACCGCTGCGGTGAATGGCTTGTATAATGGTTCATATCGAGTACATCTTTCTGATTTAGAACCTGACTATGAAACTCCAAAGCAACGAAAAGAACGAATAAAACAACAACGACATCAAGCTGCCTGTGATAATTTATATAATGACCCACAACTTCAAGGGTTATTAAATACATTCGAAGCTCAGCTTGATCAAGAGACTGTTGAAACACTGATACATTAATTATTTCAATAATCATTTTAAGGGCAGATAAAATTGCCGATAAGAAACTATAAAGAGGATTAACATGAAAGGCGGACTCGGCAACCTGATGAAACAAGCTCAGGAAATGCAGGAAAAAATGAAGCAAGCTCAAGAAGATCTCGGGAATCTAGAAGTGTCTGGAGAGTCAGGAGCAGGCTTGGTAAAGATCATTATGACCGGTCGTCACGATGTGAGAAAAGTAGACATTGATAGCAGTCTAATGAGTGAAGATAAAGAAATGCTAGAAGATTTAGTCGCAGCAGCTGTAAATGATGCTGTACGTAAAATCGAAGCAAATAATCAAACTAATATGGCTGATATGACAGCTGGGATGAATCTTCCTCCAGGCTTTAAGATGCCATTTTAAGACAATGAATTATTCATCTAAAAGTAACTCATCTCAAAATAACTCAGCTCAGAATACCGTCATTGAAGAACTGATTGAAGCGCTACGCTGTTTGCCCGGAGTAGGGCCACGTTCATCACAGCGAATGGCTTATCATCTGCTTGAGAGAAATCGCAAAGGAGGTGATCGTCTTTCTGCAGCGCTATCCGTTGCTATGGCAGAAATTAAACATTGCAAGCGTTGTAGAACCTTTACCGAAGATGAACTTTGTTCTCTTTGCGTCAATAAAGGAAGAGACCAATCACAGCTTTGCATAGTAGAAAGTCCATCTGATGTTCTCGCTATAGAAAGTACTGCGAGCTACCGAGGCCTCTATTTCGTACTCATGGGACATCTTTCTCCCTTGGATGGTATCGGTCCAGCAGAATTAGGACTTAACCATCTAGAACAGCGATTAAAAGATGAAACCATCTTGGAGCTCATTCTCGCCACAAACCCAACCGTTGAAGGTGAAGCCACAGCTCATTACATCTATGATCTCTGCCGCCAACACAGCACTAATGTAACGCGCATTGCCCACGGTGTTCCGCTAGGTGGAGAATTAGAATATGTCGATGGCGGAACACTCGCCCATTCCTTTTCAGGAAGACAAAAGTTCCACGAATAAAGCCGTTTTTTATATTCTTTATCAACCCAAGTAAATCTAATAACAACTTCTATATAAACAAATATATTAAAACGGGTTACATGAAATCTAACTACTCTATCTAAATCGATAAATTTATCGACGATATCTGTTGAAAGCCCAACAACAGCCCCCATATAAGAGTCAATCAAATTTGATAACTAATTATTTAAACCTTCTAGGAGCTTTTGAAGATGACCGATACTGCCGCAAAAGAGACTCATGTTTTCCAGACGGAAGTTAAACAACTTTTACACCTTATGGTGCACTCTCTTTATTCCAACAAAGAAATATTTCTGCGCGAGTTAATTTCTAATGCAGCTGATGCAGCTGATAAATTACGTTTTACAGCATTAGATAATGATAGTTTATATGAAAATGACAGTGATCTGAAAATTCGTATAACAACTGATAAAGAAGCCGGTACCTTGACCATTACAGATAATGGCATAGGAATGAACCGTGAAGATATCGTAAAGAACTTAGGAACCATTGCACGTTCTGGTACCTCAGATTTCGTTAAAAATCTCACTGGTGACCAAAAGAAAGATTCGACCATGATCGGAAAATTTGGTGTTGGATTCTATTCAGCATTTATTGTTGCTGACAAAGTTACTGTAATCAGTAGAGCTGCGGGTGATGACGCTAATCAAGCTGTTCAGTGGGAATCTGAAGGTGAAGGTGAATTTAGTTTAGAAGATGCTGTGCGTGAAAAACGTGGAACAGATATTATCTTGCACCTTAAGAAAGAAGAGAACGAATTCTTAGAGCCTTACCGTCTCCGTTCAATCGTAGGGAAATATTCAGATCACATTAGTTTAACCGTTGAGATGGAAAAGCAAATTAATCCTGAATACGATGATGAAGGTAAGCCGAAGGAAGTTGAAGCTCCAGCTGAAGCTGAATTTGAAGCTGTTAATAAAGCCACAGCTTTATGGACTCGTGCTAAAAATGATATTAGCACTGAAGAATATCAAGAATTCTATAAGCATGTATCACATGATTACACTGATGCAATGACTTGGAGTCATAACAAGGTTGAAGGCAAACTAGAATATACATCATTGTTATACATTCCATCTAAAGCACCTTTTGATATGTGGAATCGTGATAAGCCACGTGGTATTAAACTCTATGTACAGCGTGTATTTATCATGGATGAAGCTGAACAATTCTTACCCGTTTATTTAAGATTTGTTCGTGGATTAATTGATTCCAATGATCTACCTTTGAATGTATCTCGTGAAATTTTACAAGATAGCAAAGTTACTGCTTCTCTCAAGAGTGCTTCTTCGAAGCGTGTTCTTGGTATGTTGCAAAAAATGGCTGATAAAAAGCCGGAAGAATATCAAACATTTTGGAATGAATTTGGTCAGGCGTTGAAAGAAGGCCCTGCTGAAGATTCAACTAATAAAGAAGCTGTTGCAAAACTTCTACGTTTTAGTTCAACAGAAACAGATTCAACAGTACAAAATATTTCATTAACTGACTATGTTTCAAGAATGAAAGAAGGTCAGGATAAAATTTATTTTGTATCTGCTGAAAATTTTGAAACTGCAAAGAATAGTCCGCACCTAGAAGTTTTCCGTAAGAAGGGTATCGAAGTACTTATCTTGTCAGACAAAATTGATGAATGGTTAGTTATGCATTTAACTGATTTTGATGGCAAGGCACTACAGTCTGTATCACGTGGAGAACTCGAGTTAGGTGATCTAGATACAGAAGATGATAAGAAAGCATTAGAAGAAGCTAACGTGACAATGAAACCTTTCATTGAACGTATCAAAGAGAGTTTAGGTGAGGTGGTTTCTGATGTAAGAGTTACCGATCGTCTAACTGAATCCCCTGCTTGTATTGTAGGTGCTGCTGATGAAATGGGCTCGCAAATTGCAAAAATGATGCAAGCTGCAGGTCAAGCTATACCAGAATCTAAACCTATTCTAGAGATTAATCCCGAGCATGAAATTATTCTTAAGTTACAGGAAGAGACTGATGAGCAACGCTTTGGTGATTGGATTTCGGTATTACTCGGTCAAGCCCTACTAGCTGAACGTGGCACTTTAGAAGATCCGTCTTCTTTTGCACGTCAACTTAATCAGTTATTATTACAATTAACTAAATAAGCAATTAATTAGATAAACAATTGTCTAGATGGTTAGTTCAAAGGCGCTTAATTAAATAATTAAGCGCCTTTTTTATGTTCTAAATTAAACTATTCTGCATTTCATAAATATATATCTTGTTCTATACTGTCTCTGCGTTTAACCTATCGATATTCTAGATTTTATTTACTTTTGGAGCTAAAAAAATGCGAGTAATTCTATTGGGGGCACCTGGTGCAGGTAAGGGCACTCAGGCACAATTTATTAAAGAGAAGTATAATATTCCTCAAATTTCTACTGGCGACATGTTAAGAGCAGCGGTCAAAGCTGGTACTGACTTAGGTAAAAAAGCTAAATCGGTGATGGATGCAGGTGAACTCGTTTCTGATGAGATTATCATTGGTATTGTCAAAGAAAGAGTTATAGATAGTGATTGTGCTAATGGCTATCTTCTAGACGGTTTTCCACGCACGATTCCTCAAGCCGATGCTATGAGAGAACATGGTATTGATGTAGATTATGTGCTAGAAATTGATGTAGAGGATGAAGAAATTATAAAACGTCTAGAGGGGCGAAGAGTTCATCCAAATTCTGGTCGTGTCTATCATCTTGTTTATAACCCACCTAATAATGAGGGTGTTGATGATGAAACCGGAGAACCGTTAATTCAACGGGTAGATGATAAGCGAGACACGGTGCAAAAACGACTAAATATCTATCATGATCAAACTAGTCCGCTGATTACTTATTATTCTGATTGGGCTGCTACAGCAGAAGAAAAAGCACCTAAGTATGTGAGAGTTTTAGGTACGGGAACGGTTGAACAAATCAAAAATAAGGCCTTAGAATCGCTTAAGTAGGTCGCTATTGAGCAATAATTTAAGAAAACGGAGCACTAGTCTCCGTTTTTTTGTTTAAGCCATGCTATTATTTATTAAAGGTAACTCATTTTCAATGTCATCATTCACTATAGAATAAGTTCATTGATTAGACTAAAAGGTAATAGATTTGAAATATATTATTCTAAAACCAATAATATTTTTGATGGTTTTATTGATACTTAACTCTTGTGGAGGAGGCTCTGGGGGAGATAATGATACCGTTAACCAGACTCCCGAATTAAATCCTGACTTTAGTGATTTAAAACCCTATTTACCCAATGGACCTTATGCAAGCCAATTAACAACCTGCGTTTCTATCGTTAATACTCCAGACTCTTGTACCTTAGATCGACTTCCTCCGATTGGTCTCGATAATACAACGCCAACCGTCGATGATATTTTAAACCACCTAGTCGTTTCCCACCAGTGGATGGGGGATAGAATGCGCGATCTACTTGAAATGATGCCGGCTGATATGCTGTTAATGTTACGCTCAAGTACCGCGATCGTTATTGATGCAGATATAAGACCTGCTTATTTTTGGCAGTTAACAGGTGCTATATACATCGATCCGGCATTTTTATGGACAACCAATGAAGAAAAAGCAACTATCGATCCTACAGAAGATTTTCGTTCTGGTTTTGGTAGTGAACTGCAATTTAAGCGATTATGGCGATATGTCATAGATAATGACTATGCTTGGACATCCTATTCTCTTACAGGGACTGAAGAGAGAACCAATGCCGACAACTTAGTCTTAGCCACTTGGCTTTTTTATCATGAACTTGCCCATGCTAATGATTGCTTACCACCCGTGGAACTTAATAACTTAGCGCTTGGTTCTAGCTATTACGATAATTACTTAACCATTAAAAATAGTGGAAAATGCATCCATGACAGATTGACAGCAATGTCTCCTCTTAATTCATCATTATGGCGTTCTTTAGGAGGTGTTTTATATCAAGGCAATGATGCCACTACAGAAGAAAAGTCATACTCAGCGGAATTTGTTGCAGCTGAATTTATCACTGATGTAGCGAGTGATACTTACAGCTATTCTTCGATTTGGGAAGATACCGCGATGCTGTTTGAAGAAATACTCATGAAGAAAAGCTTTAATGCCGATCGTGATCTTGTCTTTGTTGATTATTATGATACCTTCAGTTGTGAAGACGCTTTAGTTAGGTGGGGACAAAGAGGGCGTCTTGGTGATTCGGCTGTTATCGAACGAGCAAAGTTTATCGTTGCAGAAATTTTACCTGAAGTTGATTTAACAGCGTTTTTTGCCAATCAACCGACACCTTTAGCGATTCCCACTGATATCTCATATTGCACCACAAACTACTCCACTCAAAATGCTGGCAAGATGCAGCTAAACTCAGCGGCGATGCAAAAGCGAATGCTCAATCATCGAGAAATTGATTAAATTCAATTCATAAAAAACGGAGCTTAATGCTCCGTTTTTTATATGTCTTAATCAAAATTAGCTCTTAAATAAGATATCAAAAACTTCAGTATAATGTTTAACGAACTGTACATTCATACCTACTTTTAAATAGTGTGGTAATTCTTGATAAACGCCAATACAGGCATGAGGAAGTATGAGGTTTTTAAGTTTTGCACGTCTGGCTGCAATAATCTTTTCTCTTATTCCTCCCACTGCTAATACATGGCCTGTTAAGGTCATTTCACCTGTCATAGCATAAGGTGTTTTTACTTTTTCATTTCTAGCCAGTGATACCATGGCTGTTGCTATGGTAATACCTGCACTTGGACCATCTTTAGGTGTAGCACCTTCAGGAACGTGTAAATGGATCAATGATGAATCGAAGAAATCTTCACAAAGCTTAGAATTGCAAAACTTCTTGGAAAAACTACCTGAAACATAACTGTAAGCAATTTCAGCAGATTCTTTCATTACCTTGCCAAGATTTCCCGTCAGTTTGAGCCCTCTAGTTTTCTGATGAACTCTTGCCACTTCAATATTAAGCGTGGTGCCGCCAAGTGATGTCCAAGCAAGACCAGTCATCACACCAACATCTTGCATCGGTTTTTCTTCATCAAAACGCGCTTGTCCTAAGAATTCAACCAAGCTTTTTCCAGAGATATTGACCTTTTTGGCTTTACCAGTACTTATTTTCATAACCACTTTTCGTGCTAGTCGTCCAAGCTGTTTATCCAGATTTCTCACACCTGCCTCGCGAGCATAGTTCTCGATTAATTTACGCAAAGCTGTCTCAGAAAGATTAAGCTGAGATGGTTTCAGACCGCTTCGTTCAATCTGTCTAGGCCAAAGGTACTTTTGTGCAATCTCAATTTTTTCTTTAGTAAGATAACCAGAAAGGCGTATGATTTCCATCCGATCGAGCAATGCGCGGGGAATGGTATCAAGCTGATTTGCAGTACAGATAAAGAGTACTGAAGATAAATCGACTCTAACGTCTAAATAGTGGTCGAGGAAATTATCATTCTGCTCAGGATCAAGCACTTCCAGCAAAGCTGAGGCCGGATCTCCTTGATAGGATGAGCCAACCTTATCAATTTCATCCAGCATAATGACCGGGTTTGATGTTTCAGATTCTTTTAATGCCTGGATAATTTTACCTGGCATTGCACCGATATAAGTTCGCCGATGACCTTTAATTTCTGCGTCATCTCGCATTCCGCCAAGGGAGAATCGAAAAAACTTCCGACCAAGCGCATTGGCTATTGATTTGCCAATGGAGGTTTTGCCCACGCCAGGAGGACCTACAAAAAGTAATATGGAACCAGAAATTTCACCTTTAAGATTGCCAACCGCCAGAAATTCTAAAATGCGTTGTTTAACATCATTTAGACCAGCATGATCTCTGTTGAGTATTCTCTGGGCACCTGTTAAATTCAACCTATCTTTAGAATAAACTCCCCAAGGTAGATTACAGATTAAATCGAGATAATTACGCGTAACAGCATATTCTGGTGAGCCTGTTTCTAAGATGCCGAACTTAGACAACTCATCATCAATACGTTTTTTAGCTTGTGATGGAAGAGTTAAAACGCTAATTTGCTTATTAAATCTATCGATATCTGCTGTACGATCATCTTTTGCAATCCCGAGTTCTTTTTGAATAGCTTTTAATTGCTCCTTCAAGAAAAACTTGCGTTGCTGATCAGTCATTTTATCTTCTACACGCTGCCGTATTTCAACTTGTAACTCTGCAACTTCAAATTCTTTTTGAATAAGTTTTAGAACTTTTTTCATACGTTGAGGCAAATTAACGGTTTCAAGGATATCCTGCAAAACTTCTTTACTTGAGGTTGTTAGACTTGCGGCAAAATCAGTTAGAGCTGAAGGCTCATTTGGATCAAAACGGTTCAAGAAATACTTTAATTCATCGCTATACAGAGGATTTAATGGCATCAGTTCTCTAAGAGCGTTTATGATAGCAATAGCGTAGGCTTTTAATTTCTTATCGTTTTTATATTCAGGTTCTTGAGGATAATCCACTTCAACTTTATAAGGTGGTTCATCCGATAACCATTTTACAACTCTAAAACGATGAATGCCTTCAGCAATAAATTGAACTTTTCCTGAGGCCATAATCGGGTGATGAATACTCACCAAAGTGCCAATGGTGTAAAACTCTTCTGCAGTTGCAGGATTTTGTTCAGGTGTTTGAGTGAGAATGAGGCCAGCGACCTGTTCATGACTGTCTGATATTTTTTCTATTGAATCTCGCCAAATTTCTTCACTCATTAAAATAGGTAAAGTTTGAGGAGGAAAGAAGGGGCGTTCAGAAAGTGGTAACAAATAGATTTCTGAAGGAAGATAGTCACTATCCTGTTCATATTCATCTGCTATACCTGCATCAATTTCTTTCTTTAGGCCTAACGTTTCAGTACTAATATTCTTTTTACTCATTAGTTGTTTTATCTCTTATTTTAGCGGTTATTCTTATTCGTTTTTGTTTTCGTTAAACATTGCTAAATAGTATGGGCAAATAGTACTGCTAAAGTTTAACTTAGATATTGATCAAAAAATTGAATGTTAACATTATTACCAACACTGATATCACCTTTATCTTCACCTATTACAATATAGCAGTTTCCAGCTGATATTGAGGTTATTTTCCCTGAGCCTTGAGTTCCTGTTGATTTTACATGCCATTGCCCATCTTCGTTTAAATAGGCTAAGCCACGTTGATAATCTCTGCGACCCGGTTTTTTTCGAAGTTGATTGTCACAAATTGCCTTCAGTATAAGCGGTGCAGAATAATTCACTCCAGAAAGCTTTTGCATTGCAGGCTGAACAAGCAGGTTTAGGGTTACTAAAGCTGAGACTGGGTTTCCGGGTAGGCCAAAAAATTTACAGTCTTTAATTGAGCCAACAGCTATCGGTTTTCCTGGTTTAATTGCCACTTTCCAAAGATCAATAGTACCTATTTCTTCAACGATTGGTTTAACAAAGTCGGCTTCCCCAACAGACACACCGCCGGTTGTTAATAAAACATCTGCTTTACTAGCAGCTTCAAGCATTACGGCTTTTATTTGATTAGGATCATCTGCAATCAGTCCTAGATCGATAATTTCATAACCAAGTCTTTTGCAAAGAGCGATAACCGCATAACGGTTACTGTCATATATTTGTCCAGAGTTAAGTTCACTGCCTAAGGCAGCTAGTTCATCACCTGTTGAGAATACGGCAACCTTGAGTTTTCTATAAACCCTGATTTCTTTATATCCAAGGGATGCAATGATACCAATGTTTCTTGGATTTATGTTTTCACCTTTTTCTAATAACACTTGTCCCTCTGAGATATCAGAACCGGCTTTGCGTACATTTTCCCAAGCCTTGACTGGGTAATTAAAATGAATAGTATTTTCATTTGCAGTAACGTTCTCTTGCATAACAACGGCATCGCAGTCGTCAGGTAAACAGGCACCAGTCATTATTCGTATGCATTGTCCAATTGCAACCTTGCCTTTATAGGGGTGCCCTGCAAAAGAGGAGCCGACCATTAATAAGGTTTGAGATGCATCAAGGGAATCAATTTTTAGCGCATAACCATCCATTGCTGAACAGTGCCAAGGTGGTAAAAATCTATTCGATAAAACATCTTTGGCTAGAACCCTATCGAGGCTGTCTGCTAGTAAAATCGCTTCAGATTCGCTTATCGATGTCACTGAACTTAGAATATGTTCTAAGGCATCATCAAAGGGTTTTAGAGCAGGCGTTGAATAGCAATCTACAGTCATGATGAAGTCTTTATTAGTAATTAATGGTAGGGAGATTATAAAGTGCTTTGGGTGGAGGATCAGCAGAAAAATACATAAACGGCTAAAACAATTTGAATTAACGTTAATGAGCTATCGATTAGAGTTATTAATTAGAGTTATCAGCCCACTCAGATAGCTCTAAATCGCTTAAAAAATCTAACTCTTCTTCATCCATAAGAAATTCGAAATCCGCATAAATATCATCCGAAGTTTGTATGTTTTCGTGCGGTGTAGGATAAATCATCACTAGGGCAACAACAAATAGGGGTAGCATAAAGGCGATAAACGGTTTAAACAGAGTTGAAAAATTGAAAGCTGATGAATCAAGCGAGTCCATAGCATGAGAGCGAGCAGCGTTTAACTTTGCATTCACAGCAGGGTTTAGATGAACACTACTTTGCTCTAGTAACACCTTTATTTTTTTAATTTCTTGGTGAACGTCTTGCTCAACTTCTGTACCGTCATAGTTATTCATAAAGCTTGCTCCTTATCCTTGCTTACTTCTTTACACATTTCGTCAAGCATTTTATCTTCTAATTGAGCTCTTAATGATTTAATGGCTCTGGAATAATGTGTTTTTACTGAGCCGGTTGAACATTTCATTATAATAGCCGTTTCTTTCACATTAAATCCTTGCCAAGCCCTCAATAAAAAGACTTGATTTTGTCGAGTTGATAAGCTTTTTAAAGCCCTAAATAGCAGTTCAATTTTTTTACCATTTTCAACTTCATCTGAAACAGAAAGTTGATAATCGTCTTTGAGATGCTGAATTGGGTCGTGCTGATCATAAGTTTCCTTAGGAAAGAATGCTTGGAACTGTCTTCTGAATGCAGTTTTTCTATACCAATCGGTTATTCGAGAGGACAGTATTTTATAAAAAAGTATTTTCAGTTCATTATCGGGTCGATTACTATAATTTTTTACCAATTGCAGCATACTTTCTTGAACCAATTCCATGGCATCATCAATGTTGGAGGTTGCTAATTGTGCCATTCTGTAGCCACTATTTTGAACGGAAGATAGAAAGCGCTCAAGGCGGACTCTTTGGCTGGTATTACTCTTTATGTCGACCACCTTGTTAGTTGAGACCTTATCTATGCTAAGAGTTGAATGATGATTAATAGCCAATTATCCAGTCCCATATTAAGTATCTAATCCTACTAATAACGATTTATAACATTTTTGGTTGACAGAGAAATCTAAAGAATTATAAAATTTGGTCGATATTTATACATAATGGACATTAATTAAACATAATTGAACCTAATTGGATAGGTTAGACGTATGAGTACAATAAATAATATACCTTTTGATATAAACCGTACAGCTACGGAAAGAAATGCGACAGTGAAACGAACTGGTACAGTTCCTGTGTATCATTCTGATGCTATTCATCCTATTGATAAAAATACAAAAAACCTAGATAAACGCAAAGGCGGAGATCGACGTCGATTAAAACATACGCCTAAGCATAATAAACGACTACTTATAGAACGTAGAGAAAACTCTCCTTTATCAAAGAATAATACAGAAGTCACAGACTTATTAGAAAATACGCACAAAGCTGGTAGCATAATCGACCTAGAAGTCTAGCTGTTAGCTCCTTTATAGTTATGTTTCATGATGGTTAAATTAGTATAAATCAGCGATATTCGTCGGTAATCTTCATAAAAACTGAAAAAGCAATGTCTTAGCCTCTTCTTCTAAAATTGAATTCAGGTTAAGATGTGTATTAACTTATTAAGCTAGTGTGAAGGTTAGATTATCTAATGGAATTGTATCAGCTCGACAAACTGATGGAAGAAACAAGACAACTTGCAGCTAAATATCGAGATGCAACAGGTCAACCTTTACCTGTAAGCCACGATCTAGCTTGTTATGATGCTGTCAGATACCTTAACCTAAAAACAGCCGATAAGCCTGAAGCCAGTGTTGATGCTATAGGACTGGGAGAACTAGAAGGTCATAAGTTCCAGATTAAGGGGCGAGTACAGTTTAATAATCTTAAAGGTAAGCAACAACGCATAGGGCAAATGAACTTAGAGGGAAACTGGGATGTCTGCCTATTAGTACTGCTAAAGGATGATTATCACGCTGAAGTCATACTAGCTGCTGATAAAATGGCTATTCGTGAAGCCATAGGCGATAAAAAAATCAACAAAAGAGGTGCTATGACTGTTTCTCAGTTTCGAGCCATTGCTGAACCGGTTTGGAGCACAGAGCAGCAGGAAGCTGATGTCGATTTAGAGGATGTATGATTTACAGAGTTTATGAATTTCAAGGTGTAAAATGACTGACTCTATATTAAAAGATACTGCATCCGATGCGGATAGCAGTGTTAACAAGCAATCGGATAGTCAATTAGCATTAAAAAATTACGATAGTTTTGCCATCCTCGGTGAAGAGGGGCCTTTTATGGACGCCATCGAAGGTTTTCAGCCTCGTCCTGTACAACAAGAACTCGCTAAAACCATTGATCATGCATTGAAAACCAAGACCAGTCTTGTGGCAGAAGCTGGCACCGGTATTGGCAAAACTTTTGCTTATCTCGTTCCTGCTGTTTCCTCAAAAAAATCAATTATTGTGTCTACAGGCACTCGTAACCTTCAAGATCAGCTATACCATAAAGATTTGCCGAAAGTTTGCAAGGTTTTGGGGATCAAGTCGCGTTTAGCCCTTTTAAAGGGTCGTAATAATTATCTTTGTATTCAGCGATTAGATATGGCCATTGCTGATGGAAGAATGTCGAGTCGCCAAGCCAGCCATGATTTACAGTTAGCTAATCGTTGGGCATCAGAAACTCGTACTGGGGATTTAGCTGAACTTGTTAATTTAGCAGATGATAGTGAAATTCGTTCTCACATCACCTCCAATGCTGATAATTGTCTTGGGCAAGATTGTCCGAGTTACGATGATTGCTATGTGTTAGCGGCAAGAAAGAAAGCCCAGCAAGCTGATATCGTGGTAATCAATCATCATTTACTCTGTGCAGATTTAGCGCTAAGAGAAGAGGGATTTGCCGATTTATTGCCTGAAGCTGAGATGATTATTGTTGATGAAGCTCATAAGCTTCCCGATGTTGTGACTCAATTTTTTGGTAAATCTATCTCCAGTCGACAATTGCTGGAGCTAGCTTCTGATATGCGTGCTGAATATCTAACGGAAGCAAAAGATTGCCGACAGTTAGATGACTCAGCAAATGCTATTGAACAACGTATCAAAGAATTTAGGCTCGCACTTGGAGAAGAGTCACAACGACTTGCTTGGGAGCGTTTTAAATCTAAAAAGGCTGTAATTGAAAATATCAATGAATTATCAACATTATTAGAAGAATTGGTAGAAGTTTTAGAGCCATTGAGTAGCAGAAGTAGAGGCCTTGAATCTTGCCATAAACGCTGTCAGCAACTATTAAGTGCCTTTGTTGATTTAACCGATGATGTTACAACCGAAATGGTACATTGGTGTGAAACTTGGCAACGTTCTTTTCAAATTCATCAGACCCCAGTAAATATTTCTAAAACATTCCGTGAACAATGGAAGAATCATGGTGGGAGTTGGATTTTTACTTCAGCAACCTTGGCTATTGACGGTGATCTTAAACATTATCAAAATGAGATGGGATTAGCAGAGGCCAATACATTATTGCTCAATTCGCCCTTCAATTATTCAGAACAAGCTCTAATGTATCTACCTAAAGATTTACCTGAGCCTTCATCCCCCGAACATCCCATCGAATTGATGAAGTCGGTGTTACCCGTGCTTAGAGCTAGTAAGGGAAGGGCTTTCTGTTTATTTACTAGTTATAGGGCTTTGCAAACAGCAGCGACTTGGTTATCAGAAAATGGTCAATTTAAAATTTTAATTCAAGGCACAGCTGATAAAACTGAACTATTGAAACGATTTACAGAAAGCGACAGTGCTGTATTAATGGCCACAGCGAGTTTTTGGGAAGGGGTAGATGTTAGAGGAGATAATTTATGTTGTGTTGTGATCGATAAACTACCTTTCGCTGTACCTTCTGATCCGGTCATTCAAGCTCGGATATCTGCCTGCAAAAAATCCGGTGAGGATGCTTTTGCAAAGTTACAATTACCTCAGGCGGTGATCAGCTTAAAACAAGGAGCGGGGAGATTGATTCGTGATCAAACTGATCGTGGGGTACTAGTATTGGGTGATCCAAGGTTAATTAGTAAAAAATATGGCGGTGCTTTCATTAATAGTCTACCTGACATGCATAAAACACGTGATTTAGAGTTGGTTAAAGGCTTCTTAGGTGAAATCGATTAATCAATTAATCGATTTGTCAATTCTTGCCATCGACACCTGTAGTGAAACTTGTTCAGTTACGCTATCCCACAATGGCGAATTACATCAATTTATTTCTGAAAAACCTATAGTCTATAAGCTTTTTGGGCATTCCGAATGAATAAATGAGAGACTGAAGTCTACATTATAGTTAGCTACACATATTTAATCATCTAATAAATTAATCGACAGATTAGATCACATAAAACACCTTAATCCGCAATAAATATGTACATAACTGCGTATATAATATAGCATTCGAACCCTTCATGAATATTATGTACACACTGAGAGCGTTATGACGATTACTAGAGCTTGGTTAGATGATAACTTAGGTAAAGCTCGAACTAAGATTGGAACTAAGGCTGATGGCATGGATGGACTGAGCGTTAGGATGTCTATAAAGGGTAAACTGACTTACCAACTAAGATATAGGCATGGAGACAAACCTAAGAGAACAGACATCGGATCTTACCCTCTTTTGTCACTACAGAAAGCAAGAGAGGAGTGTAAAAAGCTTCTGTCTGAACTAGAACTAGGATATGACCCCAAAGTTGTTAAGAAAGTTACAAAAGTTAATGCACCCACGTTTAAACTAATCTTTGAGAAGTGGTACGATAAATATTTAAGTATTTCGAATAAGCGAGCAGATAAAATACTTAGGCATTTCGAGATACATGTATTCCCTAAATTTGTTGATATACCTGCTTCGGCTATTAGTACTACACTGTGGATGGACTTATTGCTAGATATAAGGAAAGAAGCCCCCTCTGTATCTGCCAGTATTTTGAAGTACACGAAACAAGTTTATACATGGTTTAGTAAAAATGAAATTCTAATAGAGAACCCCTTAGACAAATTTAATGTGACAGAAGACTTACATGTTGGGGTGGGAGAGGGAGCGAGAGATTTAAGTCATACTGAAGTCAATCTTATATTGAAAGTACTACGCGAATCTAGTTTCTACCCTAAGACTAAAGTACTAATTAAACTTGCTCTTCTATTTGGATGCAGGGGACATGAATTAGTACAAGCAGAAAAAGAACATTTTGATTTCGATACTAAGCTTTGGTCTGTCCCTACAACACATCATAAAAGTGGTAAAAAAACTAAAAAGAAACTTATTCGCCCAATCATCCCCGCGGCAGAAGAATTATTATTGGAGGCTTTCACTTATAGCAAAGGAAGTAAGTTCGTGTTCCCCAGTTCTAAAAATACACATGATGTTCCACAGGATGTTAATACTTTACGAAATGCTACTGGCAGTGTTATTCGTTACGCTAGAGTTAATTACAGCATTAATATGGCGAATTGGACGCCGCACTCCCTCCGAAAAACTGCTCGCACCAATTGGTCAACACTTACACAACCCCACATCGCGGAACTGATGCATGGACATGCATTACCTAAAATATGGGGGGTATATGATCAACATACCTACACAAATGAAATGCGAGATGCCTATCAGAAGTGGTGGAATAAAATTAACAGAGATAACATAGTTACTTCTGAAGAGCTCATAGTTAATTTGAAACAAGAAAAAACTAACGTTAAACGTAAAACTAAGAAACCCAAATCAGAAGTTAAACCATTAAAGACTGTTTCTGATCAAAATCAACAATTAGTTTTAGACTTCTGAAGAGATTGTTGAGTGCTACTGAAACATAGATGAATTATTGGTTATAGGGATTTAGCAGGAAGTATTTTCACTGTAAATATTGCAAAGGGTAGTGTTAGTAATATTCTAATTATCAAATCATACAAATGAAAATAATGTTAGAGAAGGGAACTCATAGTTTAATAGATTGACAAATGCCCATTAGCACAAACAGTCCAAGCAATATATCCAACAGTAGTGACGCAAATATATAAGTACCGACATTAATCTTTGGTTCTACTGATTTTAGAGCCAGCCCAATACCTATATGACCTATAAACATTTTATGCTCCTTACTAGATTATGTGGCTCGGATTAACTTACGCCCTGACTTCTTTGAAAGGCTAATGCGGATAATGCAAGGTCACCCAGAGCGTGGCCACGGAATATAAATGCAGTCCGGTCACTATCACTCTCGCGCCCACTAAATTTACCCAAAACCAGTCCAGACAAGTCACCAGTTACATATTCAGATGGAGCCAATTTATTCGGTAGCGATGCTTCCTGTTTCAAGTCGTCAATGACTATCCGATTAATAGCTGAAAACTGTTCTTTAACCCAGGGAGCACCGATGTCAGTAATAGCTGAGAATGATCCGGGCTTTAAGCAGTTTGCATCCAGAAACGGAATTAAGCCAGCCGAGTAGGTAACGGAACTCACGATTAAGTCTGCACCTTTTATCGCATCTTCACCTGTCGCACATCGTGTAGGTTTAAGCGACATGCTTTCGGCTAATTCGCAGAGGCTATCTATGTTGGCTTGACCACGACCGAATACGCGAACCTTATCAAGAGGAAACATATCAGCAAAAGCCCTCAAATGGCTTTTAGCTTGCACTCCGCATCCAATAAAAGCAACAACAGATGAATCTTTTCGGGCCATATGTTTTGCTGCGACGGCACTTAATCCAGCAGTTCGCACGGCGGTTATCCAATTTCCATCGAGAATCGCGACAGGAAGGCCCGTTTCACTATCCAGCATTGTTACTAATCCGTTTATTTGAGGCAGATTTTTCTCGGAATTACGAGGATTTAATATTACAGTCTTAACAGCCAGATAGGGTGGATCATCGGCCGCTGCCAATGCGGCCATCATGTATCGGCCATCCTCGGGTAATATCAATGCTTTTGGCGCACTCCATGCCGACTTCTTTTCACAGCCAATAATTAATTTTTCGATACTATTAATCACATCGGTAGTTGAAATATTTAGACCGGTGAGCATCTCTTCTGATAGGTAAGGAATAGATTTATTTGTATTCATAGGGATTGATTTCCTGTTTCTTTGGGAACTTCAGGTGTTTGTGGCATATAACACCCTGCGTAAGTTGTTGGTTTGAAGCGCAGCGGAAAAGCAATCCACTTTACGTATTTGTATGGATAATATTCCCTTATATTCCCCTATATTGATTATTCAGAGATATGTTCTAAGTGTGAAAAGCATAAACTAATTTAAATTGCTTAAAATGTCAACTTGTACCATAATTTGGTAACTATAGGTATAAAGAAGAATTTATTATGGCTAAAAATACAAGCATTTCACTTGGAGAGCATTTTAATGGTTTTATAGTTAGTCAAATTAATAGTGGCCGTTTTGGCTCGGCTAGCGAAGTAGTACGAGCAGGGCTTAGATTGCTTGAAAACAGTGAGATAAAATTAGAAACGTTGAGGCGAGTACTGGATGAGGGTGAGCAAAGCGGTACTGCTGAATATAATTACGATAAATTTATTAAAGAGTTAGATCGTTAAATAATTGGATGAGCATATTTAACTTAACAAAGAAAGCAAAGGAAGATTAGCACTTAATAGCTTTATATTTTATAAAGAAGCTGATGAAAGTGAAATTCTAGTTATTAGAATTCTTCATAAAAACATGGATATTGACTCAAAATTTGATTGACACCTAACAC
>Ga0307492_10000234_pt1 | contig 23972 bp, 25 predicted proteins | sample SI3LmetaG_FD_202365 | JGI IMG/M metagenome (GOLD analysis project Ga0307492, IMG submission 202365) | Sea-ice brine microbial communities from Beaufort Sea near Barrow, Alaska, United States - SI3L | ecosystem: Environmental > Aquatic > Marine > Coastal | place: USA: Alaska | collected 2017-05-06 | reverse complement strand
GATCAGGTAAAATCATGCGCAGAATATTACGTAAAATTGCCGCCAATGAATATGAGCAACTAGGCGATATCTCGACTCTGGCAGACCCCAGTGTGGTAGCAAGTTTGATAGAAAATAGATTGAATCGCTAAGCCCATTAAACAACCGGGCGAGGTAGCTCGACCGGTTGTTTAATGATGTCAGTTCAAATCTAAATCGACCTCACCTCAAGTGTTATAGATTCGATATCTAAATCTTTTAATTTTAGGCTGATTGACGTCACAAAATAAAAAACCATAACCCCTGCCCCAAAATATACCATAATCCATACAAACACAGAGGCGATATTCATGTCCGAAAAACAAATAAAATTTGAATTTGAAAAACAAAACAAAAATAGTATTCGATACAAAGAAGTACCGGAAGATGGCATGCCACCCGTTATAGGCAGTATCTATGTTCAAAAATGGTTTGCAGGTAATAGCAAAAATATTGAGGTAACGATCAGTAAAAAAGACTAACGTGAAGTTCTATCACTTCGATGAATTGATTGCTTGCTGCATCAGCCACGCAGTAATGACTGTGCTAGCAGCAATTTATTCACCCCATTCTTAGGTGTTTTAGCGAGTTTTTGAATTAATCTAAACGGTACGTCTTTGGCTGTTATTCTTTGAGAAATATCATCCAGCATAGCCATCCACAATTTGGCCGTCATTTCTGAATCGTATAACGCTCGGTGAAAGCCACCCTCTGATGGAATGTTTTTATAGGCAATCAGTGAACCTAACTTATGATTAGGCGCTTCCTGATATAGACGCCTAGCTACCAATAAAGAGCAAGCAAAATGCCCCGCATACGACCTACAAATTCGACCTAACTCCGCATCCAAAAAGCGTTTATCAAATGACGCATTATGGGCAACAAGGTTATGCTCCCCCATAAAGTCCGCAAACTGTTCCATTACCTCATTGCAGGGAGCCGCTTTGCTTAACATACGGTTAGTGATCCCGGTATAATTTTCAATAAAAGCACTGACGCGTTTTCCGGGGTTCATTAATGCTTGAAAACGATCAACCACCAGCCCTTTTTCCAGACGAACCGCCCCTATTTCGATGGCCCTGTCTCCCATGTCGGGAGAAAGCCCAGTGGTTTCAAAATCAAGTACAACAAGGGAGTCGGCGCAGGTTTGCGTCATGTTCAAATTACCTGTGTGGTGTCAGCAAGGTATTTTAACAAACAAATGGGTTTTAACCGAAGACGTATTTACACTCGTTAGCGATTTATCAAAGCACTTGCAGCTCTGATAGATAAAAATGAGGCAGACGTTGGAGTATAAATAGAAAAACAAGATGTATATCGGCGCACAAGATCCGAGCGTACCGTTAATCTAAACTGAGTTCGGTATGACTAGAAAAGTACCTTACTTGTTGTGTCATCGGGTCAATAAATTGCAGCTTTTGTGCTAATAATTGCAAAGGTTTACTGTAATCATCAGGTTTATTTGGCTGTAACTCAGGATAATAATTATCGTTTAATAGCGGCCAACCGAGACTTTGCATGTGCACGCGTAGCTGATGTGTTTTACCTGTTATGGGGTTTAATTCAAATAATGCTTTGTCTGCTGAACGTTTCAGGCAGCGGATCCGCGAATGACTGTTGGCGAGTCCAGCGACAATATGCATCAAAAATCTCGGTTCGGACTTCTCTAATCGGTTTTTAACTTCCCATTGTTGGTTGTCCATTGGAATACGTTTATTGGTGCAGGCAATAGCCTGATAGGTTTTAGTGACCTGATGTGTTTCAAACAGACCATGATAATGTTGACGTGAGTGGGGGTTAACCGAAAATAATACTAAGCCTGCAGTGCCATTATCAATGCGATGCACGGCTTGTAATTGCTGGTTACCGGTTTTATTACGCAAGCGATTTTGCAGGCACTCTTCAACATATTTGCCACCTGGCATGACCGGTAAAAAATGTGGCTTATATGCCACCAAAATCAACTCGTCTTCAAACACAATTTCTTCTGCAAAAGGCACCATAGGCTCACGTGTCACCTCACGATAATAATACACCCGCTGCTGGGCCGCATAAGGGGTTTTCGCACTAATTAAGCTCCCGTCATGCCAATGCACTTTGCCATCAAGCATACGTTGAAGCCACACATCAGGTGTTATGGCCGGAAACTTACGAATAAGAAATTCTAGAACAGTCGTTACACCAGGATTATGCTGAGGTAGGCTGAGCTTAGACGGGGAAATTGCTATCGCCATAATGACACTCGTAGTTGATCCTATCAGGAGGGGGCAAGTCTCACTTTATGACTCATCGCTCAAAAGGAGGTTAAACGCTGAGAACAACGCTTAACCTTTCAAGAATAAATTTAGTCAGGTTTTAAATAAGCGATATCGTCTTGATCATCCAAGCCAAAATCATAACCGCCTTCAAAATCATCATTCAATTCATTGGTAATATTGACCGAGAGCTCTAAAATCTCAGGGATAAAAACAGCCAATTTTTTTTGCGTCGTTATGATTGTTTTAAATTCATTAAAATCTAACAAAGACGATTCTTGAAGAAAGATTTTTGTGGTGACAGGCTGATTTTCAGAAAAATCTAATACACAACGAGCAAACTTTTCAAGCACCCGCTTCGAATCTGTAGTCGTCAGATAAGTAATAAGTTGGGTGTACCGTTCATGGTTAAAAATCTTCTGCTGGGAATCTATCAGCATTAAAGCAACAGCCGAATTGAGTAGTTTTTGCAGCTCAAATTTTAAGTAGTCTTCGTCAGTTTCAGGTATGACCACGTTAGCAGAATATTGTGCCGATATATTTCTAAACAAGTTTAATAACTTTAAACTGTCTTGGCCTTGTTTAACGATATCTGCATGAACTATGGTTATATCTGAGGTGTCGTTAGCTGCTAAAGAGTAACTACTGAGTTTGATCTGTTTAAAGTAATCGGTTGAAATCTCTTTCAACCCAGCATATTTAGCCCATCCAGCCCTGAAACAATACACAATACCTTGAGTCTTGATGATGTCTTTTGCTTTTTCGGTGTTATTGTCACAATGACTTAACAGCCCTAGGTTGATAAACCCTAAGACTATCTCACACGCTTTTTTAATATGATCAGCATAAATAATAGATAAATTGTCAGAAGCGATCCGCAGCGACATATCTGACAATTGTTGTTTAGTTTTATGCACAAACTCCTCAGAAAAATATCCGTCTGCTAAACCATCTTTTAAAACCAAAAGGATAAAAGGTTTGTTCCTCAACTCTGCTATTTTCATGATTTCGTCCTTATCATCCTATAGAGGTGCAAACATATCGTCTGTGTCCATTTCAACCGCCGTTACTCTTTGCTTATTTGCATTGTTTTTTAAGGCTGCTTCTATATTTTCTAGGGTGCCATTAGTGCTCACTGCCATCACTTCACGATACGCTTCTTCATCAAGATTTTTTATTTTTAGAAGCAATTCTTCAATGCTGCCAGATACTTGTTCTTCATCATATTCGAGTTCAGAAAAATCGTGACCAATAAAAGGCAATGATAAATACAACAACCCAAAGTCATCTTGAATGATAGCCTTAAGTATCTCGAGTTGCTTTTCATCATCCTCATAAGAGAGAAATATTTGTGCTAACAAACTGTGGGCCTCGGTTTGTGCACAAAACAATGATTCTTCATCCAAATTTTGCCAATATGAAGGTTCGACATTTAATAATTTTTTTATGGAATCAGCATCCATTAGCCAAGTAGCAATAGAAGGTATAGTGGCATCATGCTCACGTACAATTTTTGCCACTGTTAAAATATCCATCTCAGAAAATACCGCTAACATAGCGGTGTCACCCTGTTCCGATGCAATTTTTTCTAATGAGGTACCCGCACGCCTGCCGCTGTGTTGGGCTTGTTCCGTGATATCGGTGGCAAGAATCAGTGCTTTATTAGTCAATTGGTATTCCTCAAAAATAATCTCATATTATTCATCATAGCCATAGGTTGCATAGGGTTGTTCTGTGTCATCGTCAGTCTCAACGTCCTGGGGTAAAGCAGGTAAAGGGGTGGCATCATAAGTATTGTAAAAATGAATCAGCAGCACCGCCGTTTTTAACTCATTCTCTGAGTGATTCATTAACGCTGTAATTGTCGCTCTGGCATCAGCATGAACACCAACAAAAGGTTTGATGTCAGCCCAATCTGGTTGCTGAGTAATATCTACCTTGGCTAGATTTTCTGAATCAATTCTTACGCTACGCGTAATTGCCATCGCCAATTGGTCAACTAAGCCATTAAATACCGAACTGTTTAAGGCTAATTGTGCTGACAACACCTTTAGATAATTAGTCAGCAAATCAGGATTTTCAGGATCGGTCAACGACTCCATATTTTCTAAATACATAGAAAATTCATCGGACAAATAAGCGGGTATGGGTGTTTCAAATTTCATGTGATTAATCCCTACAACAAGGCATTGTGCCAAAAAGAATCTGCTACTTCTCTTGGGTCGGTAATAATAGTGTAATTGCTCTTAATATATAAAGAACGCTTTTGAGGATCCACGATAACTTCGTACGCTTTTTGAATTAATTGAAATTGTTCTTTTGCCTCTGCAGCATCATTTCTATCGGGATGGTATTGATTGGCCAGTTTTCGATACGATTTTTTAATTTCAGTGGTCGTGGAGGTTCTCGTGACCCCCAATAGTTCAAAATGGTCCATAAAATATAAGGTTAACCTTGTGCGTACAATTCAACTAAATGTTGCCTGTGTTTTTCAGTTTCCCATTTTACCTTTACCGTTGTTTTTTAACAATGCCGGGAGGGTATTTATCAGATCTGTACCCTGTTCGTAAAATAGACCTACTAGGCTACACCGCTCAATAACTTTAATAAGACATCCAAGTTGAAAACTTTATTAATATATTTTTCGTGGCAAGATAAAAAACAATTGGAAGCAAATGGTTAGAAAAGTGGTGTACCCGGCGAAAACGTCAACCCCACGTAAATAAAGGCTTGCAGATAAACGCTATATTAAGCCAATTTGCAACGATGGTCACGTCACAGAAAAGACTGAAAACATTGGTGAAAAATAACCAAATTAGCCCCCTGCGTAAACATATATTGTATTTTAGTGACCGTTTTGACGCCCACCTTTGGCAAAATATTGGTTCACATTTGAGATTAAAATTCATTCTCTTTCATGTCAGGAGGTACTTGGTTAATGAACTGCTTGCCAAGTTCCGGTGTGATTTCTTTGCGCTTTAATGTTGGGTTAACTTCTCATTCGTTCATGTTTTTAAAGCACATAGCAACACCCTGCAAGGTATAAGTTGACATATATACCGATAAGGGTATATTAACCCACATATACCTTTAAGGGTATAGCTTTATGGTTATACCCTAAAGGGTTTAATAATGGAGAGACGTAATGAAGCTTAACAACTCAAAAGAGCTGGCAGATTATATAAAGCTGCAACGAAAAAAACTGCATCGGACGCAAACCGATGTGGCAGAGCATGTTGGTTTAAAGCAAAAAACCATCTCGGCTATTGAAAACTCCGCGGGTACCTCCCGTATTGATACATTATTTAAAATTGCACATGAATTGGGTCTCTCCATTGAGCTTAAACCCAAACATGTATCACAGAGCGACCACAAGAAAGGCAGTGGCTGGGATCAGGAGTGGTAATATGGAGTTGATGTTAAGTCTTAACGGGATCAAGGTAGGTACACTGTCAAAAGATAAAAACGGTGGACTACATTTTTCCTACACCGAACAATGGATGGAGCGCCCAGGCGCACGTCCCATTTCTTTGTCGTTACCTATTACAAAGCAAAAATACTCTGGCGATGTGGTTTACAACTTCTTTGACAATTTGCTCCCCGATAGCCCAAACATTCGAAATAAAATACAAGCCAGATTCAATATAGGCTCTGGACATTCATTCGATCTTTTGGCGGCAATAGGCAATGATTGTGTGGGTGCTATTCAGTTATCTTCTAAACAGCCTGAGTCTGTAAACCAACTAAACTACAATGTATTGTCAGAACAAGAAGTTGAAAAATTATTGCAAGGCTACAAACACGCGCCACTGGGTATGGAAATTGACGATGACGATTTTCGAATTTCGATTGCGGGTGCTCAGGAGAAAACTGCTTTACTTAGAATTGAACAGCAATGGACAAAACCCATAGGCGTGACACCAACAAGCCACATAATGAAATTACCCATGGGCGAGCTGCCACAAGTGGGGATCGATTTAACCGATAGCTGTGAAAACGAATTTATTTGTCTGGAGCTTGCAAGAGCCTTTGGTTTTAATGTAGCTAATTCAGAGGTACTTTACTTTGGTGACCAGAAAGTATTGAGTGTTGAACGCTTTGATCGTAAATATGCATCTGACGGCACATGGCTCATGCGTCTCCCCCAAGAAGATTTTTGTCAGTCAATGGGCGTTTCATCTGCGCAAAAATACCAATCAGATGGTGGTCCCAGCATTTCAGACTGCCTAAATTTGCTCACTGCTTCGTCTAACGCCGAAGATAGAGCAACGTTTTTTAAAGCTCAGATCTTCTTTTGGTTAATCGCCGCTATTGACGGTCATGGTAAGAATTTCAGCGTATTCTTAGAGCCTGAAAACCGATACCGCATGACGCCACTGTATGACATCTTGTCAGCGTTTCCTATGATGTCAAAAAGTGCGTCGAAAAAAGCCTTACAGCCGCAAAATATCAAAATGGCGATGTCTCTAAAAGGTATAAACACCCACTGGAAGTGGGGCAATATTCAGCCTCGTCATTTTGTATCGACTGCCGAGCACGTAAAGTATCCTGTTGACAAAGCAATATCACACTACGAATATTTTATTGATAATGTTGAAAGCGCCATTGCAAAAGTCGAAGGCAAAATTGCGAGTAACTTTCCAGCCTATGTCGCAGAGGCCATCTTTTCAGGCCTGAGAAAACAAGCGGCCAAAAAGTTGTAATAAACAGCTAGTCATAATGGGTAGTGAACAAAGGTACATAAAACCGCCAAAGTAGTGGATTCTGTATGTGTTGTTTACAAGTCAAAGAAGTGTCTACATATTTAGAGGAAGATCACTTAATCTTCATTCCCTCGGTTCTTCCTAATTTGGCTACAATACCTTTAGCCTAATTTCTGGCACCAGTTTCTGATGGTTTCGTAGCTGACGGAAATATCTGTTGCTGCCAGCAATTCTTCGATGTCACGGAAGCTAAGTATAAATCTATGATAAAACCACTCAGTGTGACTGATAATTTGGAGTGGATAGCGATATCCGGCATCAATATTAGTATTTTTCATACTCTGATTATCGTACGTATCTGAGTCTGCTCGTTAACTTGACAGTACCCTTATGCAGATAATGCGAATAGACATCAATTTAGTTGCGGCCGATCCCAGAGCACAACAAGTGGTCATCCAAAATATGGGTAAGAGATAAAAGCTGGCTAAATAAGATGGATAATTTTTCTGTGGTCACAACTTAAATTTAGTTAGTACTCACTATTAATTAAAGGCTTTAAAATGGTGCACCCGGCGCGATTCGAACGCGCGACCCTCGGCTTCGGAGGCCGATACTCTATCCAACTGAGCTACGGGTGCATATAAAATCGTGTCTGCCTTTAGAAGGCTGCGCTTTACCTAGCTTGACGATGGATCCCGTCAGTCTATTCAACTGCATCGCAGCGCCTGACAGATCAACTCAACATGGATGTGGAGTTAGGTGCCCATCATCATGAAGACATACTAACTAGTCTACATTAGAAGGCGCATTTACAACACCCTCTGACCTTGATTAAGCGAGCGGTGATTCTAAAGAATTATGCCGCTTTTGCCACTTTTATTTGGTTTTATTCTGGGCTTGCCTGATAAAAGAAGACTTAGATTTTTCATGAAACGTCACGCAGAGGTGATAACTCTATTTTACAATTGTCATCTCTTACAAGTGACTGACCTATGATACAGACCAATATTGAGGTAATGGCAATGCAGATTTCAAAACCATTGAATTAGACTCCGACACCCAAAATGCCTGCTCGCCAGACGGTACGAATCATTCCGATTTTATTGGCATTGCCATTAATGCACCAACTGATGTTGAATTTGATTTAGCAGAGCCGGCCCAGGATGGTAGTTTTACTGTTATTCCTATTTGTGGATATTATCAATTAAGTTTGCTTGAATTACGTAAAGATTCAGTGATGCAACTATTTCGATGAATATAGAAACTCAGGATGTGTATCGAGGGGAGCTTATCGAAGAAGATGCTGGATCTGACGAGCCATTTTCATTCGATGTACCCGAACCCGAGCCAGAAGAAATTGAAGGACAACTGTTATCGGCATACTTCAACCCCAATTTCGCACGCTTTGTGAGTTTGCAGATGCCTTTCCTAATAGATTAGCTTCATCTTCTGGTAAAGGTGGATAGAGTTGCTCTGAGTACACTTTATTGGCAGTTGAATTATTTGCTGCAACATCTTTATATATCATGCTGACATGGTGTAAAAATTCGCTTTTTCGTTCCTGACTTAAATCCGTTAGTTGGTTTGTATTTGCAGGTAACGAAACGATGACGGGAGAGGATTTCTTTAATGCTTTACGTAACCGAGATGGTAATTTTCGAGCCTCAGTACTCTGTATATATTCTTCAAGTTCAGCAATGAGTTGGGCGGTTAAACGCTTTTTATTTTCAACTAAATAGAGTTGTACCTTAGCACGCTGACACAGAGGTTTTTCACAATAGGGACTTCGGGCGTGTTCAATAAAAGATAAAGCCTCTTTGCAATGCAAGCACTGTTGAGATGACATGGCAGAACACTCCTTTTAATAAGACATGGATTCGATCTTTTTAATCGCCGTGAACTCAAATTCATCGGTAGTATATTAAGGCCGAAGCTCCAAAAAAAGCCACAGTTTTCTTAAGGTTTGACAGCCTTGCATTGAAAAGTCACGACACAAAATGTAGATCAAGCAATGCGTATACCGCTGATTTTGAATGCCCTTTAAAGCCCATAATTTTACAGCTAATTCTAATTAACATGTATTTTGTGCAAGTTGTTCTCTTAAAAGCTTTTTACTGCTCTAATTTCATCACCAAACAAACGAATGCAGTTTTTATTTCTGAAACTGGCAAAAGGGCTTATTCCTTGTTTTCGAATATCTATCAGCTGCTGTTCTGATAATAAATATTCGCCGCAGGCATGTAACTTTTGTTCCTCACCCTGTGTATATACGAAGGCGGGGAGTTCTGTGATCTGTGCATCAAATGGCACTTGGCCATGATATTGGCGGATCAATAGCCGCGCACAGGCAAAGGCCGAATTCCCCCATAACAATTGATTATGTTGATGTGTTTGGCGAAATTCTTCAAAGGCAAAACAATCCACCTCTTCGTGCTTTTCACCATAAGGAATACGCAACAGAATTTGTGGATAAGTAAGAGCCACATGACTTGATTGAGGTGTTTTTCGAAATTCTGTCCAAAGGGATGTTTCATCCGCATCAACATTAATTAGGCCATCGCCTGCCGCTGCGACAAATTGACATGTGAGGGTCTCGGCCAAACTAGCGAGGTAATTTAACGCGGTGATATCGGCATTGTCAGCTGAAAACAGATAATTACCAATAAGCACATCATAAGTATCAACATCGCTGTCTTTTATATGTTGACTGAGCTTAGTGACTAAAGTTGGATCACCAGCGACTGCGCTTTTAAGTGCTTCGTCATCGGTATTGATGATATAGAAAAGTTGATTTTCATCATCATATTCTTCATTAAAGACAACATCTCTTACAGATCGCCACGCCGACTCTAAAGCCTGAAATTCCTTAGCATGTATGATTGAATTCATGAGTTCTTCTATAGCCGTATCAATAAACACCATCAGACTCTGGTGTTCAGGCGTTGCATCTTTAATAATATGCGGACTCAGTAGGTCAGCCAAAAAGTTATCAACACTGCCTTTGCTTTTAGCGCCAGAAACACCAGATTCAATGGGTGTAACGGGGCTTGACTGTTTTTGCCCCAAAAGACGTTCAAACATATCATCACTGTTTTCTGCCACAGCGGTTTTACTCGCAGTATCTGCATCTATTGCTTGTGACGCTGGCTCTGAGCCTAATTGAAAGCTTGTGATTATCTCTTTAGCCGCTTGCTCAGCTGTCGCTGAGTTGCCTAGCTCCTTTTTTAAACGGCGTAAATTTTTGAAAATACTGCTTTCAAATATACTATCAGGGTGAAAATCCTCTAATTCATTAAAAGTAAGTGGCTGCCCCGAAGGTAAATCGACATAAGCACACAATTTAGCCATAACGTTATCAAAGTTATCGACATCGATTTTTATGATTTTATTGACTGTGTTGTTTTCAATCGCAGATTGGGCACCGCTAAAATCAGCTAAAAAGTACATTCTCATAGGTGTATTGGGTTCAATAGGCTGGGCATTGTTACTGTTAAATCCATATTCAAAATCGAGTCGACCTGACATTATTTGCTCCAAAAAGGTAATATAATTAGTTTTCTATAAGTGGCGAACGGTTAAACATTTACTCATCCCAGTGATACCTAATGGATAAGCTGAGCCCGGTGTGACCCAGGTTATAGTTATCTCCTGTTTCGACCCACGTTCACGAGTCCATGGTTTATAAGCGCCTGCATGGTTGACATGCATTCGCATCTAAACATCTCAATCTATAGGACTAACACAACAAGAATTAACAAAAACGCCATATTAATTTTTTGTTAATTTTAAAATGGATGTATTGAGAATCGCTTGTCTTTATAGTCGCTTGTGTTAGCCCGCTTTAGTGGTTGTATTAGTGGTTATAAAAGTAGCCGTACCCGGTTTAACGGATACTGGGTCTGGTTGCGGTCCGGCGGGTGTTGGCATCATCGCTGGTGAGGAAACTTGAAATTTGGCTTGAAACGTTCCACCTTTTATTAAAATCTTTTTACCATTGTCAGTCGTGGCTGTCTTGTTTGTTGGCGTTAACGTCACACTGACTGTACCTACACCCGGAATAACAAAGGGAGGACTGATATACGGCGTAGGTGCTAATAACATCTTTGGTAATTCGTCACCTTCTAAGCAAACAGGCATACCCATCACCTTGAAATTGGCACTCGATCCCATAAGCGGGATGGGAGGGATCAAAGATGGAACAACGGCCGGCGGCGAAATGGTGATTTTAAGCATATCTGACGTTCTTAAGATATAGTCGGCTGGCATGGTGTCACTCCTATTATTAGCTTGTGTAGACTATTAATTCATACCTACCCCTGTAGAGTAGGCCTATCTATAATATGGACATTGTAGCAAAAATTCTATTTATAATAATCGAAAATCACAATCAATGGCATCAGTTCTCCCTGTTGATTGCTGCGTCAATTGTTAAACTGAGACAGTGCGTTCGATTGAGCGGCGCTGCGCCGCTACCGCTAGCCCCGCCACTGGCAAACTCAGTTCGCTGCGCAAAACTGTGCGCTGAACTGTCACTACGTCTAAACCAGCCTTCTCTAGGATTTGCTTGGCATACACTTCAGTATGGCTATATCGCCCATGCGGATTCAGCTTGAACTGTGAGGCGCGTGCTGTGTCCATTGTTTCTTCGAGCGTAAACACGAAGTAGCCACCGGGCAGCAGTGCGCCAGCGGCAGCGCTCACCACCTGCTCCAGCGCGCCAAAATAGCAAAGCGTATCGGCCGATACGATCAACTCATAGCTAGCCGGATGCGCCTCCAGCCATGCGCCCAATTCTGCCTCGTAGAGGTGTCGGTAACAATTACGCAAGGCCGCTTTTTCCAGCATTTTAGGGGACAGGTCAACGCCGTCAAGCGTGTGCGCATAAGGCAGCAAAAATGGAGCACACAAACCGGTGCCACAGCCAGCGTCGAGCACTGCGCAATTACCCTTTGGCGCGCCCAGCAAATTTGCTACCAGGGCATCGCACAGTGCAGGTGCGCGGTAATCGAGACCTTCAAGCACTTCGTCGAAGGTATCGGCGAAGCGATCGAAGGTCGATTGCACATAATTGTCGTTGGCGCGATCAGGCGCGGGGCTATCCGTAAGCGCGGCAATCATGTGGCTGATGGCGGTATCTTCCGGCGCCTGTATCTGCCACTGACGATAAACCGCCAGTGCTTCTTCATAACGCTCACTGGCGATGAGCGCATTGCCTAGGTTAAGCCAACCCTCAGACATCTCTGGCGCGAGCGCCACGCAGCACCGAAATGCATCTGTTGCTTCTTGGAAGCGCTGCTGTGTTTTATAAATCAAGCCTAGGTTGTTGTGGGCCGCGGCAAAGTCTGGGCGTGCTGCTATCACGCGGCGGTAAGATTGCTCCGCCTGTGCCGTCAGTCCAAGCTCTTTTTGCACATTACCCAGATTGTTGCGCGCATCGATATAACTTGGCACGATTGCCAGCGCGCGTTCAATTAGCGCTAGTGCCGCTTCGCACTGACCGAGCTGGTACAACAGCACACCAAGGTAATGCAGCGCATCTGGATGCCTGGGCGCAGAGGCCAAAACAGCACGGTAGCGGCGCTCAGCTTCGTCATGTTTGCCTCGCTGATGGGCGCTTATGGCAATGCGTAAGGCGTCTTCAACCGACGCTGGAGTGGTTCTTTTGCTCATAACTACCCTTGTTTTAAACGAGCTGAAATTTTATCGCAAAATGTTGCAATAGTGCACTATTATTCTGTGCACATCTGAATGCTAACGCCTTTGTTAGGGTGTATGCATCAGAAAAAAGGTGTGGTAAAACTGGCGTTATTTTCTTGGACGTTGTCTGTAAAGTCAATGGCGTTATAAAGTAAGCCGGGCCAGTGCCATTTGTGTCTGAGCCTTTGATTTCTTATGTCATTAAATAAGGTTTTCGAGTAGATTAAAATCCTGCTCCACGCTCCATTGGTAGCATTGCAATCAGATTATTGTTGTCAAGCAGTAATGAATTTATTTTATATGATGCGCTTACGTTCACTTTTTTTCAGTGACGATGTTTACCAGTGCATAATGTTATAATCAGTTATTAGTAGTCACTAATCAGATATCATTTTTGATTTTTATTAACTTATAAAATATGACTCTATGCCTTTTTTTCTTTCACCCTAATAAAGTGTTCATGGCTATAGGCACTGGTGAACATGATTGTTTTTTTATCAACGGCGACGGCAAAAGTAAGTTCCGAATCTGCTTGCAAAACTTCATGGCGATACTTTTTAACCTCGTCACAGAGAAAATTATTACAGGTAATGGAGCGCACGTCTCTTGGTAAGGTACATCCTCTGTTACCTTGAAACACGCAAGAATTTTGATAACTTTGTTTAGGGAAATAATCACTGTATAAATCAAGCAGATCTTTTTCAGAAAACTCAGCTGGTTGAGATGCTAACAAGCTTTTTAATGTTGGGTAATCGACAAATGCATGTGTTTGTCCTAGGCGACAGCAGTACCCCATACAGGTAGCACATGCATTTCCTAATAGTTGAGCTTCATCTTTTGGTAAAGGTGGATCGAGTTGCTCAGAGTAGACTTTATTGGCAGATGGGTTATGGGTTTTAACGTCTTTATATATCCTGCTGACATGGCGTAAAAATTCGAGTTTCCGTTTCTGACCTAACTCTGTTAGCTGGTTGGTATTTGCAGGTAACATAACAATCAGTGGAGAGGTTTTTTTTAATTCTTTACGTAATCGTGATGGTAATTTTCGGGCAGGGGTGTGCTTTATAAATTTTTCAAGTTCAGCAATCACCTGAGCGGTTAAGCGCTGTTTATTTTCAGCTAAATAAAGTTGAACCTTAGCACGCTGGCAAATAGGCTTTTCACAATACGGGCTTCGGGCTTGCTCAATAAAAGATAAAGTCTCTTTGCAATGCGCGCACTGATAAGGTGACATGGTAATTACTCCTTTTCAATAAATAGTTATGTTACTAAAGATAAATCTTACAGAAAAAACAAGGATGCAGTGAGTTATTTGAATTAAGAATTAAGAATTAAGGATTGAGGATAAAAGCTCAATAAGGTTAGTGACCTGCTGATATAACTTGCCCATCAACACTTGAGCTGTTTCTTTATTTTAAGGACGTAAATAAAGGTGGTTGTAGTACCACGATTAAAATTACCTTGCATTTTTCAGCGTATAGTTCAGCAAAGACCCAACAGGCCACCCATAATAAGATCAATTAAAAAGTATATATTGCTCACTTGATTTTGGGCTTAAAATATCTGGCGAGTGAAGGCAGCAGGAAAACTGGAGCTGTATTGGTTGTATTAAAAAAACTAAGCGTTAAACGCAGATTTCTAGATATGTTTCGTCCTCTTTAATTAAAAAGAACACAAAATAATGGGATGGTTGAATGTTTGTTGGGTATTCCTACGATAGTAGTCGTTTGGCCTGCTTCATCCCACCGATTCGTTTTCTGTGGGTATGCGTTTTGAATTCTTTCATCATCTGCTCTGCGCCCGCTGCAGAACAAAAGTGTTGTTCGAATTCGGTTGTTAGGGTTAACCATTGCTCTTCAGTAAGGCCTAATCGACTTAGAATGGGGCTGTGTGCTGAGTTGATAGCACCGGCTTTATTTGCTCGGATAATACGGCCTGTGGTGTCAACCAGTTCACAGCAATCTTGTAGAGAAAATGCAATACCTTGAGGTATGTCTTGTCTGGGGTTGCCGACAAAGGGTAGTAACTTATGAGGCTGGCGTTTGTGTTGTTGTATGGCCTCGGTGCGTTTTTGAATACTGGTGTGCTGTGAGGTTTCAGGCGTTTTCGCCATTTTAGCTCTAATCGGGTTTAAGTCGACATACGCCATACAGGATAAGACTGCTGCATCATTCATTCTTGTCGTAAAAGCAGGCTTGAGATTTAAAACGGCATTCCCACAAATTTTTCTGGAAAAAAGTTGAACAGCTTCAGCTGGCCCGAAAGATAACCTAAACTAGAACCTAAACTAGACACCCATAGTTAGAACCTAAACTAGACACCCATAGTAATAAAGTATCCAATCACAGCCTAATCAACAAGCAAAAAGTGATGGGTATATTCTGTCTCTTTAATTTTAAATTTCGAAATCTGAGCTTTTGGGGAATGTGGCGTGTTGAAGCTGCTAAATCATTCCTCCCTCTCAAATTTCAGGCAACGCCATTGAGCACAGGTTGTGAAGCTAGTTTTGAATCTGTGTAAGACTGAACTGTTCAGGCGTGTTGAAGTAAGACTCTGGCCTTTGCCATCCCTCGTATACGTTGATGGTTTGTGTGATGTTTGAATTGTTGTAACATCTGCTCACTACCTACAGCGGTACTGAAGTGTTGTTCGAATTCGGTAGTGAGAGTCAACCACTGCTCTGAGTCGAGGCCGAGGCGCGCTAAAATGGGGCTATGATGTTGCTCTATGTAACCCGCTTTATCCTCTCGAATACAGCGGCCCGTGCAATCCACTAGTTCACAATAGTCAATCAAGCTGTAAGCAATGCCTTTAGGCATGTCTTGTCTGTGATTGCCCACAAAACGCATCAGATTTTTAGGTTGTTCGCCTTTGATAAGAGAATGTATTCGATTTTGAATACTGGTGTGTTTTGACGTTTCTGGTGTGGTCTCCATCTTGGCTCTAATGGGGTTTAAGTCTACATAAGCCATACACGCTAAAACAGCACTTTCATCTAACAGAGCTTGAGATTTAAATCGCCCTTCCCACAAATTTTTCTGGAAAAAATTTGAACAGCTTCAGCTGGCCCGAAGGGTGAGCGCCAGGGATGGCAGCGAATAAAATCTGCCTGTACATTTATCTTCTTTGTTCGCTTCACGGGCTATGTATTCATTAAGGTTTCTCATTAACCAACTGATGTCATATAAACGTTGACGGTAAATCGTCACTGTTTCATCTAGGCTGATACATTCACCTTTACTGAGCTTATCCCCTCTATGATACTTTTGACTCAATAGCGTGCCTTGGTATAGCTGGTGCCAGCGTCTTACCACTTCTTCCATCGACCAGCAATCAGCCATGTCTTTGTCCACACACACCACTACATGAGTGTGATTACTCATGACCGCATAGGCACAAATACTGATTGAAAACACTGACGATAGAAACAACAATCGCTCTTCCACCCAACCACGGCGATGCTCGTAACTCTGCCCCGTATACTTATCCGTACCGCACAAAAAAGAACGGCGAACACAGCGAGAAACACAATGGTAATAGGGAGTATCAATTAAACTGACTTGAGTTTTACGTGACTGAGGCATAGCAGACCATCCTTGGTTGTTTGAGTACCTTAAAGATTAGGACATAACGGCTGTTTTGCTACTTTTTAAAAGTGGGTGTCTTCTTTAGTTTCACAATTTGGCTGGCGTTTTATAATTTAGTTTCTTTCTTGGTCTGTCATTGAGATTGACTATTACATCTTGAACAACATTAACAAGACACCCATCTTAAATTGATAAAAATTATCATGGGTGTCTTGTTAATTCTTTTAACTTGGCACCAACCAGGAAGAACGAAAAAGAGCATACCGGGCACTCTTTGAACATCACATTCCCGCCTTAACGCTACAGAACAACATTAACAAGACACCCATCTTAAATTGATAAAAATTATCATGGGTGTCTTGTTAATTCTTTTTTTGTTAATTCTTTTTAACGGCTTTACTGCACGATCTATCTTCATTTAAGGTTTGTGCGAGAAACATAGACAGTGTTTTAGTCGGCGTATAAATCCGCTCTCGATGGTTATTGGGTAGGTTGTTTTCAATCGTTAAGGCTAACTCGTCGTGAGAGAGTAAGGCTAAAAAATCGACTGCATGGGTATTATTTGCTAAATGATGGATCTTCTTCTTTTGGCAAAGGGGAATATGAGAGATAATAGACATGAAGGCAGAGTACTTTTGTAGTTTTTTTGTGGTGAAAATATTTTACAACGGTTTCTGCCTTTTTTGGCTTTGAATTTTACTTTAACCACCTGTTATTAAAGAATTATTTCCTTAAGTTAGTGCCATTCTACTCTGACCCCTTTTTCACTCTGACCCCTTTTTCAGGTTTTGCCCATCCCTCGCAGTCGTTGGTGTTTTAGGAACTCACACCGTGCGTTTGACTTCGGCCCATGCTTCATTAGGAACATAACTAGCTCGTGGCGTTTGATTGTGTTCAACTCGAATTGCATTTTCCGAAGGCACTTCGTTTGCGTACTTACCAAAGCCGACCGTTCGCATTTCTTCTTCCATGAGGCCTGCATCTTTACCCGACTCGATCGAGTCTCCGATTCCCCTGTAACAAGCACCATGCACGTAGTGGTATGCATGAACGAGTTCGTGAGCCAGGGCAATAAATACGGGCCTGCCATCACCCTGATCCTTATGGTTGAAGCCGATCACGCAGCCGGCGCCTGCATTGGGCACAAATTTCTTGGCCGCGTTAGGCGTTAGGCTTGAGACCACAATATCTGGATTGGCCATAACCTGTTTAACAAAACCCGATTCTCCACCCATATGTAGCGGCAGCTGAATTTTAGCGCGGAATTCTTCGGTCAAGTCACTAACCGGCGCAGCTTTGGCACCACCATTTGTGTACTCGATTACGATACGTTTCGTTGCGTCACACTTGGCACTGATTCCCTCCAGCAATGCTTTTCCTATGGGTTTGGAGGCAATCGTGGCAAGTGCAATCCGAGTGTCCCCTACAAAATCGTCAGGCACCCAGCAATCACCTCTATAAGCATCCTGAGCTATAAAGATACCTGGGTGTTGTTCACCCCAGCCCAAAGGCTTGAGCAAACGTACCGCGTTGTCCACGTTCCGTTTGAGAGTGGCAACCGCCCCTTGATGGTCACGAATAGTCTTGTGGTCACCCTGATTGTTGGTCTTCTTACCTAACAACCATACATTCAGCACCTCGCTCAGGAAGCTGAGGTTCATAGGAGACTTGTCTCTTTCGTAAGCTTGTATCCAAAGATCGACATTTTCAAGCGGATCACTACGGGTCTTGTTTTTGTCACTCATGAATTTTTTTCGATTGGTTTGAAGCAACCAGTTGTCATAAGTTATTAAAGTGGGTGCTATCGGCATAAAAACTCCTTTATAATAAATAGGCAAGAGACGTTAAACTCTAACCAATAGGATCAGTGCCATTCGACGCTGATCAATTTTTTTTCTTGCTATGCTCTCATCGATGGCACGACTCTCTGCAAATCTTGAAGTGAAAGCAGCGATTCACCAAGACGTTTTATTTTTTCAGGCGTGAGAGTGCTAGATTCTTTAACACTGATGGCCGCGTAAGCATAACTATCAGCATTTTTAATAGCTTCAGTACCAAGCATTTGTGAAAACTGATGCCCATTACTGTAGTATGCATAATCCCCAGTGTAAGCATATTTGTGTGTCGCTTCATGTACGATGATACGCGCAAGTTCCGCTAGATTATTGAATTTCATTAACCCAAAATTAAGGTAAATCTGAGCATCTGTAGCAGTACTAAGATGCGTACGTGTTACATCAGTGCGTTCTTCATCGGCAGCGGCGATGAGGTCTTGCATGTATAATGCATCATCTACTTCATTAAAACCAACTTGGCCTTCAGCACCGTCTACCAAGCCGCGATCTCGTTGACCATCTTTTGCAGCGAATAAATCTGAAATAACAATGGCTCCATTTAAGCCTTTAGCCGTTGCCTTAAGTACACGCTCAACTTCGTCTCGTTGAATAGCTGTTGGATTATTGAGCTTAAAGTGCCTCAAAAATATCTTTTGTTGTCTAGAATAAGATTTAACTCTTCCAGGTCTTTTTTCGAAATATTCAGCGGCCTTATTGGCTGCATCCCTTGCATAGACTACCGACTTAACCAAGGCTTGTTGAACTACCGGTTGATTCAGGTCCATTAAATCATTGTTCATACGACGCAAATAGTTCACATAAAGCCCATATGGGTCATCTTTATTACCTATTTGAGGATCGACGTACTGTGACTTAAATTTTTCAATTGTGTAACCCATTAGTCTGGCGTTAAGCCCTTCTGCATTAACGCGTAATTGGTGTGTATATCCAAACATGGATGGTAATACTCCCTTGGTTATGAAATAAAAGTGGTCAGAGTAACTTTAAATAACCCCTTCCTTCTATTCACTTCTAAATTTATAGCCCACAAACCTCATGGGCATCTTTTTAAACTAAATCCCTAATGACTCAACTCATAAACAAACTCACCACCTTCAGCCGTCACCTCAACCTTACTAATAGGTGACCCCTCAAGCATATGCGTCAAAAACTGATTACTAATCTCCGGCAACAAAGTATTGGTCAGAATCGAATCAATCATCCGCCCGCCACTTTCTAGCTCAGTACAACGACTGACCACTAAATCAACCACTGCATTATCATAAACAAAATCAATGCCCTGGCCGGTTTCAACGCGATGCTTAATTCTATCCAGCTGTAAGCGGGTGATAGACTTGATCATATCGTCTGATAAGGGGAAGTAAGGAATAGTCACGATGCGCCCGAGTAAGGCTGCAGGGAACACCCCTAATTGTGGCTCCCGTAAGGCTTTGGCCCAGCCCCCTTTTATTTGTATTTGTATTTGTATTTGTATTATCTGTTTTCAGGCTCCATAAACATCACGTCTTGGGACCGATTTACGATTGCGAGCATCATTACTGTCAAAGTGCTCAATAGCTGACATCCATTCCTCTCTGATTTTGTTCTCGCAGACGGCATCATTGTTCCAAGGGCCGAGTCCTACGCAACGATACTCAAAAAATACCGTACTGAAATTTTCTACTTCGAAGCCAGGTTGTTCACCACGCATATTGTAGTATGCGTGTACTAGTTCATGAGCAAGGCCAATTGCAGGCGGTCGTTCTGCATTCAAAGGATTGGCATTTCCAAGGCTGTAGTTAACCATTGACTTGGCTCCTGACCCATTAGTGTCGTGGTTATACAGTGCCAATATGACGGAATTCTTAATCTGGTTGCAATCACGATCGTTGTCATAATCATTCCAGATAGAGCGGTCGTTGAGTATCCAGTCTCTGACCATTGATTCTGTAACGTTGAGGTTTGCCGGTGCAGTTGCAGGAGCACCCTTGAGTTGATACCGTGGCGTCTGATTGATTTTGTCTGCGAGCCAAGCGTACTTGTTAACATGTGGTCCAGGATTGATTTTGTCAAGGGCGGTTTTGGTCGCTATCAAAAGCTTGGTTGCGTGTTCATGCATGAGCTCTTTTGCAATCGCTTTCATGCCATTCGTGCTACCCATACTCCCACATTGATTGGACAACTCATGATCTATTATAACTGTACACTTGTTAGCTGGTGCATTGGATATTTCGTCAAGTAAAATTTTCCCCGCGGAGGTTCTATACAAGGCGTTTAAATGTGTCCTGACGTGTTCGTGGTATCCAGGGTATCTCGATGAGATTGCAATACCTAAATTAACATCACTAAAGTGACCGTCAGTTTGCCAGTATTTTACCGTTATCGCTTGTTGCCCATGTTCATCGATTCTGACGTAATCATTTGTGGTTCCCCAAACTGCGAACAGTGACTTTATCGCTGGCTTGTACTTCACGTGGTCTTTCGGACTCGTCCTGTTCAATTTTTCCAAGGTGTTAATTTCTTCCTGCCTCCGTTGTGCTCTTGGAGTATCCTCTTCAGCAACCGCTTCGATGTGTTTTATAAAACCCCTAAGCGAGCTTGATTTTTTGTTGAATTTGAAGAAATAGCCTTGTCGTAGAACCGTGCAATGCTCGATAAAGGCTTCGACGTGCTGAGTTGCAGTCATCATGAAATATATTCCCTGTTTTGAAGGTGATTATGAAATTAAAGGGGTCAGAGTAAATTGAAATCACTCGCCCATTTATCGCTTATAAATTAAAATACTCAAACTTCATGGGCACTTTTCTAAGCTAAGTCCTCGCAATTAAAGGAGGAGAGTAACTTTAAATTCGTAGTGCTTAAATTGACCCAATAAAAGGGGGCAGAGATAATTTAAATAGCCCCTTTACTCTATTTCCAGAACCCACAACCTTCATAGGTTCATTTTTAAGCTAAAGCTTAATGACTCAACTCATAAACAAACTCACCACCTTCAGCCGTCACCTCAACCTTACTAATAGGTGACCCCTCAAGCATATGAGTCAAAAACTTATTACTAATTTCCGGCAACAAAGTATTAGTCAAAATAGAATCAATCATCCGTCCACCACTTTCTAGCTCAGTACAACGACTGACCACTAAATCAACCACTGCATCATCATAAACAAAGTCAATGCCTTGGCCGGTTTCAACGCGATGCTTAATTCTATCCAGTTGTAAGCGGGTGATAGACTTAATCATATCGTCTGATAAGGGGAAGTAAGGAATAGTCACGATACGCCCAAGTAAGGCCGCTGGGAATACGCCTAATTGTGGCTCCCGTAAGGCTTTAGCCATACCTTCTGGCTCTGGCATTAAGTCTGGGTCTTTACACATGTTCATGATCAAGTCGCTGCCGACATTGGATGTAAGTAAGATGAGGGTGTTTTTAAAGTCAATAGAGCGACCTTCGCCGTCTTCCATCACGCCTTTATCGAATACCTGAAAGAATATTTCATGCACGTCTGAGTGGGCTTTTTCCACTTCATCAAGTAGTACCACGGAATAAGGTTTACGACGCACGGCTTCGGTTAAAATGCCGCCTTCGCCATAACCCACATAGCCTGGAGGGGCGCCTTTTAGAGTAGAAACCGTATGGGCTTCCTGGAATTCACTCATGTTGATGGTGATCACGTTTTGCTCGCCGCCATACAGGGCTTCGGCTAGGGCTAAGGCTGTTTCGGTTTTACCGGTGCCCGATGGGCCGCATAACATAAATACGCCGATGGGTTTGTTCGGGTTATCGAGTCCGGCACGAGAGGTTTGGATACGCTTGGCTATCATTTCCATGCCATGATCCTGACCAATGACGCGCTCTTTCATGATGTTGGCGAGGTTAAGCACGGTATTGATTTCATCATTGACCATTTTGCCCACCGGCACGCCTGTCCAATCCGCTACCACTGAGGCAACAGCTTGCTCATCACAAGCGGGCAGAATAAGCGGGTTTTCACCTTGCAGCTCACTTAGTTTTGCATGTTGCTCATCCAGCTCGGCTTTGGCTGCGGTGATGGCCGCGGTATTATCAATCAATGTAACGGGGGTACCATCATCGTTCAGAGCTTCTTCTGCTACTTGCAGCGCTGAGGCTTTTTGCTCGGTGAGTAAATCACGTAAGGTTTTTCTTGCGCTGAGTACCGCATCCACCACTTCTTTTTCTTGTTGCCATTTTTCGGTTAAGGCTTGTTCTTTATTTTGCTCGAAGGTTAAACATTCAACAATGTCATCCATACGCTTTTGATTAACCACACCAATCGCCGCTTCTTTTTCCAGCACGTTTTGTTCAACGGTTAAGTTTTCAATGCGCTGTTTGCAGTCTTCGAGCTCTGCTGGGGTGGCAAATTGGCTTACTGCCACACGTGCTGCGGCGGTATCTAACAGGCTCACTGCTTTATCGGGTAACTGACGTGCAGGTATATAACGGTGAGACAGTTTAACGGCGGCTTCTATGGCTTTATCAAGCATTTCTACTTTGTGGTGTTTTTCCAACATGCCGGCAATATTACGCAGCATAAGAATGGCTTTTTCTTCACTGGGCTCTTCAACCTTGACCACTTGGAATCGACGGGTAAGAGCGGGATCTTTTTCAATATGCTTTTTATATTCTGCCCACGTTGTTGCGCCTATGGTGCGCAGTTCACCCCTTGCTAAAGCCGGTTTTAATAAGTTAGCGGCGTCGCCGGTACCTGCTGCGCCACCTGCACCGATTAGAGTATGGGTTTCATCGATAAACATAATAATCGGGGTTGGAGAGGATTTGACTTCTTCAATCACTTGTTTGAGGCGGTTTTCAAACTCGCCTTTCATGCTGGCTCCGGCTTGTAATAAGCCAATGTCTAAACACAGCAATTTGACGTCTTTTAATGCCGGAGGCACATCACCCTTGTTAATACGGTGGGCAAAGCCTTCGACTACGGCAGTTTTACCCACGCCGGCTTCACCGGTTAAGATGGGGTTGTTTTGACGGCGGCGCATTAAGATATCAATTAATTGGCGAATTTCTTCATCACGGCCAATGATCGGGTCTAATTCACCTTTGGCGGCTTGCTCGGTTAAGTTGGTGGTGAACTGATTTAAGGCTTCTTGTTTACCCATGGTCGCTGGCGACATGGCATCACTTGCGCTGCCTGGCTCGCCACCGCCTATGGCAGAGCCATCGGTTGCTTGGGTATTATCTTCACAGGAGCCTGCTACGATTTCCGCAAAGTCATCGCCTAATTGTTCGGCCTTGATTTTTGCAAACTCACCTGACATATTCAGTAAGCTACTTTTTAGCTCACGGGTTTTTAACATGCCTAAAATGATGTAGCCCATTCTTACTTTTGAGTCACCGTACACTAAGCTGCCATATACCCAAGCACGCTCAATGGAGTCTTCAATTTTGCTTGAGAGATCAGATATGGCACTGGCTCCCCGGGGTAAGGCGTCTAGGGCATTAGTCATATCTTTGGCTAAAACGGAGGGATTGATATCAAAGTGGGCAATGATCCGGTGTAGGTCTGAGTCTTGCAGTTGCACAATTTGCTGAAACCAATGAATGAGCTCTACGTAGGGGTTGCCACGTAATTTACAGAATACCGTGGCACTCTCTATGGCCTTATAGGCAATAGGATCTAATTTGCCAAACAAATTGACGCGACTTATTTCAGCCATAGTACTTTTTCCTTATGTAGTGATGATTAACATGCTGTTTTATATATTAAAATGGGGTTGTGTTGTGCTAAGTGGCTAGACTTATTTTGACACCAAGAATTAATCCCCAGTTGTGCTGCCCCTAATTGACAAGGTTTTGTCTGGTAGGCTTTTAATAAAATATTGATTGAAAACTCATATTCTTGT